>OHAC01000717.1_pt1 | contig 33032 bp, 33 predicted proteins | sample 1577051 | NCBI WGS metagenome assembly OHAC01 (sample SAMEA3541499, study PRJEB24748) | human gut metagenome | biome: human gut; feature: human-associated habitat; material: faeces | place: China | collected 2012 | reverse complement strand
TCTTATTCCGCATTGCGAACTTATATGCATATCCCCACTAAAAAGCTACTGACCCCCGATGTCCTTCCATCATTTATCTTCTTCTTCCTCGTCTTCCTCATCCAGGTCAAAATCAAATTCCAGGTCGTCCAGATACTCCGGAGTAAAAAAGTCGTCCAGGTCGCGCCGGTCCTTCTTTGTCGGTCGTCCGGTACCCTTGGCCCTTCCCACAAATCCGCTGATTTTACTCATTTCGAGCAATTCATACTGATCGGGAGTTGTGACATTTTCCATAAACTCTGAAACGATTTTGGCTCCGACTCTTTTTTCGATGGCCTGAAGAACCTTGAAGGAATAAGTGATAGGAGATTTTTTGACTTGTATCACATCGCCGGGCTTTACCATTCTTGCCGGTTTCACCTGACTGCCGTTGATGGATACCCTTCCTTTTTTGCATGCTTCAGCCGCGATGGTACGCGTCTTGAAAACCCGTACGGCCCACAGCCACTTGTCAATTCTTGCTTCGGCCATATAAAGAATACATTTATTTGTTATTGTACTGGTTCATGGTGATGTTAAGTCCAGCCAGACAGAAACTCTTGATGATTTCGGCTGCCGTGTCCAGGCGTTCCGGCATCAGTTCCATATCTTCCTTGCCGAAATGACCTAATACATAGTCAATCTGTCCTCCCTTGGGGAAATCATTGCCGATACCGAAGCGCAGGCGTGCATAATTCTGCGTACCCAGTGTGGCGGCAATATGCTTCAGTCCGTTGTGTCCGGCATCGCTGCCCTTTCCCTTGAGTCTCAGACTGCCGAACGGAAGTGCCAGGTCATCGACGATGATCAGGACATTTTCCAAAGGCACATTCTCCTGCTGCATCCAGTAGCGCACCGCATTTCCACTCAGGTTCATGTAAGTGGAAGGCTTCAGCAGGATCAGCTGGCGTCCCTTGAGCGAAAGCGTAGCCGTATCTCCGTATCTGCCGTTTCTGAAAATAACATTGGACGCCTTTGCAAAGGCGTCCAATACCATAAATCCTATATTGTGTCGGGTGTTCCGGTACTCTTCACCGATATTACCCAACCCTACAATCAAGTATTTCATTGAAAGGGATTTTCTTACTGTTTAAAATGATTACTTGTTAGCTGCTGCCTGAGCACCACGAGCTGCACGAGTCAATTTAACAGCACATACTACAGCTTCTTTTGCGTTCAGCAACTGCAAACCTTCGTATTTCAATTCACCAACTTTGATAGTCTTACCCAGTCCCAGGCTAGTAACGTCAACTACCAGACGTTCAGGAATCAAGTTGTACAAAGCTTTCACTTTCAGTTTGCGGGTCTGAAGAGCCAATTTACCACCGGCCTTAACACCTTCAGCCAGACCTTCCAACTGTACAGGAACTTCCATTACGATCGGATTTTCTTCGTTAATCTGCAGGAAGTCAACGTGCAGGATAGCGTCAGTTACAGGGTGGAACTGGATGTCCTTCATGATTGCGTTTACGATTTTGCCATCAATGTTCAAGTCTACCACATAGATATGCGGAGTGTATACCAATTTACGCAGACCGTCAACAGTTACAGTGAAGTGAGTTGCAACCTGGTTGCCGTTTTCGTCTTTCTGCATTCCGTACAATACGCAAGGAACACCGTTGTTTTTACGCAAGCTGTGAGTAGCTTTCTTTCCAGTTTCAGTTCTCAAAGAACCTTTGATTTCGATTGATTTCATTTTTCTTAAATTTTTTGTGTTACTCTAAATTAAGTATTGCTTAATTCGCCATCACACGATGTGGTATATCACACGATGAACTTGAAAAAGCGGGGCAAAGGTAGTGCTTTTTTTTGAAAGTTCAAAGAAAATCCCCTTTGCTTTATCTCTTAAATCTTAAAAATCAATGTCTATTTTGAATTTATCGGGATGCAGAGAGGCGTCACTGCCTTCTTCCTGTGCATCTTCATTTTCGTTTTTGCCTTCTTCCTTTGCCGGCATGTGCTGGTTTTCCTCAATGAACTGTATAGCCTGAGTCAGACCGTTGATAAATTTGTGGAAGTCTTCTTTATATAAAAATATTTTGTGCTTTTCGAAATTGATTTGTGGATCTTCCCCTTCCCCGTTGATGATTTTCTTGCTTTCTGTAATGGCCAGAAACATTTCATCCTTTCTGTTTTTCTTTACATCTAAATAATAGATTCGCTTACCTGCTTTAATTGCCTTGGAAAAAACGATTTCCTTGTCCTTCTCATTCTTTGTATTTTTCACCTTTAAATCTTCCATAATGCAAATATTAAGAATCCTGTGTTTTGATTTACTGCCCAAAATTGCTTATTTTTTTGAAATGTACAAAGTTCCCAGGTCAAAAAATATTGATAAGCTCATTTTTTAGACAAAAAAAACGGAAATGGCTTGTATTGTATGTGGAAAAATATCTATTTTTGCAAAAAATTATATTGACTTATAAAATAGTTATGATTAACAGAGTTCTTATTCGTCTTAAGATAGTTCAGATAATCTATGCCTATTATCAGAACGGTGGTAAAAATTTGGATACTGCAGAAAAGGAGTTGTTCTTCAGCTTATCTAAAGCATACGATTTGTATAACTATCTGTTGCTCCTCATGGTAGAAGTTACCCGTTATGCTGGTAAACGTCTGGATGCCGCAAAGCACAAACTGGCTCCGACGCCGGAAGATCTGAACCCCAATACCAAATTCGTAGACAACCGTTTTATCGCTCAGCTGGAAATCAATCAGCAGCTTAATCAGTTTGCCTCTTCTCAGAAGAAAACCTGGGAAAACGAAGGAGATTTCATCAAGAGACTTTGGGAACAGATTGCTGATAGCGATATCTATAAGGAATACATGGCAAGCGAAGAGGCTTCTTATGAAGAAGACCGTGAGTTCTGGAGAAAGATTTATAAGAAAATCATTTTCAATAACGAGGCACTGGATGCCGTACTGGAAGACCAGAGTCTGTACTGGAACGACGATAAGGAAATCGTGGATACCTTTGTGCTGAAGACCATCAAGCGTTTCGATCCGAAGAATGCCGAAAAGCAGCCGCTGTTGCCGGAATTCAAGGACGAGGAAGATCAGGACTTTGCACGCCGCCTGTTCCGTCGTACCATCTTGAATGCCGATTATTACCGTCACCTCATCAGTGAGAATTCCAAGAACTGGGATCTGAACCGTGTGGCTGTGATGGATGTGATCATCATGCAGATTGCACTGGCCGAAATCCTGAGTTTCCCGAACATTCCTGTCAGCGTCTCATTGAATGAATACGTGGAAATTGCCAAGTTGTACAGCACTCCGAAGAGCGGAGCCTTCATCAACGGTACATTGGATGGAATTGTTAATCAATTGAAAAAGGAAAGCAAATTGACGAAAAATTGATATATTTGTTTCGTCTAACAATAATAATGAATTAAGGATATGAATTTACTAACTGTATTTTTGCAGGCACAGGGAGGAGGAGATTTCTCTTTTCTTATTATGATGCTGGTTATTTTTGCGATCATGTATTTCTTTATGATACGTCCGCAGAATAAAAAGCAGAAGGAAATCGCAAATTTCCGTAAAAATCTTGAAGTGGGTCAGTCGGTTATAACTGCAGGCGGTATTTATGGAAAGATCAAAGAACTGGAAGACAATGCCGTTATCGTAGAGATTGCATCTGGAGTTAAAATCAAGGTTGACCGTAATTCGATTTATGCTGACGCACAAGCTCAGGCAAACAAATAAAAAATAATAATACTATGTTCGATTTTAAGAACATTAAGCCTTATGCGAGGCTAGTGTTGTTGAAAATCAGATATTTTATGCTGAGTCAGAGATGCAGAGAATATCTGATTTTTTTATTTTTTACCCTGGTCTCTTTCGGCTTTTGGGCCTTGCAGACCTTGGATGAGGTTTTTCAGACTGATTTTCGTATTCCCATTCGATTGAAGAACGTTCCGAAGGACATCGTGCTTACGGCCGAGTTTCCGGAAGATATACAGGTACAGGTAGAGGACCGGGGAACTGTATTGCTGAACTATATGTTGGGAAGAACATTTTTTCCTGTGACTTTTGACTTTCAGGATTATCAGGAGAAAGGCCCCCGGGTGATTATCCCTACCAATGAACTTCAGAAAAGAATTTCCAGTCAGTTGAATGTTTCCACCCGCCTCCTGTCCATCCGTCCGGATACCCTGGAATTCATCTATACCCGTGCCAAGGGAAAGAAAATTCCGGTTCGTATGAACGGAAAGATACAGCCCGGCCGTCAGTATTATATCTCTCATTTCCGGTTTTCTCCGGATTCGGTGATGGTGTACGCCCCCGAAGAGGTGTTGAAGACATTGGATCATGCCTATATTGCCGAACTTGATCTCGATGACGTGACGGATACCCTTTCCCAGAAAGTCAGTTTTGTGCCGGTCAAGGGAGCGAAATTCGTTCCTCCGGTAGTCGACCTGTCCATCTTCGTAGACATGTATTCGGAAAAGACGGTAGAGGTACCTGTGACCGGAACCGATTTCCCTGCCGGAAAGGTACTGCGTACCTTCCCTTCAAAGGTGCAGGTGTCGTTTCAGGTGGGTCTGAAGCGCTTCAAGGATGTTTCTGCCCGCGATTTCCAGATCAGTGTGTCCTACCATGACATTATGCACAACAAGGGCGATAAGCTTCCTCTGAAGCTGACAAGGATGCCCGGATTCGTGGATCACGTAAGGATAGCTCCTTCGGAAGTGGATTATTTGATAGAACAGCAGAGTGAAAATGATTAAACTGGGAATTACCGGAGGAATAGGCAGCGGAAAGTCTTTCGTGTCCCGCTGCCTGAAAGAGGGCTTTTCGGTGCAGGTCTATGACACCGACAGGGAAGCCAAGCGGCTGATGCTGGAGCATGAAGGCATCCGTGCCGACCTGATTGCGTTGCTGGGAGAGGAGGTCTATACGGCTGCAGGCCTGAACAAGCCCTTGCTGGCTGCTTATATATTCTCGAGTCCGGAAAATGCGCAAAAGGTCAACGCGATTGTCCATCCCCGGGTAAAGGAAGATTTCCGGAACTGGGCTTTCCGTCAGGAACAGGCAGGAGGTCAGCTGGTAGGAGTGGAGTCGGCCATTCTTTTCGAATCGGGGTTCGACCGGGAGGTGGATAAGACCCTGACCGTATCGGCTCCTCTCGAATTGAGAATCACTCGTGTCATGGAGCGTGACAGGGTCGGCCGGGAGCAGGTGCTGGAAAGAATTACGGCCCAGATTTCCGATGAAGAGCGTAACCGGCTGTCTGATTTCTCGGTGGAGAATGCGGAAACCTCAGACATACATGCTCAACTGGTGCGGATATTGTCTGCATTGAACGTGAGAAATGAAGACTAATGTTTGTGTATGTCAGGGAGGAGTTGTATTTTTGTTTATTATATCATTAATATAAATAATAGAATATGTTGAAGACTATTTTGGCAATTTCAGGAAAGCCGGGATTATATAAATTGATTTCTCAGGCTAAAAATATGTTGATCGTTGAATCGGTATCGCCTGACAAGAAGCGCATGCCTATCTATGCCAGCGATAAAGTGATTTCACTGGGTGACATTGCAATGTACACAGACGACGATGAGGTACCTTTGGCTAATGTATTAGAGGCCGTAAAACAGAAAGAAAATGGGGCAGTGGCTGCATTGGATTACAAGAAGGCATCGGCTGAGGAACTGCATGCTTTCATGGCAGAAGTGCTTCCTGAGTACGACCGTGACCGTGTACACACCAGCGATATCAAGAAATTGATTCAGTGGTATAACCTGCTGATTGCAAACGGTGAAACTGAATTTGTGGAACCTGCTGCTGAAGAATCTGCAGAATAATTTTTCGGAACAACATCGGTTTTTAGAATAGAAATAGATTGGGAGTCCGCTTCAGTGCCTGACCTTACGGGTGGTGCTGGAGCGGATTTTTTTTTTGTGTATATGGCACCGGTGCTTGTGGGTTTTATTCCTGATGGGCCTTGAGTGGGGCTTTCATTGGTCTTACTGGGGCAGGAATCAGCTTGTGGGGGAGGAGCTGGCAATAAAAGGGAATACCTGTATAGGTGACACATTTTATCTGCAGCGGCGTTCGATAACCGGACGGATACAGAAGCAAACAAGTAGGCAAGCTGAAAGGTATAATAATCGCCTGTGCGGATTGATTGCTTTTCGTCGCTGATTGATTAATCAGCGGCGTGGATGAATAAAACCACGCTGGCAAGACTGTTTGGAAAAAGGATGTTTGCACGATAAGACAAGGACGCGGTGTATTATATACGGTTTATTCACGGAAAAAGAAACGTAGCAGGGAAGGGGAGATTGCTGATTGGTCTGTAGGGAGCGAATGTCTTTCAGTCAGTGCGTACCGTGAGAAAAAGCGGTGGAAGATACGATTGGGGGAGGATAACCGGTCTCATTGACAGTTCCCGGATAAGTTTTATTCAGGCGGTCTCTCAAGGCGTCAGTATCTTCCTGTACGGGAGAAACGGGCAATAAAAAAAGGAAGTTCTCCGATTGGAGGACTTCCTTTTGTATTTCTTTTTAGATAGATTATGCTTCAGCAGGAATTACAGATACGAAGCTCTTGTCTTCGCGACCTTTCTTGAAACATACAGTACCATCTACCAAAGCGTAAAGAGTATGATCGCTACCCATACCTACGTTTTCACCTGGGTTATGAACTGTTCCTCTCTGACGAACAATAATGTTACCAGCTTTACAAGCTGTACCACCGAAGATCTTTACGCCTAATCTCTTGCTAGCTGACTCACGGCCGTTCTTAGAACTACCTACACCTTTCTTATGTGCCATTTTCTTTCTACGTTTTTAATGATTAAGCAATAACTTGTTTGATAGTCAATTCAGTAAACTGCTGACGGTGACCGTTCAGTTTTCTGTAACCTTTTCTTCTCTTCTTGTGGAATACCAGAACTTTGTCTCCTTTAACCATAGAAGAAGCTACTTCGCATACTACTTTTGCGCCTTCTACAACTGGAGCACCTACAGTAACAGTACCATTGTTGTCTACCAACAAAACTTTGTCAAATTCAACAGTTGCACCGTTTTCGGCATTCTGAATGTGGTGAACAAACAGTTTCTTGCCTTCTTCAGCCTTGAACTGCTGACCGTTAATTTCTACAATTACGTACATTTTAAATATATATTAAACGGGTTTCCTCCGCAAGGTGAACTGTTCCCATCCAGTTACTTTTCTACCTTCACGGACTAAAATCGGCTGCAAATTTACGGGTTTTTATTTATATAACCAATATTTTACACCCGAAAATGTTTAAAAACTTATAAATCTTGCTGACTTTCTGTTTCCGGCTGATTTTTTTATAAATCAGAGCAATACCGTCAGGTCTTTCCCGATGACTACGTGCGGATAGGCAGCGAGTTCTTCCCGGGTGGTCATCCCGTGAAGGATGCCTGCGAAATCTACTCCTGCGGCCTGGGCAGTCTGTGCATCGACAGTGCTGTCGCCGATGTATATCACTTCCTGCTTGTCTTGCTTCAGCCGGTCAATGGCAAAAAGCAGACCTTCGGGGGAGGGCTTGTGCTGCTTGACATCCTCTCCTCCTACCACGATATCCAGAAATCCCTCCGGCAGTTTCCGGTCGAGCAGTTCCAGTATCCGGTAGCGGTACTTGGTGGAAATGATTCCGATGCGGCTTCCCTCTTCTTTCAGCCGCATCAGTACCTCCAGGGTCTCCGGAAAGAGATGTGTGTTGACGGTCATGTGCGTATCCGCTTCCTTTACATATTCTTTCCGGTAAGCCTCCAGTACCTCGGGCGAAGTGATTCCTGTCAGAATGGAGAAGGATTCCTCCAGCGTTTTTCCGATGGTTCTTTTGATGGAGTTGTCGTCAATGCCTGAGTGGTTATGCCGTTCCAGCACGTGCCGGAAACAGGTGACGATTCCTTTCGAAGAATCGGCAAGGGTATAGTCGAAATCAAAAAGGTAGGTCGAATATCTTTTCATGAATGTATCTGTACTTAATATGTGTGATGTGACGGCACCGTTTCAATGCCTTAATCCATTTGCTGGTAATTTTTTGCCAGTCCCCCTTCGCTGGTTTCCTTGTAGAGCGAAGGCAGGTCGTGTCCGGTCTGCTTCATGACTTCCACCACCTTGTCGAAAGACACCCGGTGATGTCCGTCGGTAAAGGCAGAATAGATATTCGCATCCAGTGCACGGGCGGCCGCATAGGCATTACGCTCGATGCACGGAATCTGTACCAGTCCGCAAACCGGGTCGCACGTCATTCCCAAGTGGTGTTCCAGTCCCATTTCCGCTGCATATTCAATCTGCGCCGGACTTCCCCCGAACAGCTGACTGGCTGCCGCAGAGGCCATGGAGCAGGCTACACCTACTTCTGCCTGGCATCCGGCTTCCGCTCCGGAGATGGAAGCATTGTGCTTTACGATGTTTCCCACCAGTCCGGCTGTAGCCAGTGCCCGCAGGATACGGGCGTCACTGAAATCACGGCTCTGCTGCAGGTGATACAACACCGCAGGTACTACCCCACAGGCACCACAGGTCGGTGCGGTGACGATTTTTCCTCCTGCCGCATTTTCCTCACTTACCGCAAGCGCATAGGCGAAAACCAGTCCCCGCGAGCGGAGTGAATCCTTATACCCTTTCGAGCGGATGTAATACGTCGAGGCCTTGCGTCTCAGGTTCAACGGTCCCGGAAGCACTCCTTCCGCATCCAGTCCCCGGTGAATGGCAGCTTTCATGGTTTCCCATACCTCTGCCAGGAAGTCCCAGATTTCCTTTCCTTCGCATTGCTCCACATATTCCCAGTAACTGCGTCCGGTATGTTCACACCAGTAAAGAATCTGGCTCATCGTGTTCATCGAGTAGACTTCTTCAGAGGCCTTCCGGTCATGACCTTCTTCGGCCAGGGCACCTCCTCCGACACTGAATACCGTCCATTCGTCCGTCTGCTGCTTGTTGGCATCAAACGACTTGAAGGTCATTCCGTTCGGGTGGAAAGGATAGAAGATATGCGGCTTCCACAAAATCTCCACAGGGGCATGGGGCTGTATGGTGTCAAGAATGGCCACATCGGTCATATGGCCCTTTCCGGTAGCCGCCAGACTTCCGTATAAGGTCACCTGGAAGGACGCAGCCTCCGGGTGGCGGGCCAGAAACTGCTCTGCCGCTTTTCTGGGGCCCATGGTGTGACTGCTCGACGGACCGGTTCCGATTCGATATAGTTCTTTGAGGGATTTCATATGCTTAATGCTTAAAAATATTTCGTTTGTTCTTTCGTTAAAAATCAGATGAAGATAAGGATAATGTTTTATTCCGCCAAGGATTGCCGGGGATTTTACTTGTCTCCTTTTTATCCTTGAGTGCTCTATATCCGCTGGAAGCATCTTCCTGTCTCCGGATGCCTCCTTTTCTCGTTTATCTTCTGCTGCCAGCCGCTTATTTCAGGTCGACCACCGTGATTCCGGCCCCACCGAACTGTACATGTTCGTCCTTGAAGTGTGCCACCCCCGGTACCGTACCCAGGTATTGACGGATCAGTGTTCTCAGGACTCCGGTACCCGTACCGTGCAGGATGCGTACCCGGTTCATTCCCACCAGGATGGCATCGTCGATGAAGTAAGTCACCGCCTGGATGGCTTCATCGCCTCTCATGCCTCTCACATCCAGGTCCTGCTTGAAGTTGAGTTTCTTTTCATACATATGATCCATCGTATCCGAACTGATGAAGGTCGTCTTGTTCAGGGTATTGCTGGGCTTCGGTGCCTCTGAGCGCTCCAGCCGGTCCGTCTTGACGTTGGTTTTCATCAGGCCGAACATCACCACAGCCGTCTTGTTGGTGATTTCTATTACCTGGCCGACGCTGCTCTGTCCTTTTATCCGTACGTAGTCTCCTTTCTGAATCGGTACCACTTTCGGAGCCGGGGCCACGGCAGCCGGTTCATTCTTCTGTTTCTCCTTCTTCTCTTTCTTGCGTTCCTGCTTTTCCCGGAGTTTTTCCATCTTGCGGGCTATCTTCTCCTCCAGTGAAGCCTTGTTCATCTCTTCTACCTGCTGGCGGAAATCGGTCAGTTCCTGTCTTGCCATTCGGGTACGTTCCTTTTCGGCCTGCGCCTCCTTAATGGTACGGATGGTATTTTCGATTTTGGCATTCGACTCCTGCAGCAGGTGTTCCGCATCTTCTTTGGCCTTCCGTAAAATCTCCTTCCGGCTACGGTCGAGTTCCTCCAGTTCCTTTTCGTAGCGTGCAATGGTATCTTCCATCTGCTTTTCCCGTTTCCGGATGTTCTGACGCTTGGTCTCCCAGTAACGCTTGTCACGGACGATATCCTGCAGGTATTTGTCGCTCTGGATGTATTCGCTGCCTACGATTTCGGAAGCATCGGCAATCACCTCTTCGGGCAATCCGATTTTCCGGGCAATCTCTACGGCAAAGGAGCTTCCCGGATTTCCGATTTGAAGCTGGAACAGCGCCTTCATCTCGTGTCTGTCGTAGAGCATGGCACCGTTGATTACTCCTTCGTGGTCTTCGGCAAAGTGCTTCAGGTTCTGATAGTGGGTGGTGATGACACCGAAGGTCTTTCCCTGGTTGAAACGCTTGAGCACCGCTTCGGCTATCGCTCCGCCAATCTGAGGTTCGGTACCTCCTCCAAATTCATCGATGAGGATGAGGCTCTGTCCGTTGCATCCTTTCATCATGTTCTTCATGTTGGTGAGGTGCGATGAGTAGGTACTTAAATCGTCTTCGATGCTCTGCTCGTCGCCGATGTCGATGAACAGGCGGCTGAAGATACCGGCATGGCTCCGTTCGTTCATCGGAACCGGCATGCCGCACTGCAACATATATTGCAGCAGTCCTACTGTCTTCAGACATACGGACTTTCCTCCCGCGTTCGGACCCGAAATCAGCAGGATGCGGTCTTTGGGAGTCAGTTCAATGTCGAGCGGAACAACTTTCTTTCCGTGTTTCGACAACGACATCTGCAACAGTGGATGTACGGCCTCCGTCCAGTCGACAATCTGGCGGTTCTCAAACGAAGGCTTGCCGGCCCGGATATCGATGCTGAACAATGCCTTCGACCGGATGAAGTCTATCTTTGCCAGGAATTCGTAGGACTGGAGAATGGCAGGTACCTGCGGGCGTATCTGACCCGAAAATTCGGTCAGGATACGGATAATCTCTCTCCGTTCTTCCCCTTCGAGCTCACGGATGCGGTTGTTGGCTTCCACCACTTCTGCCGGCTCGATGAAGACGGTTTTACCGGTCGCCGACTCGTCGTGTACGATTCCCCGGATCTTGCGCTTCATGCCGGGGGCTACAGGAATGACCAGACGCCCGTCGCGCATGGTGGGGGTCACATCCTTGTCGACATAACCTTCCGACTGTGCCGTGCGGAGTATGCTGTTCAGGCAACGTGAAATGCTTCCTGTCGTACTGGCCAGTTCCCTGCGGATGCGCAGCAGTTCGGCAGAGGCGTTGTCTTTAATCTTTCCGAATTTATCCAGAATATTATTGATCTGGGAAATGAGCAAGGGAAAAGTCAAAATGTCCTTGGTCAGCTCATAAAGTGCCGGGTAAGGAGAGGAGAACGCTTCGTCCTCGCTGTCTTCGGCATCCGACTGCTGCAGGTAACGGATGATATCCCGGATGGTTTCCAGTGAACGCCGCAGGTCGAATAGTTCAGACTCATCCATATAGAGACCTTCCACCCGGATTCTTTTCAGGGAGGGGCGTACATCGAAAAAATACTGACTGGGGAAATCGTCGTTTTCCTGTATGATTCGCATGAATTCAGTCACCTGTTCCAATGCCAGATTGATTGAATCGAAGTCGTCGGAGAACGACATGCAGTCTACCTGTTCTTGTCCTAAAGGGCTCAGGCATTTGTTTTTTAGCAGATTTCTTATTTGATCAAATCCTATTTTCTGTTCGAAATTTTGCGGATATATCATTGTTTATCTTCTGTTTATTTAATGATTTTATCGGGATACAAAGGTACGACAATGAAAAAAAATATCAAAAAAAGCGGCGAATAATTTGCATATTCAAAAATAATGCGTACCTTTGCATCGATTTTGAGAAACAAAGCAACTCTAAAAGGAGTTTTGGAGAGGTGGCAGAGTGGTCGATTGCGGCGGTCTTGAAAACCGTTGTACTGCGAGGTACCGGGGGTTCGAATCCCTCCCTCTCCGCTGAAACCTAAGACATTAGGTAGTCAAATTAAGACAAGTCCCGTAAAATCAACGTTTTACGGGACTTTTCTATTTATCCGGTGGACAACCGAAAGACATTCAAATGCCCACTTCAGACAAAGTTCCGTTACAAAATCGTTACAGGAAAATCGGGAAAATCTTCTGTAACGATTTTCGATGTAAGTCCTTGATTTGTCGCTCATTGACGTTCAAATGTCTGCTTATAACCCAATTATTAATTATTCCTTTGCAGAGGGAAGTCATTACACCCACTGTAACGGAGCTAAATTAAAAAAGGATATGAGTAAGAGTACATTTAAGATTCTGTTCTATCTAAGAAAGAACTATCTGAACAAGGAAGGAAAAGCGGGTATTATGATTCGTCTGTCGCTTAACGGTGAAATTTCTCAATTCAGCTCAAAGCTGGATATAGAACCTGATAAATGGGATACCACATTGGGCAAGGCGAAAGGAAATACACAAAAAGCCCGCCAGTTGAATGAAACATTGGAGGACATCCGTGCTTCGCTGAAAAACCACTACCGGGATATTGAAGTGCATGAGTCATTCGTAACGGTAGAAAAAATACGCAATGCGTTTTTGGGAATAACGGCGAAACAAAGAACACTGCTGGAACTTTTCAAGAAACACAATGAGGATGCAAGAAAACTGGTCGGCATCAGCAAGACTCCTGCCACCCTCGCGAAGTATGACCGTTGCTACCGGAGGCTGGAGGAATTTATGAAAGTGAAATACAATATTTCGGATATATCACTGAAGGAAATCGGCCACATGTTCATTACGGACTTCGAGAACTATCTGAGAACGGAAAGCAAATGCAATGAGAATACTACGGCAAAATTCATGCAGACGTTCAAGATGATTGTAATCATCGCCAAAAACAACGGTTGGATTTATACTGACCCGTTTTCAAATTATAAAATCAGACTGAAACGTGTGGACAGAGGTTATCTGACGGATGCGGAACTGCAAAAGATAATGAAGAAGAAGTTTCCGACTAAAAGACTGGAACAGGTACGGGACGTGTTCCTGTTCTCCTGTTACACGGGATTGTCATATGTGGACGTGAAGGAACTGAAGGCAAGCGACATCAGAATCTCGTTTGACGGGAAGCCGTGGATCATGACGCACCGTCATAAGACAGATACTCCGGTAAACGTACCGCTGCTGAAGATACCGCAGGCGATACTCCAGAAATATGAAGGTCAGCTCCCCAAAGGCCAGTTGCTGCCTGTGCTGAGCAATCAAAAACTTAATTCTTACTTAAAAGAGATTGCGGATTTGTGCGGTATAAATAAAAATATTACCTTCCACCTGGCAAGACATATTGATTCTTTTTACTCATTGAAAACAAGAAACTTACAAAGATTGTCAGCTTGACAGGTAACGACTTGGAAACCAGCGGGCTTCTATGTCCTGCAATGTTCTGCATCAATCTAAAGAACGCTTTTGCAATTACAAAGGTAGTAATTTTATTTGGATTGGTATCGCTCTTGTCCTTTAATCTTTTGATTTCTTTACCAAAATAACTTTCAAGTAAGTCCATTTCCGCTTGCGATAGATGGCAAATTCTCTTTCAACCTTTTCAACCGCTCGTTTATATGAGATGGTTCACTTTCCAGTCAGCACCTTTCGTTTGTGAGTGATTATCTGATTATCTAAGGCTTTTATCCAATCTTTCATAGCTATGGGCGCCATTTCCAATGCCTGGAAACTTGGCAAAGTCCAAGAAACCGAAAACAAGCAAATTCAGACGTTGGAGTTCAACCTTAGACAAGTAGTTCTTCACGACCTTAGCATCATCCTTGGTCATATAGTTACCTTTGAAGATCGTCATGCCAAAAACGGGGCTTTTCATTGTCCACACGATTGTCAATAATCCCTGCAGCAGTATTCTTATGGACGGCATAATGCAATTTGTTTTTCACGGTAGCAAAGAACATGTTGGTCTTTTCATCTCGTGGGTCATAGCCCGTTGCTGTGGCATAAATGCCGGAAACTTGCTAGTAAAAAATTGCGCTCACTGCTACGAATATCTCTAATGTGCTGAAGCAATTCACGGAAATAGCGGTTACAACCTTGCTTTAAACGTTCATCATCCATAGCAAATCCTTTTTGGATGTACCTATGAAGCCGTTGTGTAGCCCAACATCGAAAACGAGTCGCAACTTGTTATTGCACACAATCCCCCCGGCAATAACCAAGTCAAGGTTGTAGCGCATAACGATTCGTTGCACTTGACGCTTGCCTGTCTACAAAACTATCAGACTCCTTTATCCCCAATCGGTCATTAGAACCCAAAGCGATTCCATTCTATTGTCACGCAGATTGGCAGTCGCCTTTGTCGAAGACGTAGCGGGCTACGTCAAGACAAAGGCGACTGCCAATCTGCGTGACAAGAGGATGAAAGCGTTTGGGGAGCCGGAGAAAGAAGCGAAACGTATTCCCCGGCGGTCTAATGACCGATTTGGGTTTATAGTTCGATTTGAATCTAACTTATATGCTGGCTTATATTTTGCTTTGTTGTACAGTATATTTCTGCCAGTTGGTTTTCGTCAGCCACAATTCTTCATCAGAGAAACGCACCGACACGCAGGTAATTTCATTATCGTCCTGACAGAGCATTATTTTATTTGTTCATCCTTATGTCGTGGATGTGATTGCTTTCTTGATGCAAAGGTATCGAATTCGTTGAAAATTCACTCTACATACGGCGTTTTATTATAGAAACGTATCAATGAAATTGCCTTGTTTGGTGTTTTATATGTGATTTTACGCCAAGACCCATCTTAAATAAAATAAAAACATTAACTTTGTACCAAAATAGGCTATAATATAAACCTCTAACATTGAACAGACATGGCACAACTCAAGAAAAAACGTCCAGGGCGCTTACCTCGTATAGAGGTTGTTGATCTATTCTGTGGAATAGGTGGCTTGAGTTATGGTATGAAATCTGCCGGTTTCCATATTCTTGCAGGATTCGATTTGGATCACACTTGCAAATATGCTTATGAAACGAATACCAAAGGAGAATTCATTTTTAAAGACATTACAACTGTAACGGCAAATGACATATCGCCTAGATACTCTAAAAAAGCTATTCGTGTCCTTGCTGGATGCGCTCCATGTCAGCCATTCTCGTCCTATGCATTCAAAAATAAAAATAAGGATCCAAACAAATATGACTTACTTTATGAATTTGGACGTTTGGTAAATGAAGTTGAACCAGACATCATTACGATGGAGAATGTTCCTGCCATACGCACATTTCGACTAAAGCCTGTGCTCCAAGATTTTATCTCTACACTTGAAAGAGATAATTATCATGTTTGGTGTGACGTTGTGTATTGTCCTGATTATGGTATTCCTCAGACAAGAAAACGCCTTGTCCTACTCGCTTCCAAACTTGGGGAAATATCATTAATACCAAAGACGCATACCTCAGACAAATATGTAACAGTAAGGGATATTATCGCAAACCTGCCACCTCTTAATGCAGGAGAATCAGACCCCAAAGATCCTCTTCACAGGTGTAGTGCATTGAGCAGTCTTAATCTTACACGAATCCGGGCTACTCAAGAAGGAGGAAGTTGGAAATCTTGGCCCCGAGAACTTATTTTAGAATGTCATAAAAGGGATGGCGGTCGAAGTTTCGGAAGTGTGTATGGTAGAATGAAATGGGATGAACCTTCTCCCACCATGACTACACAATGTACGGGGATTGGAAATGGTCGTTTTGGCCATCCTGTTCAAGATAGAGCCATATCAGCAAGAGAAGCCGCCTTATTTCAGACATTTCCAATATCGTATAAATTTTTTGAAAATGAAGAATCCGTATCTCTAACAAAAGCATCTAGATATATTGGTAATGCAGTTCCTCCAAAATTGGGAGAAATAATTGCCAAAAGTATTATTTACCATTTAAAAACTGTTGATAGATGAAAGAATATAAGATTTCAGTTAATCCAAGAATTTTAGAATTACTTGGTCCTAATCTGTATACAAATATCTATTATGTCCTTGCTGAACTAATTGCCAATGCTTACGATGCAGACGCTCATAATGTTTATATTATTGCTAACATGGATGATATTAGAGTCGAAGATGATGGACATGGAATGTCTTATGACAATGGTGACATTGGCAAATTTCTAGATGTGGCCAAAGTATCTAGACATAATGAAAAAGATTCTTATACTGCATCTGGGTCAAGACGAAAAATGGGACGTAAAGGCGTAGGGAAATTGGCTGCACTTTCTGTATCCCAAACGGTTGATATCCTTACATCAAGAGATGGTGAAAAGTCCGGTTTCATACTGTCACGGAGACCTAACGACGATAATAAATTAGAGGCCATCCCTGATGAACAAGTAAAATTTAGTCGAATAAATGGGGACGGAACCGCTATAATAATGCGTAACCCTCAGTATAGATTACATAAGACATTGGCAGCCGTCAAACGCAATTTATTAAAAATTTTTCCTTTGGTCAATGATGATTTTCGGATTCATATTATCCGAGGGGGAGAAGAAGTGATTCTTGATAGTTATGACGAAAATGTTGCAACTGAATTGAGTTCTATCATCACATTAGGCGATTCATACAAAAACTTATTGCCCGAGTTCCTAATTATTATCCTCTATATCGAAACGACTTGGTGGAAAGCCGTAAATCATATAAATGTCCTCTTACATTAACAGATAATGAAGGAGCAAGTCATGAGTATGAGTTGGAAGTTGAGGGCTGGATTGGAACCTATAAAACAACAAGAGGCAGAAAGGCCGAAGTATCAGACTTCCCTGATAACTTCATTTCACTTTATGCAAACAACAAAATGGGAGAATTTAACATTCTTCCTATTGTCGGACAAAATAAACTAAACGAGGTTTATGTCGTTGGCCAATTATTTGTTGATCTATTTGAAAAATCGGAACTGCCTGATATGTCATTGAGTAATCGTCAAGGTTATAAGTCTGATGATCCAAGATATATTGCCGTGATATCATTCGTAAGAGAAACGCTTTTACCTGACATTCTCAAAAAGAGAGAGAAGTTTGCAGATATAACTAAGTCAGAAAAGAAAAAGAAAAAGTTGGAAGAAATAAAAAATGACGAAGCAAAATTTCGCCAATCTGTTGAATCATTCAAAGGGAAAACTGCTCAATGCATTATTGCAGCCATTGGAGGGCAAGACCGACAAAATGAAATGACAGATATTGTAAATACTGCCATCAATGAAAATATGCCCGAATTAGGGATCAAATCTCAAATAGACAACAACAAAAAGAAAATATTAATCAGTCATACATATAACGATAAGCCATTGGCTGACATTGTATTTCAAATGTTGTTGCATAATAATGTCCCAGCTGAAGATATCATCTATACCAATTGTGACGATGAGATATGTCGTATTCCAGAAGGTGTTTCTATATATGACTATCTCAGAAATTTTTTCGTTGAAAGTTATTCAACACAAAAAATATATGTTCTTTTTATCACTAGTGAAAACACACAACGTGCGTGGGGTGCAATGGCGGAGATTGGTGCCGCTTGGATAACGCAGGTAGACAATAAAATCTTTAATATCCCGCCATTCACACCAAAGCACCCACTCAATGACGAAGCGACGTGGCACTCAACAGAGAGGGATGAACATGGGACATTGTCTATGAGTAAGCTTAATGCTGATGTGTTCTGCCAAAAGATTGAGCATGTTTGTGATCAAATTAACTACACAAAACGCACAAGAGAAGAAAATAAAACATATCTGTCCACTTTGGTTGCCATTAGATGAACTATGGCTGATGTGATGACAACGGAGCCGATGTATGGCAGCGGTGAAAGGTAAGGATACCAAGCTAGAAATGATGGTGAGGAGGTTCTTATTCTTGAAGGCGGTACGCTATCGTGTAAACAACCGCAAGTTATTGAGGTTGCCAGACTTTGTGCTGAAGAAATATTATAGGATTATCATTTTCATTGATGAATGCTTTTGACATAGACATGGGGAAGCAAGTCTTACAGTTTACTAAAAACTAACGTAGATTTTTGGCATCATAAGGTTGCCATGAACATTGCCCGTGATTACAGCAATAACGTGAATTCAAAATTGGCAGGTTGGCGCGTAATCCATATTTGGGAATGTGAAATTAAAACAAAGACCAAAAGAAATATTGCATTAGAGGCATTGTATCTTGATATTATCAGTAAAGCGACAAAATATAGTCAACAAGACACTAATACCAATAGCAGAGATAATCAAACATTCTTTCGTTATTATACGTTTTTTACTCATCTTGCCAATGAATTTCCCTATTATATTTAAGCCTGCCCGTTGGCGGAGCGGTCTGTTTGCTTATCTACCTGTGTGCCGGTAGGCAGGCAAGCAGGATGGCAGGCAGGTTTGAGTGTGGGTAGGCTTGCAGGTCTGCGTGTGTATGTCCATACGCATTAACACTCATGAACACCCATACGCAAGCAGACCTGCTTGCATGCTTTCATGCAGACATTCATGCGAATATAATCACACTCTTGCTTTCTCTTACCCCTCACAATTGTTCTTCTTTTGGGCGGCTTAGGCATCGGAAAGCGATGCTTTTAGAGCTAAAATAACAGCACTAATTCCAATCCGTTTGCTGACGGATTATTGATTTCACGAGAAATCAGCAAGGTGTCCTTCGGGTTACCCGAAGGCTTTTCGGTTACTGCCGAAAATGGCAGCAGCAAGGTATGTTTTGAGTTACTCAAAACCTTTCGGGTTACTCCCCGAAAGCCTTGCCGCTTGGTTGCTCCTCCGAAGTCGGGCAACCTGTTTCTGACCTGCGGTAATCGTGTCTTATTCCTTGTACTTGATGCCGTATTGTTTCATCTTGCCGTATAACGTGGTGCGCCCGATACCGAGCTGTTCGGCAGCCAAAGAGCGGTTGCCATTCGCTTGCTCCAAAGCACGGAGTATCTGTTTCTTTTCCGCTTCTTCACTTTTCAAGGACAATGATGCTTCACCCGGTAACGGCGTTTCTTCAAACTCCAGTTTGTCAGCCGTTATCATATCCCCTTCGGTGAACAGCACCGCCGAGCGTACCGTTCCTTTCAGTTCTCTCACATTGCCGCTCCACGTATGAACAAGCATCCGCTTTCTTGCCTCCGTATCAAAGCCTTTCACCTGTTTGCCGAACTCCTTGTTGGCGAGGTTTAGGAAGAACTCCGCAAGCGGCATGATGTCCTCACGGCACTCACGAAGCGGAAGTATGTTCAACGTGTATTCCTTAATCCGATGGAACAAGTCATGACGAAAACGCTTTTCGGCGATGGCTGACTGCATATCCTCATTGGTGGCGGCAATGATGCGTACATCTGCTATCTTTTCTTTGCTGCCGCCAACGGGTCTGTACCGTTTGCTTTCCAATGCCCGGAGCATCATCTGTTGTACTTCGGGCGGCAGGTTGCCGATTTCGTCAAGGAATAGCGTGCCACCGTCGGCTTCTTCCCAATAGCCTTTCCGTTTGGTGTCCGCGCCCGTGAACGCCCCTTTCTCATGTCCGAACAAGGCGGATGCGGCAAGTTCCTTCGACAACAGACCGCAGTCCACCGCCACGAAAAGCTTGCCCGACCGTTTGCTCATCGTATGTATTTTCTCCGCAACGTGTTCCTTGCCTGTGCCGTTCTCGCCCAACACCAGTACGCTCATGTTTGTCGGCGCGACTAATCTTATCTTGCGGTCTATCTCACGGAAAGCCGCGCTCTGTCGTTCGTAAATGGGCGTGTCGTGCCGTTCTGTTCTTTTCTGTAAGGTTTTCAGGAGAGGAAAGAGATTGTCTTCAATTAGCTTTTTCGGGATATAATCCTCCGCACCCGACTTCATTGACCGAACAGCGGTAGGCACTTCGTCATAGTCCGTCATGATGATGTAGGGATTGCGTTTCCCTTGCTTGCGAAGTTCTTCCAACAGCAGGATACCGTCACCGTCATTTAAGCGCAGGTCGGCAAGCACGATATCATCCTCGCATATCTTGGTAAATAACTTGCGTGCCCCATTACAAGTGGAAGTGCTGACGGTCTGAAACCCGTTACTTTTTAACAGCCTGCATACATAGCCGGAAAAAGTGAGATTGTCTTCCACGACGACTATTCTTCCCATCGTTCAGCCTCCTTTCTTGCCAAGTCCACAATCAGTTTGCCTTGTGTCAATACCTTTTGGACGGCATGGGCTATCTCTCCATCCGTTGGATTGTTGCTGTGAATTGCGGCATATAATTCCTGCAACGGCTGTTCGACTTTCATCAGCATCCATGAACTTCTAAGGTGGTGTATCCAACCGTCTAACGCGTCCCTGTCCTTTGCCTCCGCAGCTTTCCGCACTTCTTCCATTTCTTTTTTCGTTTCCGTAACCAACTGTTCCAATGTGTGTTGTTTGTCGCCAAAGGCGAGCAAAGCCGAGAAGTCCGGCTGTTGTCTATGCTCTTTATTGGCATATTGGCTTATCACGTTCAGCAGTTCGGCGATGGAAAACGGTTTGCCGAGCATGGCGGTGAAACCTACCGATTTCAGTTCTTCCTCCGTAATGAAGCCTGCTGCCGTTGCCGCTACAACGGGAATCGTGCGTGAGTTTCCGACATCGGACGCGCGCAGCAATTCCAGCACCTCGTAACCGTTCATGTCCGGCATTTTCAGGTCAGTTATCAGCAGGTCATAATCCTTGCCGCGCATTTTGTCCGTCAATTCTTCTACCGTTAGGCAAGTATCACAGCCTATGCCGTTCTGCACAAGCATATCCCGTATCATGCCGAGCGTCACAAGGTCATTGTCTATCACTATTACGCTGTAATTTGAAATGATGTCTTGCACCTGTTCTTTCTTCCCCTCCGCTACGGCTTCTTCAGTTTTCGGCAATGGAAGAACAACGGTGAACTTGCTACCTTTATCCTTTTCGCTTTCCACTGATATACTCCCGTCCATCAGTTCCACAAGCTGTTTCACGATGGAAAGACCAAGCCCGAAACCGTCCTGCGTGGCGGCATTGCCCAACCGCTCGAAAGGCTTGAATATCCGTTCCTTTTGTCCTTCACTGATGCCCGTACCCGTATCCTCCACCGTTAGCGTAAACACACCGTCCTTGTATCGGGTTGTCAGCGTGATGATACCGCTGTCTGTGAATTTAATAGCATTGGAAAGCAGGTTGCCGCCTATGCTCAAAATGCGGTTCTTGTCACCGTTCACCACTTCGTTCGCATGGTTACGGACAGTCAAGGTCAGATGTTTGGATTGGACTTGTGCCGCAAACTCTGTTTCAAAAGTATCAGCTATCAGGTTTAATTTGAATGGCTTGGATAGGATTGCTACTTTCCTGCTGTCTAACCTGAAATACTCCAAGAGGCTGTTCAACATGGATGCCATACGCCCTGCCGAAGTCTTTATTGTTTCCGCATGGCGCACTCGGCTATCCTTGTTGTCATCGTTCAGCAAAAGTTCGGCGTTGCCGCTGATGGCGGTCAAAGGTGTACGCAGTTCATGGCTTACGTTCTGTATGAGGTTGCGCCGCAAGCGTATAAGTTCCTCGTTCTTGGCGTTGCTCTCTTGCAATTCGCCGATAAGCTTTTCACGCTTTTTCTTTTCGTCCGCGTTGCGTTTCAGTTCCCTATGGATGGTGAGATAGGACAGGAACAGCAGGATGATGGCTGCCGATATGGTAGCGGTGAACAGCCTGACGGATAGGCTTTGCGCCTCCGCCATCTTCCGCTCTTTCTGTATGAACGCCCCCAGAGCCTGCCTGTCAAGGTCGCTGACAAGACGGTTCAGTTGGGTGTTCAATGTCCGGTTACGTATGCGAAGGCTGTCGGTGTAGGCATCCATCTCCGTCGCCTGTTTCCGTTGCAGGGCAATCAAGCTGTCGCCAAACTCGTGCAACTCTTTGGCTGAGGGAAGTACTTGTACGGTCTTTTTGCCGCCGAAGAAACCTGCGATGCCCTTTTTCTTCTGCTGTACGGTGCGCAGACTGGTCGCACGTTTCGCCACTTCGGGCAGGTGGTTCACCAAAATACTGTCGGCTTCTTCCTGCCGTTCAAATACCGACATGATATGCCGCAGATGTTCCTCCTTGCTTGCCAGTAGAGAGCGAAGAGTGTCTATCTGCGCTGGATACACATATGCTGCACAATGGAACTTCAATGCTTGTAACAGACTATCTGTACACAGACGTTGGATACGGTAATGACTACAGTCTGTTCTGTTCCAATCAATGACACTCTCTCCCAACATGGTAAGCCGAGTGATATATCGATGGACATTGTGAATATCACGTATAGCTTGCTGTACTTCGCTGTTTTGTAAATCAATTTCTGATATTCGATGTCGTTCACGTACCAGAATTGATGCCATAAAGCCGATAAGTACAATTAAGATAAAATATCCAACTAACACTTTATACCGTAAATTCATTTAAGAATCTATCATTTTAAAGATGCCTGCTCTATAAAAACAGGCATCCTATTGATTTTTATACCGTTTTTACAGTTTCCAACCTGAAATTTGTTCCTGAATATTCCATAGTTGGGCATACAACCCTTCGGCCTGCATCAATGTTTCATGCGTACCTTTTTCCTTTATCTGTCCGTTATCCAACACGATAATTTGGTCTGCTCCCTTAATGGTTTTAAGTCTATGCGCAATGGCAATGACAGTATGCCCTTTGATGAGTGCATCTATGGCTTTCTGTACTTCCACTTCATTTTCGGGGTCAAGTGAGGCGGTCGCTTCATCAAGCAGGATGATTTGTGCGTCTTTCAGCATGGCACGGGCTATGGATATGCGTTGCTTTTCTCCGCCCGAAAGGGTACAACCTCCTTCTCCCACCATTGTGTCGTAACCTTGAGGCAAGCGCATGATGAAGTCATGGCAGCAAGCTTTTTTAGCTGCGGTTATAATTTCCTCTTCCGTCGCGTCAGTTTTACCAAAGCGGATATTATTGCGTATGGTGTCCTGAAACAGATAGACATCCTGAAATACCATAGAGATGTGGCTCATCAGACTTTCTGGATTTATCTCATTCATCGGAACACCATTGAAAAAGATACATCCTTTCTGTGGGTCGTAGAAACGGGCGCAAAGCTTCATCACCGTACTTTTCCCGCTTCCCGAAGGTCCGACAAGAGCCGTCAAGGAGTTTTTCGGGAGCGTAATGTTTATATCATGCAACACTTCCTTGTCTTGATAGGCAAACGATACGTGTTCAAACCGGATATCGCCTGCTGCCGGGGATTGCCGTTCTCCTTTCATCTCCGGCTCGTTCATCAAGGAAAGGATGCGTCCACCGGCAATGGAAAAATAGCGGAACTCGGTAAAGTTTGTCAGTGCGGAAGTCAGCGGGTCGAACACACGAGAACCGACTACAAGGAATAGCACAAATACGAGGATGGAAAGTTCCCCTCCCAATAGCAGATATGTTCCGCACAGCACCATCATCGTCAGTCCTGCACGTACCAACGTGATGCTCAATAGGACAAATGGCCCTAACAGGGCTTCCTGACGGATGCAGGCACGGCGAAGTTCGCCAAAGGCATTGCGCAGCCGGACGAAACGGTCGCCCAACAGATTGTAGGCTTTCATCACCCGGATACCCTGCAAGTATTCCTCCAATCGGTTTCCTGCATTTATCTTCGCTTGAATTTGCCTGCCGCTCAGCTTCCGTTGCGCCTTTGTACTTGCCCATAGGACGAGCAAGGCAAGCGGCAACGCGGCAAACATACTGACCGCCATTCTCCAATCTATCCATATCAATGAAGCAAAAGCTAGCACTGGCATTACCACTGCGCCCATCAATTGGGGCAGATGGTGAGAGATTCCCGTTTCTGCCATCATGAAATCCGTAATCAGCATGGAGGACAAGTCGCCGGGGTCACGCCTTGAAAGGAAGCCTAATGAAAGTTTCCGCAGGTGTTCCGCCAGTGACAAACGTCCCGAAGCACTCATTTCGTAGGCTCCACGGAAATTGGCTCGGTAGGATGCCCGTTCTGCCAAAGCCATGACCAGCATATAAATAGCCATAATGCCGAATATCCACCACAGGCGGGTCGTGTCAAGCAGCTGTCCGCTCCCGTCAAATGCACTGAAAATGATACGTATCGCTTCTATAGAAAGACAAAACGGTACTATATTCACTAAGTTGGCAAGCATGGTGTAACCCACCGGCTTGTAAAGTCTTTCCGTGTGACCTATTGTAATATTCTTTATTGCATTCATATCTTATTTTATTTATATGCTATAATATGTATTTCTTCCTTTTTACGGATTGTTCTGATGGATGAAAATCCGGCTTCATGCAACAGCTCTTCCAATTCTGCCGGAGTATAGACAACCATACCGTCTATCCGTTCCGTCCACATTTTTCCAAGTTCGGGGTCGCTCGCTTCCAGACTAATAAGGAAACAACCTCCTTCTCGGAGAACACGCGCCACTTCAGACAACGCTATGTTTACAGGCGACCAAAAATAGACCGTTTCAAAAGCCGTGATAGCATTAAAGAATCCATCCTCATAAGGTAATGAACAAACATTCCCTTGTTGTATGAAACATCTTTTATTCAAGTCTTTTTCGTTGTACTTTTGGGCGAATGAAACACTTTCTTCTGACAGGTCTATGCCGTAGATATTTCCTTTTGGACATAAATTCAATAAACGTTTCAAATTCGCACCACCGCCACAGCCTATATCAAGAACATTCCAATTCGGCTGCCATTCCACTTGCTTCATGCCACGATTAGCTAAAGATGCATGAAAACAATTCATTCCTCGCAAAATCATCCGTCCCCAAAATCCTTGCGGACAACTTGTGTTTTGCAAGACCTTGTTTAAGAAATTCTTCTTTCTCATATTGCTTTTAGTTTTTGTTCAATGTCCAATGGTATGCGCTCGTATAGGCATCCCACATATTTTTATATACACCCTCCGTCACGGATAATTGTTCATGCCTTCCGCATTGCACAATGCTTCCTTCTTTCATGACGACAATCTGATGCGCAGAAATGATGGAAGAAAGGCGATGGGCAATCACAATGACCGTCTTGTCCTTTATCAGCGACTGCAAAGCCATCTGCATTTTATGCTCGTTTTCAGGGTCAGCGAAAGCAGTGGCTTCGTCCAACACCAGTATCGGAGCATTCTTCAATATGGCACGAGCCACACATATCCGTTGGGCTTCACCGCCGGACAGGAATACACCTTTATCGCCTATCCTTGTTTCGTAGCCTTGCGGCAAACGCTCTATGAAATCGTGGCATTGGGCAGCTTTCGCAGCGGCTATCACCTTTTCTTTCGTGGCATCAGGAGAGCCTACGGCGATGTTCTCATAAAGAGTGTCGTAAAAAAGGAAAGTGTCTTGAAAGACGAATGAAACCATATCCATCAGTTTTGCGGTAGCTATTTGGCGTATATCCGCACCGCCTATACATATTTTCCCTTGCTCCACATCCCAGAACCGGGGTATCAGGTTGGCAACCGTTGATTTGCCGCTTCCTGACGGACCGACAAGGGCAGTTATCTTTCCTTGTGGTGCAATGAAGCTGACATCACGCAGGGCTTCCGTCCGTGTGCCCTGTTCCGTGTTTTCGTAAGAGAATGACACATGTCGGAATTCCACATCGTAGGCGGCAGGCACTTGCGGATGTTCCGGCTCCGGCACAGGTTTCTTTTCAAGTATGCGGTCGATACGGTTTACACCTTCATCGATGTCGCGCGTGTTGCCTCCCAAGAATGTCAGTTTATAAACGGGAGAAGCCATACCCGGCCCCATGATAATGAAGAACAGCCATACTACCGCCAATGACAAGGATTGCGGACTGGCTTGCATCAGCAGGATGCCCACAGGAAGAATAAACGTCACCATCGAATTGAGCAAGACGGTAAAGGCAATCATCCCGTTCTGGTAGGTGTCACAGCATTTCAAGGCGAATGTCTTGTACGCCTGAATCTCGGCATTGAACTGACGGAACGAACGGACGCTCTGCCCGAAAATCTTGACTACGGGCATTCCCCGTACATACTGCACGGTAGATGCGCTCATCTTTTCCTGCGCATCGTAATAGATGGACATGAACTCTCTTGCCCTTTTACCCATGAAGTTGGAGAATTGGAGGAAAAGGCTGAGCACCACGACCGCCAGGCAGACCACCGTCAGCCATACATCCAATGAGAAAAAGATGACCAGCATGACCGCCACCGTAGCCACTACATTGACCAAATCCGGAATGGTATGGGCGATGAATCCCTCTATTTTCTCGATATTCTGGTCCATTGTTTCCTTGATGGCTCCCGTAGAGGTGTTGTTCAGATACCCCAACGGGAGCTTGCCGATATGCTCGGACAAACGGACACGCAACCCATACAAGATACGGAATGCAGCCACATGTGAGGACATCAGGGCGGCATAGAGCAATATCAATCCGCCAACAAGCCCTCCAAATGCAATCCATCCCCAACGCATCATGTCCGTTCCGTCCAAAGCGGAAAGATTGGAGCCATTCGACAGCAACTCTTTCAAAATTTCATAAACAGCCCAATAAGGCACAAGCATACACACCGCGCTGCCAGCCGACAGCAGACCTGCCAATATAAGCAGGCCTTTCCTTTGTCCCGCTATCTCGAACAGACGGGACAAACCTTTTTTCTTTTTTGACTTTTCCATTATTATTACGCTATTTTGATGTGATTTTATATCCGAGCAATGAACTGAATTTGTAGCAAAGCCAAGGGATGCGCCCCAATATCTGTCCGAAGAAAAATCCCCAGCGTGAACGGAAGAACTTCATGTAGTTAGCCTGTTCAATGAGCTTTAAAGACGGTTCCCATTGTTCCACCACATGCCCGTTGCTTATGCCGGAACGGATTTGAGCCTCGTGCTTGCGGAGCGAATCGGGCTTCACACCATGTCGGCTCATTATCGTGCCGCACACGTCAAACCACAATTCACCTCCCCCGAAACGGCTTGCCACGTGATGCAGGAAGGCTTTTACTTGCTTCTCGTAGAAGTACATCAGTACCCCCTCCACGATGAAGATAAATTCTGCATCGGGATGCTTCCGACGCAAGTCATCCATCCAGTCGGTCTCCAACAAAGACGCTTCAATATAGACATTGTCCGGCTGTTCGGGTATCAATTCCCGGCGTAGAGCAATGACCTCAGGCAAATCCAAATCATAAAAGACTGCTTTCTGACTTCCGATACGCTGGAAACGGGTATCCAGTCCACATCCCACATTGACCACGACCGGATGCGAATGTGTCTTAATAAATCGGCGCACGGCGCAATCAAAATACCATCCACGCACCACACATCCCACTTCGCTCAACTTTGCCCCGTCGAACTGGGAATAATCGTATTCCAAACTGTCCGCCAGCCATTCCGCAGTCTTGTCATATAGGATGGGATTATTCCGGCTGCTTTCTTTGGCTCTCATGTATAGCGGAATAAGCAATGTTTCCGCTACAATGCTCTTAAACTCGTATTTCTGTTTCATATTTTGGGATATTTAATAGTGAACGATATTCAGAATTGTTCATAAAAAAAGGAGGAAACCTCCGTGAAGATTTCCTCCTTGCCAACCGTTCTGATGCGGTTGAATGTTCGTATGTACGTTGTCTGTTCATATCTTAATAATAGCCCTCCAACCTTGGATTTCAAACAGGATATAATCGTGCAAAATAGCCTCCATTTCTTGCCGGGGTACGGAATGCATCAATAGTTCCTCGAACATCGTGAACATCCATACCGTATGCAAATGAATGATAAAATCGGACACAGCCGTATTGATTTCGGGATGTTTCCGCTGCATGGACGCGAACCACGCCTTAACCAATTCCGTGGAACGGTCGGTATAATTCTCACGGAAGCGTTCCAATGAAGAACCTTGCGCACGGAACAACAGTATTTCCATTAGCGAACGGTGTTTGTCTATAAGCGAAACATATTCGTCAATGCAGGATTTCAGGTATTTTTCCGACCGCATCATCATAATATCTTCGCCCCGTATGCCGTGGTGTTCTTGCAGCATGGCTTCCAAAGCGCACAAAACAGGACGGACCACTTCACGGAATAATTCATCTTTGCTTGTGAAGTAGTTATAGATATTCCCAACACCAACACTCGACAATTCCGCTATTTCGCGCATGGAAGTCTTGGAATAGCCTTTCTTCTCGAATTGCTGTCTGGCAATCGTCAATATCCGACCCCTTATGTCCTCTTTCAGCACTTGCATTTATAACGAACAATGTCTGTTTTTAATTTTTTGCAAAGGTATAAGGCTTGAAATTGTCGTGCAATACCTATTTTTAGGGATTTTGCGTCTTCCAAAACATGGGGAGCGAACCGTTTCGGTATGCCCGAAACACAAACCTGCTCCCCATCAAAACTTCTCCTTGATGGGTTGGCTTTTATGTTTCTTCAAATCAATCCTATTCCATAAAATAAAGTCTTACTTCATTCTACATCAAGCTTAGGTTTATTAGCAGGCTTATTTGAACCTGATGAACGCCACAGGCTACCACACCGATGCCAAATGCTGCCACGCAGGTGCGAAGCGGTTGGATTGTGCCGGACTTCGCTTTCCTTTGCATCACGGACGCTTGGAACAGCCGTCACGGGGTCGGCGGATAACGCCACTCCCTGCCACAAGCTGCCACGATTGTGCCAACCCATCGTTTGATGCGTAATGCCCATTTACTTTGCGTCCAAAACCGAGTATCAACATTAAAAACAGTATCGACAATGGAAGTATTGATTTTTCAGAAAGAGGCGTTTGAGGAAATGGCGGCGAAGTTCAGCCGCTTCTCCGACCGTGTGAACGAACTCCTTGCCAAACAAGGCGGCAAGTCATTAAACCGCTGGATGGACAACCAAGAGGTCTGCCGACAGTTGAACATCAGTCCGCGCACCTTACAGACGCTGCGTGATAACGGCACGCTGGCCTATTCGCAGATAAACCACAAGGTGTTTTACCGACCGGAGGATGTGTCGCGCATTGTCAAGCCCGTTGAACGTAAGCTGGCAGACAAAGCCGTTTGATTATTATTGTACCACTAAATCCAATGTAACAATGAGTGAAATGATTACCAAGAACCATGCGCTTATCGCTGAGTTCGGCGACAGCCTTGACCGTCTGTTGGACGGCATCAAGAACTTCATGGCAAACAGCCCTCCGACATTAGGCGGTGAACGTTTCCTGACGGACAGGGAGGTGTCTGCACGGCTGAAAGTGAGCCGACGCACCTTGCAGGACTACCGCAACAACGGCATAATCGCCTATTACCAGTTGGGCGGCAAGATTCTGTACAAGGAATCGGACATAGAACGGATGCTTGCCGCCAATTATCGGGAGGCGTTCAGATAGGCTGACGGAAATCCCCTGTAAAACGGTGTTACCCTCAAACGGCGTAAGAGATAGCCTTACACGCCGTTTGAGGGTATCTCATACGCCGTCTGAGGTCTGCTCAATTTCCCGCTCTCTTTCCACGTGACGGGGAGAGCGAAAAGAAAAGGTTGACGGGCTGTCTGTTGTTCATGGTCAGCCTGCCCATGATAAACCGTCTGAAAGCCATGCTTTCCCGACCTCTTAACTTGAAGGAAACGGCTATCACCATTTCAAGGCTGTAAACATCGTAGTTTATCCCGTTGTCCTGTTTGATGTACCGCTTCGTTTCGCTTTCCAACAATTCGCCATTCTTGTATATGGCATGGACAGCCTTGCGGATGTAGCAGCCGAACACATTGAACGCATCGGACATTTCCTGCTGCGTCATCCAGACGGGAGCGGTCGGCATGGCAACCGCCCCGTTTTCTGTGATTGTGATTATTCCCCGTTCCATTGTCATGCCTCATATTATTCATTATCAATGTTTGTTTCTTTTGGCAGTTCTTGTCTTTTGTACCATTTGCCCGTTCCGTACATCATTCTGACCGCCATCAGGTTGTCCATGTCCTTTGAAATCTTCTTGTCAGTCACCTCCGCGTACCGCTGGGTGGTCTTTATGCCTGAATGCCCCATCATCTTGGCGATGCTCTCGATGGGGATGCCCTCCGAAATCAGGAAAGTTCCGAACGAATGGCGGCTTTGATGGTAGGACAAGTTTTCTTTCCGTCCTATCGACACGCCCAGCTCGTGTATCTCGAACCACATCTCGTCACGGCTCGGAAGCGGAAAGACGGGCTTCGTATCATCCGTCGTGTTGTAGAGGTCGAGTATCTGCTCCGCTATCGGATGCAGGGGGATGAACGCCTCCACGTTGGTCTTCTTGCGGTTGATGCGGACGTAACGCCTGCCGTCTGCCGTCGTGCCGATATGGTGCGGATGGAGCAGCATGATGTCCACATACGCCAAACCCGTGAACGTTGAAAACAAAAATGCCCTGCGCCCAAGTTCCTGCAACGGGTCGAGCATGGGTGTTTCAAGGATGGCTTTCAGTTCGGCACGGCTGATGTGCCTGTGCTTCGGTGCGGGCTTCTTCTCGTATTCCATGTCCTCCAACGGGTTGGCACGGAGTATCTCGTAGTCTACGGCGAGGTACACCAGTTTGCTCAGCCAGCACAGGCACTTGTTCATCTGTGACGGAGCGAAGTTCTTGTAGCGTTTCAGGAAGGCTTTATAAGAACTGCCGAACTCCTCCGTGATGTCAGTAAAGTCGATGTCCTCCTTGCCCAATGACGTGAGGTAATCTTTCAGGTACTTCTGATAATACGTTGAGTTCCTGTATGTCGATGTGGAATTTATTTCCTTTGAGCGGACAAGCAGACGTTCAAGCTCCCTTTCTCCCATCTGCAGCAGCTTGGTGGGGATGACGGCTTTCCTTGCCAGCGCGTTCTTCAGTATCTCTGCGCTTACCACGTTCTGTTTCTTCAACGAATCCTCATAGGCAAGTTCAACGGACTTGCGGAACTCCTGCAAGCGGTTGTTCTCGCGGACGGTACGGATGGTTCCCTTGCTGCTGTTCCAGTCCTCCGGTCTGCAATAGATGCCCGTCGCCATTGTGGAACTCTTGCCGTCTATTGTGATGCGGCAGAGGACGGCGGTCGTGCCGTCAGCCTTTACTTTGCTACGGTTGATGTACGGTAATATGGAAAATGTACTGCGCATGGTTGTGATGTTTTTATCAGTTAAAGAACAAGTTTTAAGTCTTTGGTCGCCTCGATGTATCTGTCCATGTCTTCAAACAGCTTTTTCGGAGTGACACGGGCATAGACTTGGGTCGTGGTTATATCGGAGTGACCAAGCATCCGGCTGATGGTTTCAATCGGCACTCCGGCTTCCAGCGTAATCAGCGAGGCGAAGGAGTGGCGTGCCTGATGGTAGCACAAGGTGCTGCTCACCCCTGCGAGGACGGCAAGGGATTTCATGTGCCGGCGGAGGTTCGGATGGTATACCATCGGGAACAGCGTCGGGCGGTTTTCGTCATGGTACTTCTCAATCAGGGCGAGTGCTTCCGGCAGCAGTTTCACGCTTGCCCGAAGCTCGTTCTTCTGGCGGCGGTATTTCAGCCAAAGGCATCCCTCGTCATCGGTATACAGATTGTCCCTTGTCACGCTCACCGCATCTGCATAGGCGGTTCCTGTATAGCAGGCAAACAGGAAGAGGTCACGCACAAGGATATGCGTGGTGCGCCATGCGGGTATCTCCACATCGCGTATCTTTTCAAAGTCCTCACGGCTCAACGCCCTCGGTGTACGCTCTGTCTTTTGCGGTAAGGTGAAATTTGCAAAGAAGCATCTTTCGACATACCCCTCCTTGTAGGCGATGCGGCATACCTTTTTCAAGATGGCGAGATAGTGGCGCACGGTGTCCACCGCCAAGCCTTTCACGTCCATCACGAAGTTCTGGTAATCGTGTATGAACTGTTCGGAAAGCTGCCCGAAAGCGATGTCCTTCGTCTTGAACTGCCACTCGATGAATTCGCCCAATGTCCTTCTCATGTAGTAATAGCCGGGATAGGTTCCCTTGGCACGGTCGATGCCTATACGGGCTTTCAAGTCCTCGCAGATGCGGTCGGTCATCCTTAGCAGGGTCATCTGCGTGTCCATACTCCCTTGAAACAAGTCCTTGACCGCCGTTGCGTCAAAGTCTTGCCCACGCTCCACCAACGTATCAAACGCCGAATTGACTGCAAGCAGCAGCTTGTCTATTTTCGTGTTGGTCTCCACCGCCTCGCGGCTCTTGCCGTCCAGACGGCTTTCCCTTGCGTTCCACAACTCCGGCTTGCACGACAGCTTGCATCCGAACTGCGCCATCGTACGGTTCACCGTTATCCTTCCCATTATCGGGGCTTTGCCCGACTTGTCCGTTCCGCTCTTTTTCAGGTAGAGCAGCACCTTGAATTTTTCAACTTTCATACGCTTACTGTTTTTGTCGCAAAAGTAACTTATGAGTAAGCGTCCATTGATTTGCAGAACGGTGCGTATCGGAGCAATCGGCACGGGCTTGCAACAATTTCATTTTCCGTGCGTTACCTGTCCCTGCTTCGGTAACTGACGGCTAACGGCTTGGTAACTGAAATGGCTCAATATTCCGCACTCCGTTGCGTTTCCGGCATTTGGAAGAATAATGAAAAACCGCTCATTTCAAACGGGTTACGTTTTGTTGTTACCTGTTTGCAGGCGGCTGCTTTGTGGGTTCTGTTCCATCTTGCCCGGCACACGTTCGCCACGACCACCACGCTGGCAAAGGGTGTGCCCATTGAAACCGTCAGCAAGATGCTGGGACATACTAACATTGAAACAACACAAATTTACGCCCGTGCGCCCAGAATGGTCGCTTAATAAATACTTCTTTAGCAAGAAGTTAGGATTGG
>OHAC01000710.1_pt1 | contig 33262 bp, 31 predicted proteins | sample 1577051 | NCBI WGS metagenome assembly OHAC01 (sample SAMEA3541499, study PRJEB24748) | human gut metagenome | biome: human gut; feature: human-associated habitat; material: faeces | place: China | collected 2012 | reverse complement strand
CATCGGCGGATTCAATTCCATGATTGAACAGCAGAAAAAAGCAGAGGGCGAAGCACTGATCTCAACGGTGCTGTTTGACAATGTGAGCGAAGTCCTGCACGACCGTGTAAATGTAAAGGATATCCGACCGATGACTGACCGTGACTACATGGTTCGCGGATGCACAGCACTCTTAGATGCCATCGGCGGTGCGATTCATCACATTGGAAATGTTCATAAGTACGCAAGACCGGAGGATGTGCCGGAACATACCATGTTCGTGATCACTACGGACGGAATGGAAAATGCCAGCCGCCGGTACAACAGCGAAAAAGTGAAGCAGATGATCGAGCGGCAGAAAGCGAAATACGGTTGGGAGTTTTTGTTCCTCGGTGCCAATATTGACGCAGTTGAGACCGCAAGTCAGTTCGGAATCGGCGCAGATCGTGCAGTCAACTATCAGTGCGACAGTGAAGGAACCGCGTTGAATTATGAGGTGGTCAGCGAAGCAATCAGCTCTGTCCGGTGCAGTGCCCCGCTGAGTGCAGACTGGAAAAAGCGTATAGACGAGGACTACAAAAAGCGTGGAGGCCGCAAGCACAAGTAAGTGTTTTTTGAAGCCGGGGTGATGATTCACTCCGGTTTTTTCTACGAGCAATGAGCCAAAGTTTGAGCTTGCTCGGTATCTTGGCGGTGCTAAGCGCCAGTGGCGCTTGTTCAGCACCGACCGAAGTGGAACGTAGATGCCACGATAATGAGGAAAACTCACGAAGCATGTTTTCTGAAATTCTGGCAGGAACTGCCGTTAAAGCATCCGGAACGGGCGCAAGACAGAGGGAGGAAGATTTGTGTCTTGTGAATTTGTGCTTGTAAAGAAAACAAGATCCGCCTTGGAACTTATGCCTGCGGCCATCTGTGATCTTCCGTATGAGGGCGCAAAAGAAATGCTGCTGGTGGATGAAGTTGACAGCAAAGCGTTTCTTACGAAGCTGTTTGAGGCAATGTACGATGAATTGCCTTACCAAAACAAAAACAAAAAAACAACGGAGTGCGGTAGAAATCACATTCATGGGAAAAGGGAAAGTAAAATTAGCAGCATTGGAGGAATAACGGATGAACTATATTCGGATCACAAAAGAAAATATTGACAAGGAACATATCTGCTGCGCCATGTCCGGCAAGCAGAGTGTTGCAAAAAAGGAATGGCTGCGGCAGCGCTTTGATGATGGACTTGTTTTCTATCGCAGTGAGGAACGCGGCAAATGCTTTATCGAATACATTCCGGCTGAAAACGCCTGGGTGCCTATTGCGGCAGATGGTTATCTTTACATTAACTGCTTATGGGTATCCGGCTCCATGAAGGGACACGGATATTCGAATGATCTGCTGGAGGCATGTATCTGTGATGCCAGGGCGCAGGGGAAGGAAGGTATTTGCATTCTGTGCGCGGAGGGCCGAAAGCGGGAATTCCTCGCTGACCCGAAATTCCTTACTTATAAGGGGTTCTGTGTGGCAGACATATCCGACTGTGGGATTAATCTTATGTATCTTCCCATTGAATCGGGTGCACAACCGCCGCATTTCAAGGAATGTGCGAAACATCCGGTGATTGAAGAAGCAGGTTTTGTTCTTTATTACACCGATCAATGCCCATACACCTATTATTGGGTGCCAAGAGTGCAGGAGGCGGCGAAGGAACATGGTATCCCGTTTAAGGTTATCCATATCACTGATAAAGAAAGCGCACAGAATGTACCTGCACCGGTCACGACTTATGCACTGTTTCGGGACGGTCAGTTTCTGACACAGAGTATCCAGTCAGATAAAAAATTCCTGGCGCTGGCAGGGACAGAGTTTGTCTCCGAGGGAAAGTCTAAATGATAAGAAAGAGGACGATATATGGTGAAACAAAAACCGACAATCATTTACGAAAATACAGTCGTTGGGGTATTTGTCCGCAGAATCAACCGTTTTACAGCGGAGGTGCTGATTGATGGAGAACCGGAGATTGTTCATGTAAAAAATACGGGGCGTTTGCAGGAACTGCTTCTGCCGAAGGCAAAGGTGACGCTGCAAAAGAAATTGAACGCGAATCGGAAAACGGCATATGACCTGATTTCTGTATATAAGCCAGGACTGAAGTGGGTGAATATAGACAGTCTGGCACCGAATATGCTGATGAAACAGCAGTTAATGAGCCTGAACTACGATCTTGTGAAACCGGAATATACTTACGGAAAATCCAGAATTGATTTTTATATGGAAAGTAATGGCGAAAGATTCCTGACCGAAGTGAAGGGCTGCACGCTGGCAGATGATTTGCATCCGGGTATCGGATTGTTTCCGGATGCACCGACGGAGCGAGGCGTGAAGCACTTACAGGAACTGACAAAGGCGGCAAAGGAAGGCTGCTATTGCTCAATTGCTTTTGTGATTCAGATGAATGGTATTCATCGCGTGCTGCCAAACGAGGGGGCGCAACCGGAATTTAAGGAGGCACTTGTGAAGGCTGCCAAGGCGGGTGTCCAGATTGTCTGCTACAGCTGCCATGTCGAAGCTGACAGCATAAAAATCACGGGCGTAGTAGGAGATACTTTGAGATTCGCAAATATGTAGGCATTGCTCTCTTTGGGAAAAACCGATTGCAACCGTTAAGTCGAAAAAATATCATTGGCTGTGACTCAAATGGTCAAATTACAAAATAGGAATACGATACCATTGCAAAACAGAAGTAAGAACTGTATAATATGACCAAGAAAACAAAAGTCGCTGCAATGCGGCTTTTCTAAAACACAAAAGTTAGCCAAATCTAACCAAATCTAACCAAATGATGTACACAGCGGTTAGATAAATCTGACTACAAAAGGAATGACAGCAATGCGAGAATACAAGAATTTCTGGGATAGAAATGCAGGCCGATATGACTGTTTTATGCAAAAAGACAGGAGAGTATACGAAAAAATGTATGAGCTGATCCGTCCTGTTGTGAAAGACAAAACGGTGCTGGAATTGGCCACCGGAACGGGGCTGATCGCCAAGAACATCGTAAACGCGGCGGTACATATCGAGGCGACGGATGCCTCTTCGGAGATGATTACAGAGGCAAAGAGGAATAATCACTCTGTGAAGCTGTACTTTTCCGTGCAGGATATGTTCTCACTGCCCTATGCGGACAAGTCTTTTGATGTGGTGATCGTATCCAATGCACTGCACATTGTGCCGTTGCCGGAAAAGGCCCTTACCGAAATCCGACGGGTACTGAAGGATGACGGTATGCTGATTGCGCCCACCTTTACACATGCAGAGAACTCATTTTCTGGCAAGGTCAAAGCGTTTTTCATGAAGCTGGCAGGCTTTCCTCTCCATAACAAGTGGACGAGTGAGGAATATCTGAGCTTCCTGCAACAGAACGGCTGGACGGTGCGAAAAAGTGCTGTACTAAAGGCATCCTTTCCGCTGACCTATGCGGAATGTGTGAAAACATCCGCAAGCCTCCACGGTGTACTGCAAGGGGCAGAAATATGTCAGCAAGGCGGACGAGGTCCGTCAGGTGGAAGAATACTTGAGATCGCAGGGAGTAGGATATCTTAAACTGGTTGTTACTCACGAAAGTGTTGTATAAAATAATTCCAATGATATAATGATAGCAGGTTCGCCAATCGGAGCATGTTATGTAAACGAAAAGAGATTCCTATCATTGGTGCAGCAGTGGAATATGATCAGATGACATGAAAAAAGTCACCGGCTGTCTTTGGAAAGGACGGCTTCGGAGATGGTGCAGAGGATATGCTTCAGTTTATTTTGAGACAGTGTGCGGATCGCAGCAAAACATACTATGCCGGGGGATATTCCATGGCAGGCTTATTTTCTCTGTGGGCGGCGTATCAGACAGATGCTTTTGCAGGTGTTGCGGCGGCATCACCTTCCATCTGGTTTCCAGATTTCCTGCAATATATGAAGGAACATGACATTAGGACAGAATCTGTATATCTGAGTCTGGGAGACCGTGAGGAAAAAACAAGGAATCCGGATGGCGAAAGGATTTGCCTGGGTGATGAAAAATAATTCTGTTTGTATCTGATCATCAGCGTAAAAATGGAAAGGTGGGATGTGGATGAAGTGGGCAGACGGAAAAATGCGGTGCTATTGGGCAAATCCGAAAAATGAACGATACATCTGTTATCACGATGAGGAATGGGGCGTTCCCGTGCATGATGACCAGAAACTATTGGAAATGCTGATATTGGAGTGTTTTCAGGCGGGATTGTCCTGGGAATGTGTTTTAAATAAGCGAGATGCATTTCGTAAAGCCTTTGATGGTTTTGACTTGGAGAAGATCTGCGCCTATCATGAGGACAAGCTGGAAATGCTGCGGAACAATCCTGAGATTATACGCAACCGCCTGAAAATACAAGCTGCCGTTATCAATGCACAGGCGTTCCGCAAAATCCAGAAGGAATACGGCAGCTTTTCAGAGTACCTCTGGCATTGGACAGACGGAAGAGTCATTCAGGAAACCGGGAAAACAAGTTCGGAATTATCCGATACCATTTCCAAAGATTTAAAAAAGTATGGCATGAAATTTGTAGGAACTACAGTAGTGTATGCTTATCTGCAGGCCATCGGTGTGATCTGGTCGCATGAGGATGAATGCTTTTGCAGCAGAGTTACAAGCTTATTATAAGAAAAAATTGTTAAGTGAGCGAATAGAAAAAGGAGAAATTCTAAATGGAAGAAAATCAGCAGACACCTCATAAGCGCCGAGTGCGGTATAAAGGAAAATATCCAAAGAAATTTGAAGAAAAATACAAAGAGCTTCAGCCGGAGAAATACCAGGACACCATTCAGCATGTGATCGGGAAAGGAAATACACCGGCGGGCATGCACATTTCCATCATGGTAGATGAAATTCTGGATTTCTTAAAGATCCAGCCAGGAGAAACAGGATTTGATGCTACGTTAGGCTACGGTGGTCATACCAGGGCCATGCTGCAGTGTTTAAAGGGCCAGGGCCATATGTATGCTACAGATGTGGACCCGGAGGAATCAGCAAAGACAAAAAAGCGTCTGGAAGAGCAGGGCTTTGGGGAAGAGATGCTGACGATCAAATTACAGAATTTCTGTACGATCGATGAGATCGCCAAAGAAGTAGGCGGTTTTGATTTCATTCTGGCAGATCTGGGTGTTTCTTCCATGCAGATCGACAACCCGAAGCGTGGATTTTCTTTCAAGGTAGATGGGCCTCTGGATCTGCGTCTGAATCAGCAAAAAGGTATCAGCGCGGCGGAGCGTCTGGATACTATCGGCAGAGAAGAACTGGCGGGAATGCTGTATGAGAATTCCGATGAGCCTTACTGTGAGGAGTTAGCGAAGGCAATCACGGATGAGATCCACAAAGGCCGTCGGGTGGATACCACCACGAGGCTGCGGGAGATCATCGAGAAGACTCTGGATTTTCTGCCGGAGAAGGAGAAGAAAGAGACGATCAAAAAGACCTGCCAGCGGGTGTTCCAGGCTCTCCGCATTGATGTGAACCAGGAATTTGAGGTACTGTATGAGTTTATGGAGAAGCTGCCAGGAGCCTTAAAACCAGGTGGAAGGGCGGCGATACTGACCTTCCATTCCGGAGAGGACAAGCTGGTAAAAGCAGCATTGAAGGAAGGATACCGGGCGGGTGTTTACTCAGCGTATTCCAAGGACGTGGTGCGCCCGTCTGCGGAGGAATGTGTGCGGAATCCAAGAGCCCGTTCCACGAAAATGCGCTGGGCGGTCCGCGCAGAGGAGTAAAATCAGTGAATATTGCTGTGTATCTGGATCGTGAGATCATCGTGCCGGAAAACTGGTGATTTACCTGGAATAAGAATTGGCGTTCAGCTTTTGGAACAAATAATCCCAAAACCGGACGCCAATTTTTTAAGCAAGATCTATTTTTTGTATTTCTCCAACAACTTCAACACTTCCCCAGACATCGGATACAAAAATAAAATATTAAACACGGTCATAAGTCCGATTCCCACATCGCCAAGATCCCAGACTACGGTATACTGCTGTAATCCACCGATAAACAACATTACCAGAGCCAGTACCTTATAGGCTGTCTGCCAGCACCACCGGTCCCCGAGCAGGTAAGCTACGTTGGAGCGTGCATAGAACAGGATTCCGATAAATGTGGAAAAACTGAATAATGCCAGAGTGATGGCGATAAAGATCACACCGGCGGAACCCAGATGATGATACATGGCTGTCTGCAGCAAATCCATGCCGGACAGTCCTGCGGTTATTTCCTCCGGAACCAGCAGCATGATCATGGCAGTGCAGCTGCAGATCACAATGGTATCAATGAGAACTCCGAGAGCCTGGATCAGACCAGTCCTGGAAGGATCATTCCCTTCAGCGGCGGCAGCAGCGCAGGGAGCGGAACCGGAGCCGGCTTCATTGGAGAACAGACCCCGCTTGATACCGTTCATGATCACGGCTCCAAGACCACCGGATACTGCCTGGCGAAGGCCAAATGCCTCTGAGAATATCCGCGCAAAGACTGCAGGAAGCTGGCGGACATTTAACAGGATGATAAATACCGTAATGGCGAAGAAACTTCCTGCCATAATAGGCACCAGTATGTCCAGAAGTTTGATCGTAGCATTTTTCTGAAGAACGATCACCGCCGCCAGAAACACCAGAATGACTGTGGTAACGATAGGTGGGATATGAAAGGCATTCTGGAACGCGGAACTGACAGAATTACTGATCACCTGGCTGATACCACACCAGCAGATCAGGCCGGAGATGGCAAACAGGGCCGGGATCAGAAATCTTCTGCGGTTTTTGCCGGTTTTCTCTTTAAAGAATTCATGGATATAGTAAGCAGGACCGCCCCGGTAGCCGCCATAGAGAGGATCGGGGGCTTTGTATTTCTGGGCAAGAGATGCTTCTACATACGCAGTTGATGCTCCAAGAAGAGCCATCAGCCACATCCAGAATACAGCGCCAGCGCCTCCTGCCGAGACTGCGGCAACCACACCGACCAGATTGCCCATGCCAACTCTGGTGGCAGTGGAGATGATCAGGGTCTGAAGAGAAGAAAGACTGTTTTCCGATTCCTTTTTCTCCTTGAGCGTGCCAATCATCTGAGGAAAATACCGGATAGGAAGAAAGCCGGTCCGGATTGTAAAATAGATACCTGCAGGAACCAACAGCAGGATCATCAGAGAAATTCCGATGGAACTGTTTCCAAGGGAGATGGTAAATAAATCTCCCCACAGGAGAGCATATGTCTTTTCAATTAGTTTAACGATCAATGAACAAGTACATCCTTTCTTTCTATGGTAGATAAATTTCCCGGAATCCACCGCCCGGTTTTAATATCAGGGTCCGGTCAAATCCGCAGGAACGGGCCACTTTTACCGCCTGGTCAAAGTGGTATCCGATGGTATTTACAGCATGGCTGTCAGAGTTGATGATGATCCGGCCTCCCATGGCATGGAGTTCTTTTAATAAGATTGGATTCGGATAAGGTGCAGTACGGTACCCACGGGAAATAGCCCCGGTGTTGATCTCAAAGGGCAATCCCTGTCGATGCAGCTTTTTCATGGCAGCCAGAGCCGGTTCTAAGTAGGCATCACTGCTTTCATCAAAATAGCGGTATCCTTCATTAAATTTTGTGATCAGGTCAAAATGTCCCACCCAGTCACAGCTGGTACGGTCATAAACCAAGGCCTCCGTTTCATAATAGTCTCTGGTAAATGCATACCAGTCATCATTCCAGAGCTGATGGACTGCATTTTTTTGTACTTCCGCACTGGCGTCAACAGTGACAAATGTTCCATTTTTCTCCAGATAGTGGGTGGAGCCGATGGTGTATTCTGCTTTCTGGACCGGCCCCAGACAGTCTGTCTCAATTCCGATGTAGAGATTCATTTTTCCCCGATACTGTTCCCGAAGTTCATACAATTCTTTCATATAAGAAGAGAGAATGGAATCGGTCATGCCAAAGCCCGGTTCAGCAGGGGAGTAATCTCCGTGTCCGGAAATCCCAAAATCTGTAAATCCCATGTCATAAGCGGCTTTTACCATTTCAGCCGGTGTATTTTTACCATCACAGTAGGTGGTATGAGTGTGAAAATCTGCTTTCAGCATCATGTTATTATAAGCCTTTCTCTATAGAAAATCAATTGGTCAATGGTTTTACAAAACCTGTGTTTACTACTCTAATGGATTTATTCTGGCCTTTCAAGCGATTTTACCCGGATTTATCATAATTTTGCAAATCATTAACGAAAGAAGTAGAAAAATATTTACAAAGAGAAGTTATAGTAGCCAGTGTTCAAAACAAGAAAAAATGGTGAAATAGGAAAAGGAGTATTTATGAAGAAAATCACAAGAAAAACCGTTACAATGGCTGCTACAGCTTTGATGACCATGTCAGCACTTACAGGATGTTCTGGAAAGCAGGCAGTCCAGGCTGTGGATCTGACTGCCGTTTCCTTTGATGAGATTCAGAAAAAAGCCAGGGAAGAGGGACAGATCGCATCCGTTGGTATGCCGGACGACTGGGCAAACTGGAAAGGAAGCTGGGAAGCCATTACGGAAAAATATGGTTTGAAGCATGAAGATACCGATATGAGTTCTGCAGAGGAATTATCGACCTTTGATTCTGAAAAAGATGCACCAACCAAGGATATGGGTGATGTGGGACAGGCGTTCGGACCACAGGCAGTGGATATGGATGTAGTACAGCCTTATAAAGCGACCGTATGGGATTCCATTCCTGACTGGGCCAAGGATCCGGATGGAAAATGGGTCATCAGTTATTTAGGAACCATGAGTTCCATGGCCAATACCGCCAACGTCAGTGAACCGCTTGATTCCTGGGAGGCATTAAAAAATAGCAATTGTAAAGTAACGTTAGGAGATGTAGTCCGCGGGGCGTCTTCCCAGATGGCAGTTCTTTCCTGTGCCTACGCTTTAGGTGGTGGTACGGATAATCTGGAGCCGGCATTCCAGTTCTTTACGGAGCTTGCCAAAGAGGGCCGTTTAGACGCAGGAATTTACAGTCTGGAGAGAATGACCAGAGGAGAAATTGATGTTTACTTAACCTGGGATTATCTGGCATTACAGTACCGGGATCTGGCTGTGGAAGCAGCACCGGATATTAACATTGCCTGCCATGTTATGAGCGATGGCGCCTTACAGTCCGGCTATGCCCTGGTGATCAACAAATATGCGCCACATCCATATAGCGCTGCTCTTGCAGTAGAATACCTGTTAAGTGATGAGGGTCAGATTGACCGTGCCAGAGGTTATGCCCGTCCGATCCGTTCTGATGTGGAGCTTCCTTCCGATCTGGCAGAGAAAATGATCCCGGATGAGGAGTATGCAGATACCATCCCGTTAACTGATAATGATGCAGTATCTGCAGCCTGTGCTGAGATCGCGTCCCGCTGGGAAGAGGAGATCATTCCGTTAATGAATTAGAAAGGCAGTACAGAAATATGAAAAAAGAAAAATTAGCAGCAGGCAGCAGAATCCTATTTCTGCTGCCTCTGGCATTGATCGTGATCTTCTTTGAGTGTGTTCCCTTAGGGGGAATGGTTTTGAAAAGCATCACCGATCATGGAACTTTGACGATGGAATATTTTCATCAGATTCTGGAAAAACCAGTTTATACAGCAGCTATAAAGAACAGCTTATGGATTGCCCTTTCGTCAACGATAGTCGGACTGATCGTGGATTTCTTCCTTGCTCTGGCATTGAGCAGTGAAAAAGGAAGAAAAAAGACCTGGTATTTGTCGTTGTTAAATCTGACATCTACATTTTCCGGGATTCCTCTGGCCATTGCTTTTATCACTGCCCTGGGAACTTCCGGTGTCTTTGTGCTTATGGGAAAGCAGGCGGGAATTAACTGGCTGTCCGGGTACAATCTGTATTCTATGAAGGGAATGTTTTTGGTTTATCTGTATTTTCAGATTCCTATGGGAACCCTGCTTTTGCTTCCTGCCTTTGAAAAAGTGCGGAAGGAGTGGAAAGAGGCAGCCAGGCTGATGAATGCTGGAAGTGTCTGCTTCTGGACGCAGGTGGGGATTCCGGTGATGATGCCTGGAATTATGGGAACCTTTAATATGCTGTTTTCCAATGCCATTGCTGCCTACGCCACACCGTATCTTCTGGTTAACAACAGCATCGCTCTTCTGCCGATAAAAGTGGTGGACATGTTCGTTGGTGATGTGCGTCAGAGACCGGGGCTTGGAAGCGCCCTGTCCCTGGTATTGTTGACCATCGTGTTGCTTGAGATCGGTCTGACCAATCTCTGCAAAAAGCATTTTGAAAAGGGGATATAAGGCATGAAAGAACATAAATTGCTGCGTGTTTTTTGGGAAATTCTCCTGGGCGCGTTTCTGCTGATGCCGCTGATCGTCACACTGATCTATTCTTTTGTGAAGCGCTGGACGGGGGTTCTTCCGGAAGGACTGACGCTGCAGTATTATCTGGCGGCAGTGACCAACCAGAGTTTTCTGCTTGGTATTTTCAGGGGACTGGTGATATCCGCTCTTCCGGTGCTTTTGACGAATATCAGTATTTTGCTGGCTCTTTACGTGGCGCTGGTCTATCTTCCATCCATGGAAAAATGGATACAGATCTTTTGCCTGCTTCCGACAACCATCAATGGTATCATTGTGGCGACCTCCGTATTGTCGCTGTATGCAGGAAGCGGGACAATTCTGGCTAACCGGATCGTCATGCTGACGTTGATCTACTGTGTGTTTGTCATGCCGGTTACCTATCAGGGGATCCGCAACAGTCTGTACGCGGTTAATATGAAAGGAATTCTGGAAGCAGCCCAGATGTTGGGCTGTGGAAAATTTTACAGTTTTATGGTGATCGTGGTCCCATCCATTTTACCGGGAGTCTGCGGTTCAGCCCTGATGAGTCTTGCTGGATTATTTGGAGATTTCGCGATTATTAAAATTATTGCATCATCTCAGTTTGAGACAGCCCAGGCGTATTTATACCGGAACCGTTCAACGGATGCCCAGTCTTTAAGTGCATCGGTAGTGATCCTGCTGTTGATCACACTGCTGATCAATTATAGTGTTCACAGAAGCCAGAACCGGAAGAAAGAAAGAAGGGAAGCATAAAGAAATGTCATATATCGAATTTCAGGATATTAATAAATATTTTGGACAGAATCATGTGCTGAAGGGAATTGATCTGTCTATTGAGAAAGGAGAACTTCTGACCCTGCTTGGCTCATCGGGCTGTGGCAAAAGCACCCTGCTTCGGTGTCTGGCTGGTTTGGAGCCGGTTCAGGAGGGAAAAATCTATCTGGATGGAACGGATATTACCAATCTGGATGCCAGAAAGCGGGAGATTGGTATGGTATTTCAGCAGTACAGCCTGTTTCCCAATATGACAGTGGAGCAGAATCTGGCCTTTGGCCTGAAACGGAAAAAAACAGACAGAGCAGAGATCGGTGTAGAGGTAGAGAAGGCGTTGGACATGGTAGGACTGTTAGATAAAAGAGAGTCTTATCCGACGCAGTTATCCGGTGGACAGCAGCAGAGAGTCGCTCTTGCAAGAGCAATCGTCATGAAACCAAAGGTGCTTTTGCTGGACGAGCCTTTAAGCGCCATTGACGCAAAATTAAGAAAAAGCCTGCAGATCGAGATCCGGAGGATCCAGAAAGAGTTAAATATGACCACGGTGTTTGTGACCCATGACCAGGATGAGGCCATGGTCATGTCTGACCGGATCTGCCTGTTGAATCAGGGACAGATCGAACAGTCCGGAACACCGGTAGAAATCTACACAGCGCCTAAAACAAGGTTTGCTGCCAGCTTCATTGGGAGTTATAATGTATTTACCCCTAACGAATATACGATGCTCACTGCCGGAAAAGAAAAGACGGAGACATCTGTGGCAATCCGGCCGGAGACGATAGCGATTGCCAAGGAAAAGCCTGGCCGCGATCATTGCCTGGAAGTGTACGGAACGATTCAAGAGAGCATTACCAGAGGTAATGTGCTTCGTTATACGGTGGATGTCAATGGTGTGAAGCTTCAGGCAGATACCTTATTCCGCAGTTTTTCCATTTTCCAGACAGGAGAGCGGGTATGGCTTTCTGTGGAGCATAAAAATTGTCTTCAGATGGAGGATTAAGTGATGAAAAAGATGTTTTCAGAGACGGGCAGATGGTACAAGGGAAATCTGCATTCCCATACGACGAATTCTGATGGAAAATTAAAACCGGAGGAGGCAGTGGCTCTCTATAAAAAATATGGTTATCATTTTTTGTGTCTCAGCGAGCACGATCATTTTACAGATTTAAGCGCGCAGTTTGACAGTCCGGAATTTATCATTCTTCCGGGGCTGGAGGCTTCTGCTTATTTATTCAATAAAGAAAAGACAGGAGTGCTGAAGACCCACCATATCCATGGTATTCTGGGAAATGAGGCGATGCAGCAGGCGGCTGGAGACCAGATATTCCATCACGGAGAGCGGCTGGAGCCGATGGTGTTTACAGAAGAATGGGATGGCCTTGCAGTGGCACAGAAATTAAGCGATACCCTGCGCGCCAAAGGCTGTTTTACCACGTACAATCATCCAAACTGGTCCAGAGTAGAGATGGAGGACGTAGTAGGCTTAAAGGATGTATGGGCAGTGGAGATCTACAATTATGGAACGGTGGTTGAATGCGGAGAAGGCTATGATTCTATTTTCTGGGATACCATGTTAAGAAAAGGAACCCATATCTGTGGCTTTGCTTCCGATGACAACCACAATCCTCCGAGATTTTTTGACAGCTTAGGCGGCTGGGTCATGGTTCGTTCAGAAGAACTGACTCATGAAGCGATCGTCAATCATCTGATGGCAGGTGATTACTATTTCTCAGCAGGACCGGAGATCCGTCAATGGGGAATCGACGGAAAACGGGTGTTCGTGGAGTGCTCCGGTGTAGAAAAGATCAATTTTATTGCCGGTGGCGTCATCGGTGGCAGTGAGACCATCTTAAGCCATGGAATCCTTCCGCTGACAGAAGGAAGCCATGAGCTAAAAGGCAATGAAACTTATATCCGTATTGAATGTGTGGACGAAAAAGGCAGGACTGCCTGGACGAATCCACTGTGGTTGTAATAAGATATGGGCTTTGGGTGCACCTCTGGGAAACCAGAGGTGCTTTTGTGTTTCATAGGAAATTGCATCCTGTGAAACAAAAATGCTCCGCGGACAGGAGGCTTTTTCACGTTGCAGGCCGCAGGGAATTTCGCTATAATAAGAGATAGTGGCATCAAAGAAGTAACGGTCCGGTCTAACCGGGCTGATTGGAGGAAAAGAAACTGAAAGAACGTATTTGTATAGGAATTCTTGCTCATGTAGATGCGGGAAAGACCACTCTTTCTGAAGAGATCCTTTACCGCACCGGAGCCATTCGGAACCGGGGACGGGTCGATAACCGGGATACATTTTTAGATACAGATGATCAGGAACGGGCAAGAGGAATCACCATATTTTCCAAACAGGCGGTGTTTCCCCTGGGTGACTGGGAAGTGACCTTATTAGATACCCCTGGACATGTGGACTTCTCCGCAGAAATGGAGAGGACATTAAGCGTTCTGGATTATGCAGTGCTGATCGTCAGCGGTGCGGATGGAGTCCAGGGGCATACGGAGACCCTGTGGCGGCTGCTGAAACGTTATCAGGTTCCGGTCTTTTTATTTGTCAATAAGATGGACCAGCCGGGAACGGACCGGGCGGCCCTTCTGAAAGAGCTTAAGAAGAGGCTCAGCGACACCTGCGTGGCGTTTGACCAGGAAGGCAGGAATGAGGCTGAGTGGCAGGAGGAGATCGCCATGTGCGATGAGCACCTGCTGGAAGGCTATTTAAGCGGGAATCCGATCGAGGAAAACCAGATCCGAGAAATCATCCGTGCCAGGAAATTATTCCCATGCTATTTTGGATCCGCATTAAAAGGACAGGGTGTAGAGGAATTGTTAGAAGGAATCCATGCCTATGCCCGGTGCTGGGAGAAGGACGGGGAGAAGGAAGGTCTGGGAGCCAGAGTTTATAAGATTTCCAGGGACGAGCAGGGCAGCCGTCTGACCCATTTAAAGATCCTTTCTGGTATTTTAAAGGTAAAAGATACTATTTCTGGAAAACAGGGGGAAGAAAAGGTCAACCAGATCCGGATCTATTCCGGAAGTAAATATGAGACGGTCAGCCAGGCGGAACCGGGCTGTATCTGTGCAGTGACAGGACTGGACGGCACCTGGGCGGGACAGGCTATCGGAGAAGCGGCGGAAGGAGAATTGCCGCTGCTGGAGCCGGTTCTTACCTATCAGATCCGTCTGCCGGAGGGGTGCGACGCCCATGTGGCTTTGTTAAAACTGCGCCAGTTAGAGGAAGAGGAGCCAGAGCTTCACATTGTCTGGAATGAGACTCTTGGTGAGATCCAGGCGCAGGTCATGGGGCAGGTGCAGATTGAAATCTTAAAGAAGCTGATCGCGGACCGTTTTGGTATGGAAGTGGAATTCGGCGCGGGAAGTATTGTATACAAGGAGACCATTGCGGAGCCGGTAGAAGGGGTAGGCCATTTTGAGCCTTTGCGCCACTATGCGGAGGTCCATCTGTGGATGGAGCCGGGAGAACGGGGCAGTGGTCTGCAGTTTGAGACTAACTGCAGTGAAGATATGCTGGATCGGAACTGGCAGAGGCTGATCCTGACCCATCTGGAGGAAAAACGTCATGTGGGAACTCTCATGGGAGCCGAGATCACAGATATGAAGATCACATTGATCGCGGGACGGGCCCATCAGAAGCACACAGAAGGCGGAGATTTCCGTCAGGCCACGTACCGGGCGGTGCGTCAGGGCTTACGGGAAGCCGGATGTCATCTGCTGGAGCCTTATTACAGCTTCCGCCTTGAGATCCCTACAGAATCAGTCGGAAGGGCGTTGACGGATTTAGAGAGGATGAGCGGAACCTTCGATCCGCCAGAACTGGAAGGCGGAATGTCGGTCATCCGCGGACAGGCGCCGGTGGCGGCCATGAGGGATTACCAGATGGATGTGGTTTCTTATACCAAAGGCCGTGGAAAATTGATCTGCAATGTGAAAGGATATGAACGGTGTCACAATGAGGAGGAGGTCCTTTCCCACATTTATTATGATCCGGATGCGGATTTGAACAATCCGACTGGTTCTGTATTCTGCGCTCATGGAGCCGGATTTACGGTCAGCTGGGATCAGGTCAAGGAGCATATGCAGGTGGAGAGCCCCATCCAATTAGAGCAGCGCCGGAGCAGGGAATTTGAGGCGCAGGTGCAGGCGGCCCGCACAGCGGCAGAAAACCGGAAATCCACGACAAATGGCGCCTGGGGGGCATTGGATAAAGAACTGGAGGCGATTTTTACCCGTACCTACGGCGAGAAGAGAAAAATGCCGCCGGAGATGAATGCCGCCAGAAGAGTTTCTTATGATCCGGCCAAAAAGGTGGAAATCAAATTCCGGGAACCAGTGGAAGAATATCTTTTAGTAGACGGTTATAATATCATTTTCGCCTGGGAAGAGTTAAATGAACTTGCCAGGACGACCATTGACGGGGCAAGACATAAGCTGATGGATATTCTCTGTAATTATCAGGGATATAAAAAATGTACCCTGATTCTGGTATTTGATGCTTATAAAGTCACAGGCAATATTGGCCAGGCCATCGAGTATCACAACATCCATGTGGTTTACACTAAGGAAGCCGAGACCGCAGACCAGTATATTGAAAAGCTGGCCCATAAGATGGGCCGGAACCATCGTGTGACGGTGGCAACCTCCGATGGACTGGAGCAGCTGATCATCCGCGGACAGGGATGCCACTTAATGTCTGCCAGGGATCTAAAAGAAGAGGTGGATTATGTAAACCACCAGATCCGGACGGAGTATCTGGAAAAGTCCACCAGAACTACAGGAAATAAGGTACTGGATCAGACAGATCCAGAACTGGCAGAACATCTGGAGAAAATAAGGCAAAATGAGCCAGAACAGATATGACAGAAGCAACTGAAAGGAAGTAAGAAATGGGAGAGAAACTGACAAAAAGCGATGTGGCCAAAATTGAGGAGGAGATCAATTACCGCAAACTGGTTGTACGAAAGAATGCGATCGAGGCTGTGAAAGAAGCCAGGGCCCAGGGCGATTTAAGCGAGAACTTCGAGTATTATGCGGCAAAGAAGGATAAAAACCAGAATGAGAGCCGGATCAGGTATTTAGAGAGAATGTTAAAAAATGCCCAGATCGTATCCGACGAATCCAAAGATGACGAAGTGGGCATCAATAATACGGTAGAGCTGTATATGGAAGATGACGATGAGGTAGAAACGTACCGTCTGGTCACCTCCATCCGCGGCAATTCCTTAGAAGGACTGATCAGTATCGAGTCCCCTCTGGGCAAAGCCATTTTTAAACATAAAGCAGGCGACCGGGTCTATGTAAAGGTCAATGATAAGATCGGATACTATGTGGAGATCCGCTCTATCCGGAACACCCAGGAGACACCGGAGGACCATATCCGCAGCTTCTAAAAAGGACTGCTTAAAATTCTCCAAAGGTGTGCTGGAGACGGGAGTCAAAAACTCCGGTGCCCTTTAATACCTCATCGAAGTTCTGGATCAGCTCCACTGCAGCAGGTACTGCCTGTGTATAAAGCTGGTCTAATTCCCGACAGATGGGCTCACAGTCTGGATTCTTCCGGCATTTGATGATCATTTCCCGGATCACCTTTGGAAAATGGACCAGTTTTAATAATTTTAAGATCAGGCTGCGCATCTGAAGGTTCGGGATCACGAACAGATTGCAGCAGATCCGGATAGAGTGGATACAGACATCGATCTGATGGACGCTCTGTTTTGGATAAAAGACAGCGATAGTCTCCGCATAGCCGGGTTTTGACCGCAGATGGTTGGCCGGGCGGTGGGTCAGGGGATTATAGCTGTCTTTTTCCATGTTCCGGCGATCCATTTCCGCTTCGATCTCGCTGTGGGAGATTCCGGTGCGGCGGACTGCTGCCTCCACGTAGGGATGACAGGTGCTGTCCAGGGCAAAATGACAGAGAACGCCGTAGAGGTATGCCAGTGCTGCTTTTTTGTGACGGCAGCTTCTCCACCGGCTGGCAGCAGGAAGGAAGAATGCGATGCCTGGCCGCTCGTGGATGGCAACGCCGGTCTGGTTTATCTGGTTTTTGGAAAATGGGTGGTAGTAAAATAGCAGATCCGGTCCGTGAAGACCCAGATCAAACAGTCCACGGTAAGGATCGATGATGGCTTTCTGGGCCGGTGTCAGCTCCTTATAGACCTCTTTTCCAAAACGGTAGTGGGAGTAGGTGGTTGGCATTAGATCCACCCCCCGTCAAATCCGATGATCTGTCCCGTCAGATAAGAATCCGACCGGGCCAGCTGCAATAAAAGCTGTGCGACTTCTTCCGGTTTTGCCAGGCGTCCTGCAGGAATTTCTTCCTTTAGGGCTTCCAGTTCCTCTTTTTCAAGAAAATGGTTCATATCGGTATCAATGGCTCCGCAGGCCACGGCATTTACCTGGACATTGCTGGGGGCCAGCTCCTTGGCTAAAGCCCTGGTAAAAGAATTGATACCGCCTTTGGTAGCGGAATAGGCCACCTCACAGGAGGCCCCTACATTCCCCCAGACCGAGGAAATGTTTAAGATCTTTCCGCTTTTCTGCTCCAGCATATGGGGAATGGCCAGTTTGGAACAGTTGAACACAGAAGTTAAATTGGTACGGACGATCCGGTCCCATTCCTCCGGCGCCATATCCTGTAAAAGTCCGATATAGGAGATTCCGGCATTGTTGATGACCAGATCCGGGTAGAGTCCATGTCTGTGGGCTTCCGCGAACACTTCCTGACAGAAAGAAAAATCCCCCATATCTCCGGCAAAGGCCAGGCATACACTGCCTTCTGCCTCTGCTTCCTGTTTTACCTGATCTAAAAGCTCTTTATTTTTCTGGCAGGTGATGATCAGGTTATCCTGCTCTCTGGCAAATGCCAGTGCAGCAGCTCTTCCGATTCCACGGGAAGCGCCGCTGATCAGTACGGTTTTTTTATTCATATTGATTCTCCTGTAAATTTCTTCGTAAAAATGTACATTCCGTTCATCAGGCTGTCGTCACGGATGGAACATTTCTCCGAAAAAAATAGCTGTCTCCGCGTAGAAGATGCAGAGACAGCTATTCATTATCCTATTTTAAAATTCCGGTTCGATCAGACCGTATGTATGATTTTTCCGTTTGTAAACCACGTTCACCTGATCGGTCTCTGCGTTTAAGAACATATAGAAATTATGTCCAAGCAGCTCCATCTCTACACATGCATCTTCTGGGAACATCGGTTTCATACCGAAACGTTTGGTCTTAACGATGTTGATCGCTTCCTCTGCTTCTGCTTCCTCTGCCTCTTCAATAAAGAGCTGGGAGAAAGACTGTGCAGCCTGCTTTTTGTCGATCAGTTTCTTTCTGTAACGACGGATCTGGCGTTCGATGATCTCTTCTACCAGATCGATGGAAACATACATATCGTTGCTGGACTCTTCCGCACGGATGATGCTTCCTTTCACAGGGATCGTAACCTCGATCTTCTGAACATCTTTCTGAACACTGAGAGTTGCATAAATTTCGGTATCAGGAGTGAAGTAACATTCCAGTTTTCCAAGCTTCTCCTGTACGGCATCTCGTAATCCAGGGGTTACCTCTATATTTCTTCCAGTAATAGTATAACGCATACGAATCAACTCCTTCTTTTGAGATGATTCCAGTATACCACAGATGTATGAATTATTCAATCAAATCTTATGAAATGTAGTGACAATTTTTTGATTTATTATAAGAAATACATGGATTCTAAGGCAAAAAAATTTTGTCAAAAAAACAAAATTTATGACATCTGTACAAAAAAATAGTCGAAGAAGCAGACAATCAGGTGGATGAAATGAACAGTGGAAAAGCATGTGGATAATGTGGATAACTCTGTGTATAACTCATTTTTCCAGAAATTGACTGGAAATTGTGTGTGGATAACTCATTGTAAAAGTAAATGTGGAAAAGTGTGGATAATGTGGACAACCAAGGAATCGAACATAATTTTTGTGCAATGTGACAGGTTGACCGTAAAGAAAAATATTATGTCATCTTGAAAAGTAAAAAAATTGTGAACAAAGGCCGATTTAGTTGAATAAACCCGCGGTTAGTGCTACAATATATAAGATTGTATCGTAAATTATTATAGTAAAATAGGAGTGTGATTCATGAATCTCTTTGAAAAGGTGTTCGGTACTCATAGTGAGCGCGAACTGAAATTAATATACCCGATCGTAGATAAGATTGTAGCCATGCGTCCAGAAATGATGGCTCTGACTGATGAGCAGTTAAGAGACCGTACCCGGATTTTCAAAGAGCGCCTGGCAAACGGTGAGACCCTGGACGATATTCTTCCAGAGGCATTCGCAACGGTCCGCGAGGCGGCCAGACGAGTATTAAATATGGAGCATTACCCGGTTCAGTTAGTTGGTGGTATCGTTCTGCATCAGGGACGTATCGCCGAGATGAAAACTGGTGAAGGTAAAACTCTGGTATCCACAGCTCCGGCTTATTTAAATGCCTTAATGGGTAAGGGCGTGCATATTGTTACGGTCAATGACTATCTGGCAAAGCGAGATGCAGAGCAGATGGGACAGGTTCATGAGTTCCTGGGCCTGACCGTAGGTGTGGTATTAAACGCCATGACTCCGGAAGAAAGAAAGAAAGCGTATGCCTGCGATATCACTTATGTGACGAACAACGAGTTGGGCTTCGATTATCTGCGTGATAACATGGCTATTTATAAGGAACAGATGGTTCTGCGTGATCTGGATTACGCGATCATCGATGAGGTGGACTCTGTTCTGATCGATGAGGCGAGAACTCCTCTGATCATTTCCGGCCAGAGCGGTAAATCCACCAAACTTTATGAGGTCTGCGACATTTTAGCAAAACAGCTTGTCCGCGGTGAGGCTTCCGGCGAGTTTACCAAGATGAACGCCATTATGGGCGAGGACATCGAGGAGACTGGAGATTTTGTTGTCAATGAGAAGGATAAGGTTGTCAACTTAACGGAGGATGGTGTCAAGAAGGTAGAGCAGTTCTTCCATATTGATAACCTGGCAGATCCGGAGAATCTGGAGATCCAGCATAACATCATCCTGGCCCTGCGTGCCCACAACCTGATGTTCCGTGATAAGGATTATGTGGTAAAAGATGACGAGGTTCTGATCGTTGATGAATTTACCGGACGTATTATGCCGGGACGCCGCTATTCTGATGGTCTCCATCAGGCAATCGAGGCAAAAGAGCATGTGAATGTCCGCCGTGAGAGCAAGACTCTGGCGACCATCACCTTCCAGAATTTCTTTAATAAGTTCCGGAAGAAAGCAGGTATGACCGGTACTGCTCTGACTGAGGAAAAAGAGTTCCGTAATACCTATTATATGGACGCCATCGCTATTCCGACCAACAAACCAGTTGCCCGTATTGATTTAGATGACGCTGTATACAAGACCAAGAAAGAAAAATTCAAAGCCGTTGTGGATGAAGTGGAGAAGGCATACAAGAAGGGTCAGCCGGTTCTGGTTGGTACCATCACCATCGAGACTTCTGAGATGTTAAGCCGCATGTTAAATAAGCGCGGCATCCCGCACAAGGTATTGAATGCGAAATATCATGAGATCGAGGCTGAGATCATCGCTCAGGCGGGTGTCCATAAGGCAGTTACCATCGCTACCAACATGGCAGGCCGTGGTACCGATATTAAGCTGGATGATGAGGCAAGAGCTTTAGGCGGCTTAAAGATCATCGGTACGGAGCGTCATGAGTCCAGACGTATTGATAACCAGCTGCGAGGCCGTTCTGGTCGTCAGGGAGATCCGGGTGAGTCCAGATTCTATCTGTCCCTGGAAGATGATCTGATGAGACTGTTCGGTTCTGAACGTCTGATGAATATGTTTAACGCATTGGGTGTTCCGGAGGGCGAGCAGATCGAGCATAAGATGCTTTCCTCTGCCATTGAGAAAGCACAGCAGAAGATCGAGAACAATAACTATGGTATCCGTGAGAACCTGTTAAAATACGATGAGGTTAACAATGAGCAGCGTGAGGTGATTTACGCAGAGCGCCGTAAAGTACTGGATGGTGACAACATGCGCGATGTGATCTTAAAGATGATCACTGACATTGTTGAGCATGCGGTAGATATGGCGATTCCAGAGGATACTACTGCAGATAACTGGGATTTAGGAGAACTGAATTCCCTGATTCTGCCGATCATTCCATTAAAGACGATTACTCTGACTGATGAGCAGAGAGCTGGCATGAAGAAACAGGAACTGAGCCATATGTTGAAGGAAGAGGCGGTAAAACTCTATGAAGAGAAGGAAGCTGAATTCCCAGAGGCAGAGCAGATCCGTGAGATCGAGCGTGTGGTTCTCCTGAAGGTGATCGATAATAAATGGATGTCCCATATCGACGATATGGACCAGCTGCGCCAGGGCATCGGTTTACAGGCTTATGGCCAGAGAGATCCGCTGGTTGAGTACAAGATGAGTGCTTACGAGATGTTCGACGGCATGACCGCAGCAGTCAAAGAGGATACGGTCCGTATTCTGTTCCATGTCCGCGTTGAGCAGAAGGTAGAGAGAGAGCCTGCAGCGAAGGTAACAGGAACTAACCGTGATGACAGCTCTGCCAAAGCTCCGATCAAGAAAGAAGTGCAGAAGATTTATCCAAACGATCCATGTCCGTGCGGAAGCGGCAAGAAATATAAACAGTGCTGTGGACGGAAACCGGTATAACTCAGAAAACTTTCATTTTTGAGTTACACGATCCGCAAGATAAGTTTGATGAGAAGCCTCGGCTGCTTGGCAGATAGAAAATGCCGGCAGCCGGGGTTTTCATATAATGTAACTGTGAAATCCTGGATTCAGGATTCTGGTGGAAAGCACGAAGAAACGCCAGGCAGTTACCCATTATAATAAATGAAAGAAGGTGACACAATGGTAGAATTAGATCAGTTTAAGTACACACTCTCAACCTTTGAAAAACCATTAGTGGAAGTGAGGGATTCACTTTGACCTGGACAACAAGGAGAAACGAATTGCCGAGTTAGACAGGTCTATGGAGGAGCCGGGGTTCTGGGATGATCCGGACCGTTCCACCAAACTGATGAAAGAAGCTAAGAATTTAAAGGATACCGTCAACGGATTTAAGGCGCTGGAGCAGGAATATGAGGATATCAGCGTCATGATCGAGATGGGATATGAGGAAAATGATCCAGAGTTGATCCCGGAGATCGCCCAGATGCTGGAAGAGCTGGAGAGCAAGCTGGAATCCCTTCGGATTACCACCTTATTATCCGGTGAATATGACAATAATAATGCCATTCTCCGTCTGAATGCGGGAGCCGGTGGAACCGAGTCCTGTGACTGGTGCAGCATGCTGTACCGGATGTACTGCCGCTGGGCAGACAAGAAGGGTTTTACCACGGAAGTGCTGGATTATCTGGACGGTGATGAGGCGGGGATCAAGTCTGTAACCGTTCAGATCAATGGGGAGAATGCCTACGGCTATTTAAAATCCGAACATGGCGTTCACCGTCTGGTCCGTATCTCGCCGTTTAATGCGGCTGGAAAGCGTCAGACATCCTTCGTTTCCTGTGATGTGATGCCAGATATTGAGGAAGACCTGGATGTGGAGATCAACCCGGATGATTTAAGGATCGATACCTATCGTTCCAGCGGCGCCGGCGGTCAGCACATCAACAAGACCTCTTCTGCTATCCGAATCACCCATATTCCAACAGGCGTTGTGGTACAGTGCCAGAATGAGCGTTCCCAGTTCCAGAATAAGGACAAGGCCATGCAGATGCTGAAGGCCAAGCTGTTTATTTTGAAGCAGCAGGCCAATGCGGAGAACTTATCCGAGATCCGTGGCGATGTGGCGGACAATGGCTGGGGAAGCCAGATCCGTTCCTATGTGCTCCAGCCATATACCATGGTGAAGGATCACCGGACCAGCTATGAAACCGGTAACGTTTCCGCGGTCCTGGATGGCGATCTGGATCCATTTATCAGTGAATATCTGAAATGGATTCGTCTCGGAGGAGAGAAAAAATAGTTGCGTCAAAACATAAAATGTGCTAATATCTTTCACATGAACACAGATGTATTTGCTGTGCGAACACGAGAGAGGAATTGTCATGGAGACGAAGAGCAAGTATTTTGTAGTAAAACAGAAAGCAGTGCCGGAGGTGCTCTTAAAGGTAGTAGAGGCCAAAAAACTTCTGGAATCGGAACGGGTGATCACGGTACAGGAAGCAACGGAAGCAGTAGGAATCAGCCGAAGCTCCTTCTATAAGTACAAAGACGATATTTTCCCATTCTATGATAATGCCAAGGGAAAAACCGTAACCTTTGTGACCCAGATGGACGATGAGCCAGGGCTTTTGTCAGCCCTTCTCCATATTGTGGCTGTTTACAAGGCGAACATCCTGACTATCCACCAGAGTATTCCAGTCAACGGTGTAGCAACCCTGACCTTAAGTGTCGAGGTGCTGTCTGATACCGGAGATGTTTCGAACATGGTGGAAGAGATCGAGATGATGAAGGGAATCCATTACGTAAAAATATTAGCCAGGGAGTGAGAAGACATGATCAAAGTTGCAATTATGGGATACGGCACCATCGGATCTGGTGTCTATGAGGTATTAACAGGTAACAGAGATAAGATCGCAGCCAATGTTGGACAGGAAGTCCAGGTGAAATATATCCTGGATTTACGGGATTTTCCTGGTTCTCCGGTAGAGGACAAGATCGTGCATGATTTCCAGGTGATCGCAGATGACCCGGAGGTTCAGATCGTAGTAGAAACCATGGGAGGATTAAATCCGGCCTATCCATTTGTTAAGACCTGTCTGGAAGCCGGAAAGAATGTAGTGACTTCCAATAAGGCCCTGGTAGCAGCTCATGGAACCGAACTGCTTGCTATTGCAAGAGAAAAACAGGTAAACTTCCAGTTTGAGGCTAGTGTCGGTGGAGGAATTCCGATCATTCGTCCATTATACGAGTGCCTGATGGGTGAACAGATTCAGGAAATCACCGGAATTTTAAATGGTACCACGAACTTTATCCTGACGAAGATGGATAAGGAAGGTGCATCCTTTGACGCAGTCCTGAAGGAGGCACAGGAGCTGGGCTATGCGGAGCGTAATCCTGAAGCAGATGTGGAAGGATATGATACCTGCCGTAAGATTGCAATTTTAACTGCCATGGCAACCGGAAAAGAAGTGGATTTTGAGGATATCCAGACAGAAGGAATCACAAAAATCACCGATGTTGATTTTAAATATGCAGATAAAATGGGAACTTCCATTAAGCTGTTTGGACCCAGCCGTATGAACGGGGATCAGGTTTTTGCCTGGGTCGCTCCATTGATGATCGGTAAGTCCCATCCACTTTACGCAGTGAATGATGTTTTTAACGGCATTATGGTAAAGGGCAATATGCTTGGCACCTCCATGTTCTATGGAAGCGGCGCAGGTAAACTGCCGACAGCCAGCGCAGTGGTAGCAGATATTATAGAAGAGGCAAAGAACTTACATCACAATATTCCGCTGGGATGGACCAGTGAAAAACAGGTGATCCAGCCGATGGAAGATTCCAGCCATAAGTATTTTGTGCGTATTTCCGGCGTATATGAGAGCCAGAAGGATAAGCTGCAGGAGCTTTTTGGAACCTGTAAGGTCATTACCTTAGAAGGAACAGATGAATTCGCTCTTTTAACAGAGGTGCTGAATGAGAAGCAGTTCCGGGATGCAAAAGCTGCTTTTGAGGCTGCCGATGGCAAAGTTCTTCAGGTGATCCGCGCGGAAGCATAAAATCCCATGGAGAAAATAGGTCAGGAATGGATTTTGCCGCATCTGCAAAAGGCTGAGCAGATGGAATACAGATAGAGGAGTTTTTTGACAATATGTTAGTAGTAAAGAAATTTGGCGGAAGTTCCGTGGCAGACAAGGAACGGATCTTCAATGTGGCAAGACGCTGTATTGAGGATTATGAGAAAGGCAATGATGTGGTTGTTGTCCTGTCAGCTATGGGTAAGACCACAGACGGTCTGATCGCCAAAGCACATGAGATCAACCCCAACCCGCCTAAACGGGAACTGGATATGTTATTAGTAACCGGAGAACAGGTATCGGTTGCGCTGATGGCGATGGCCATGAGCAGCCTGGGAGTACCTGCCGTTTCCCTGAACGCAGCCCAGGTGGTGATGCATACGTCCTCTGCCTACGGTTCTGCTAAACTGAAACGGATCGATGTGGAGCGGATCCGCCATGAATTGGAATCCCGCCGTATCGTGATCGTGACAGGATTCCAGGGAATCAACAAATATGATGATTTTACCACTTTGGGAAGAGGCGGCTCAGATACCACAGCCGTGGCTTTGGCTGCTGCTCTTCATGCAGATGTGTGCGAAATCTACACGGATGTGGAAGGTGTCTATACCGCAGATCCGAGAGTTGTACCGAACGCCAGAAAGCTGGCAGAGGTTTCCTACGATGAAATGCTGGAATTTGCCTCCCTTGGAGCTAAAGTGCTTCACAACCGCTCAGTAGAGATGGCAAAAAAATATGGCGTGAAGTTAGTGGTCCTGTCAAGTCTGACAAGAGCAGGAGGAACCATTGTGAAGGAGGAGACCAAAGTGGAGAGAACGCTGATCAGCGGAGTTGCTGCAGATGCCAGTGTGGCGCGGATTTCTGTCCTGGGTGTGGAGAACAAGCCGGGCATTACCTTCCGCGTATTCAATCTGTTAGCGAAAAATCATATTAATGTCGATATTATCATTCAGTCTGTGACGGAGCCGGGCAAAAAAGATATTTCCTTTACCGTTGCCAAGACAGACTTAAGTGATACCATGGATCTGTTACGGGAGAACCGGGAGTCCTTAACTGCAAGAGAGATCGTCAGTGAAGAAGGCGTGGCAAAATTATCTGTCATCGGTGCTGGTATGTGCAGCAATCCTGGCGTTGCAGCCAAGATGTTTGAGGCGTTGTACAGTGCAGATGTGAACACGGAGATGATCGCGACTTCTGAGATCCGCATCACTGCCCTGATTGATGAGCGGGATGTGAAGCGTGCCATGAGAGCTGTTCATGACGCTTTTGATCTGGCAGATTAATGGGAGTATCGATGTTTCGACTTATAGAAATTTATATCAGGCAGGGACTTCCCTGCCTTTTTCATCTGATCACGGGTTTTTACTGTCCAGGCTGCGGAGGCACCAGAGCAGTGAAGTATCTGCTGCACGGACAGATCTTAAAAAGTATCCGTTACCACCCGCTGGTCTTTTATGCTGTGGCAGTCATTCTGGCAGAATTTGCTACGTATGGCCTGTCACGGCTGTTACATAAGCCGGAGATCCATCTGAAACGGTATCAAGAGTTCGTTTATCTGGGAGTCGCGGTGATTCTGGTTAACTGGGTTTTGAAGAATATCCTGCTTTTGTATGGGATTGATCTTTTGACGGAGAGAATATAAGAAAATGGCCTGATTGGAAGAAGTCTGATGATGACTTTCTCCAGTCAGGCCATTTTTCTGAACGCAGATAAGCATTCCCCCGCTTCAAGTGCGCGGAGCACTAAGCGGCGGGTGAGGGGGGATGCTTATGTCAGTGGGAGTTGAAAGCTCCCACTGACAGATCGCGAAGCGACTGCGTTCATGAGCAAGTAGCGAAGCGGATTGCGAATGTCCGCTTTACTGTTTCAGTTTACGCTGACCAGAATCATGCGCCAAGTCTTACGGACGTTCGGCTTGACGTCACTTAGTGGTAAGATTCCAGTAAACTATTATAGATGGACATAAATTCCGGATCCTTCATCAGTGAGATCAGAACACCCCAGTAAATGGTCATGCCGATGCTGATGATCACTGCCAGAATGCCAAGAACCAGACCGGCAACAGCGAATCCGTTAAATGGCTTCCCTTTTTTTGAAAGAATTACCAGTACAATGGTGACAACTGCCAGTGGAAACTGGATAAATGGAATGCAGCAGGTGAGCATGGCCAAAATGCCCACGATCATAGAAGCCACAGCCAGGCGGTTGGTCTCTTTTTGAGGTGCTTCGTATTGATAGTTATTTTGGTAATTATTCTGGTAATTATTCTGGTAGTCATTCTGATTGTTGTTCTGATCGTTGTTCTGTGGCTGCGAGTTGTCAGACTGCCAGCTGTTATCCGATGATTCAGGCTGGTTCTGATTACTGTTATGATAATCGTCCATAAAATATCCTCCGTAATTATGCTATGATACCGGATTGTCCTGTGTTCCTTAAAAATTCTCCTGCAAGCAAGCTTGCGTCGAACTTCTGACCTTTTGACCCTGGTATCATATAATTGTATCACGGAAACAAATTACTGTCTAGACGGCAGAGGGCTTTCGCTATATAATAAATAGGTCGGAGTTTTCCTTTTTGTATGACATGGCAGCGGCAGTGTCGGCTTATACAGAGTACAGATGATCTCCGGCCGGATAAGAACCACAGGAAGGAAAGATATATGGATATTATCAAAGCGTTACAAGAAGAATTAAACATCGGCCGCAACCAGGTAGAAGCGGCTGTCAAATTAATAGATGAAGGCAATACGATCCCTTTCATTGCCAGATACCGGAAGGAAGCTACCGGTTCTCTGGATGATGAGGTATTAAGAAACCTGGATGAACGGCTGCGCTATTTAAGAAACCTGGAAGAGAAAAAAACACAGGTAGTAGCGACCATCCGGGAACAGGGCAAGTTAACGAGAGAATTAGAGGAGCAGATCGCTCAGGCTCAGACGTTAGTGGCAGTAGAGGATTTATACCGTCCGTACCGTCCGAAGAGAAGAACCAGAGCGGCGATTGCCCAGGAGAAGGAATTGACGCCTCTGGCAGACATGATCATGCTGCAGGTGATGACAGAGCCGGTGGAAAAAGCCGCAGAAGGTTTTATTTCCGAAGAAAAGGGCGTGAAAACGGTCAAAGAAGCAATAGATGGAGCCAAGGATATTCTGGCAGAGCGGATTTCCGACAGCGCAGATTACCGGACTTATATCCGTAATACTACCAGAAACCTGGGAACCGTTCAGTCAGCGGCCAGGGACGAGAAGGCAGAATCTGTCTACGAGATGTATTACCAGTACGAAGAGCCGATCAAAAAGGCAGCAGGACACAGGATTCTGGCGTTAAACCGTGGAGAGGACGAAAAATTCCTGACTGTGAAGATCGCAGCGCCAGAAGAACAGATCATCCAGTATCTGGAGCGGAAAGTGCTTACTAAGGATAATCTATATACCACTCCGGTATTAAAAGAAGTGATTGCGGACAGCTACAGCCGCCTCATCGCCCCATCCATTGAGCGTGAGATCCGTAACGAGATGACCGAACGAGCAGAAGAGGGCGCCATTAAGGTATTTGGCAAGAATCTGGAGCAGCTTCTCATGCAGCCGCCAATTGTAGGCCGTGTGGTCCTGGGCTGGGACCCGGCGTTCCGTACCGGTTGTAAGCTGGCGGTGGTAGACGAGACAGGCAAAGTGTTAGACACGGTTGTCATTTACCCGACTGCTCCGCAGAATAAGGTAGAAGAAGCCAAGAAAGTATTAAAGAAATTAATTGAAAAATACAACATTTCCCTGATTTCTGTGGGAAATGGAACGGCATCCAGAGAATCAGAGCAGGTGATCGTGGAACTGCTAAAAGAGATTCCACAGCATGTCCAGTATATCATTGTTAATGAGGCAGGTGCGTCTGTGTATTCTGCAAGTAAGCTGGCTACCGAGGAATTCCCGAACTTCGATGTAGGACAGCGAAGCGCGGCTTCCATTGCAAGACGTCTTCAGGATCCGTTAGCAGAATTAGTAAAGATCGATCCCAAATCCATCGGCGTTGGCCAGTATCAGCATGATATGAACCAGAAACGGTTAGGTGAAGCACTGGAAGGTGTAGTTGAGGATTGTGTAAATAAGGTAGGGGTAGACTTAAATACCGCATCTGCCCCGCTTCTGGAGTATGTATCCGGTATCAGCAAGGCGCTGGCAAAGAATATTGTGGCGTATCGTGAGGAAAATGGTGCGTTCCGCAGCAGAAGACAGCTTTTGAAGGTGGCGAAGCTTGGCCCGAAAGCATTTGAGCAGTGTGCAGGCTTCATGAGAATTCAGGGCGGCGAGAATCCGTTAGACGGCACCAGTGTCCACCCGGAAAGCTACGAGGCAGCAGGGAAGCTTCTTGAAAAGCTGGGGTATCAGCCGGAGGAGATCGCAGCCGGTGGTCTGACAGGTATTGGCAAAAAGGCTGGTGACTTAAAAAAGCTGGCAGCAGAGCTGGGAATCGGTGAGATCACACTTACGGATATCGTAAAAGAACTGGAAAAACCGGCCAGAGATCCTCGTGATGAGATGCCAAAGCCGATTTTAAGAACCGATGTATTAGAGATGAAGGATCTGACTCCAGGAATGATCTTAAAAGGAACCGTCAGAAATGTCATTGATTTTGGCGCATTTGTGGATATTGGTGTTCATCAGGATGGTCTGGTACACATTTCCCAGATGACGGACCGCTATATCAAGCATCCGTTGGAAGCAGTCAGTGTAGGTGACATCGTGGAAGTGAAGGTTCTTGGCGTGGATATGGCCAAGAAGCGGATCTCCCTGACCATGAAACTGTAGTGTGAAACGCCCTGCGAAGGGCTATAAAAGGAGGAACCAGATGGAACAGAATGAGAGTGTCCGTTTCCGGATTCAGATCACTGCGAAGGATCTGTGGATGTTTTCCATGTACCACAGCAACAAGGGATATCTGGGGGTATTTAATCTGTTCTTTACCCTGGCGTCTTTGTGGCTTTTGGTTACCAGATGGTCAGATGTGACCGTGGCGTACCGGATTCTTCTTCTGATCTGCGTGCTGATGTTTACAGTGTGGCAGCCAGCTCTTCTTTATATGAAAGCGGCCAAACAGGCAAAAACCAAAGCCGTGAAAGAGCCCATGGACATGACCTGCAGCGCAGAAGGGATACTGATCGAACAGGCTGAGCAGAGCCAGCAGATCACCTGGGACCAGATCGTTAAGGTGGAGCAGGTGGAAGGACTTCTGATCATTTACATGGGCCGGGTTCATGCATATCTGATCCCGGAACAGGCATCAGCAGCGTGTAAAGAGCAGCTTCTGGAGATGATCCGGACAAATCTGCCAGCAGAGAGGCGTAAAAAAATATGAAAAAAATGTGGGAAACCCATGGTCCGCAGGAGACCTTTGAAATCGGAAAACAATTAGGCTTAGAAGCAAAGCCGGGAGAAGTATATTGCCTGGATGGAGATCTAGGAGTGGGAAAAACCGTATTTACCCAGGGCTTTGCCAGCGGTCTTGGCATTACGGAGCCGGTCAACAGCCCGACCTTTACCATTGTCCAGCAGTATGAAGAGGGCAGACTTCCTCTTTACCATTTTGATGTGTATCGGATCGGTGATGTGGAAGAAATGGATGAGATCGGATATGAGGACTGTTTTTATGGAGAAGGCGTATGCCTGATCGAGTGGTCCACGCTGATTCAGGAGATTCTGCCGGAGGACGCTATTCATATTACCATAGAAAAGGATCTGGAGAAGGGATTTGATTACCGCCAGATCCAGATGGAGAGGGAAAAAGTATGAAACTATTAGGAATTGACAGCTCATCACTGGTTGCTTCTGTGGCAGTAGTGACAGATGATGTGCTGACAGCAGAATATACGGTGGATTTTAAAAAGACTCATTCTCAGACACTGCTTCCTATGATCGATGAAGTAGTGACCATGCTTGGAATGGATCTTCATGAGATAGATGCCATCGCGGTATCCGGTGGCCCGGGTTCTTTTACCGGACTTCGGATCGGCAGCGCCACCGCGAAGGGGTTGGGGCTGGCTCTTGAGAAGCCTCTGATCCATGTGCCGACGGTAGATGCTATGGCTTATAACCTGTGGGGTAGCGATGCCCTGATCTGTCCGATCATGGATGCCAGAAGGAATCAGGTTTATACGGGATTGTATCATTGCAGACGGAGCCTGGAGATTGTGATGGAGCAGTGTGCCATGGATATGATGGATCTGATCCGGAAATTAAATGATATGGGTGAGCGCGTAATTTTTTTAGGAGACGGTGTTCCGGTTTACCGGGAGATGGCAGAAAAGAATCTGACAGTCGAATATGATTTTGCCCCGGCATCCAACAACCGCCAGAGAGCAGCCAGCGTGGCTTCCCTTGGTATGGAATATTTCCGTCAGGGAAAGACCGTTACCGCAGAAGAATTTGAACCGGACTATTTGAGAAAATCCCAGGCAGAGCGGGAACGGGAAGAGGCAGAAGCAGCCAAAGCAGATAAAGTTCAGGCGGATGCTGCCAGTGAAGGCCAGGCATAAAGCTATGACAGAGGAGATTAAGATCCGTCTGATGGAATCCCGTGATGTGGAGGACGTAGAATGTTTGGAAAAGCAGTGCTTTTCTGATCCGTGGTCCGGGAAACTCTTGTTAGAAGGCTTAAACTGCAAATGGGACACCTTCTGGGTGGCAGTTCTGGATGATACCGTGATCGGTTATTCCAATCTCAGGGTTCTCTCTGATGAGGGAGAACTGGAACGGATCGCCGTTGCACCAGATTATAGAAGACTTGGGATTGGCAGAAAACTGATGGAAGCCATGGAAGACTTTGCCGTTCAAAACCAGGTCAAAGCGGTGACGTTAGAGGTCAGAAGCCAGAACATGGCCGCATTAAAACTATACAAATCCTACGGTTTTGAAGAAGCCGGAATCCGCAGGCGTTATTATCATGATCCGGAGGATGATGCCGTGATCATGTGGCAGTACCGCTCATGAAACAATTACCAGTAAAAAATAATCTGTAAGTCAGTATAATGAAGGGGTATCTGCGAAAATGCAGATATCCTTTATTATATGATACCAGGATCAAAAGGTCAGAAGTTTGACGCAAGCTTGCTTGCAGGAGAATTTTTGGCCTTGGGACCCGGCATCAGCCAGATTATTTCATTCAAGAAGGAGAGGAACATGAGAAAATACAGATGCCAGGAAGAATTAGAGACGGTGATCTGCAATTGCTGCGGAAAAAAGCTGATCGTAAAAAATGGGATTCTGCGGGAAGGCGCCATCCACATTGATCACGCATGGGACTATTTTTCAGAAAAAGATGGGGAGATCCATCATCTTGATCTGTGTGAAAACTGCTATGATGAGATCATTAGCGGATTTCGGATCGCAGTGGAAAAAGAACCGGCAGTGGAAATGATTTGATATTTCACGGGATATCTGTTAGGATAGTAACGAATATGGCAGCTGCCTGACAAGCTCGCGCAGCTGCTGAGTATGACTGGAATACAGATTGGAGAATCAATATGTTAGATATTTGCCTGCTGGGAACCGGTGGCATGATGCCGCTTCCGTACCGGTGGCTGACTGCTATGATGGCCAGATGTGATGGCAGCAGTCTTCTCATTGATTGCGGAGAAGGAACCCAGATTGCGTTAAAAGAAAAAGGGTGGAGTCCCAAGCCCATTGATGTGATCTGTTTTACCCATTACCATGCAGATCATGTCAGCGGTCTTCCTGGACTTTTACTGACCATGGGCAATGCGGAGCGGACAGAGCCCCTGTTGCTGATCGGCCCCAAGGGACTGAAACGAGTAATCGATGCCTTGCGGATCATTGCGCCGGAGCTTCCATTTGAGATCCGGTATCTGGAACTTTCTGAGCCAAGAGAACAACTGAAGGTGGGGCCTTATGTGATCGATGCATACCGTGTAAATCACGGCGTTATCTGCTATGGCTATACCATTTCTATCCCGAGAACCGGTAAATTTGATCTGGAACGGGCCAAGAGCCAGAATATTCCGATGAAATTATGGAACCGCCTCCAGAAGGGAGAAACCATTGAACAGGATGGCGTCTGTTATACACCTGAGATGGTGCTGGGACCGGCAAGACGGGGGTTGAAGGTTACTTATTGCACAGATACCAGACCAGTTCCGGTGATTGCAGAATATGCGGCGGATTCTGATCTGTTTATTTGTGAAGGAATGTATGGGGAAGATGGAAAAGAAGCCAAGGCAAGAGAAAAGAAGCACATGACCTTCTATGAGGCGGCCAAACTGGCCAGGGAAGCCCAGCCGAAGGAAATGTGGCTGACTCATTACA
>OHAC01000706.1_pt1 | contig 33492 bp, 30 predicted proteins | sample 1577051 | NCBI WGS metagenome assembly OHAC01 (sample SAMEA3541499, study PRJEB24748) | human gut metagenome | biome: human gut; feature: human-associated habitat; material: faeces | place: China | collected 2012 | reverse complement strand
AGCTTCAGAAGCCGCCGTATCGAACGTTACATCTGTTACCGTAATATCGCCGTAGGGGAGAGAGGTTTCTTGGCTGTAATAGCAAGTCCCGTTTTGCGGATCACCAAAGGGCCACTCGGTTATACTCGAAATAGAAAGATCAGAAAGCCCTAAATATAAATCGGCGGTTTGCAGAATATCGCTTTCGGGAATTTCCCAGAAAAAATTGGAATTCTGTGTATAAGAAGAACCCTCGCCGTTTCTTTCAAAAGTCTGGTATAGCAAAAAGAATGACAAAGAATAATCTAAAGGAATATCTTTGGTGCTTTGCATAGGGGAATGGAAAAAACGTCCCAAAGTTTGGGTATATAAAGCAAGATCGGATTTCTGCGCTTCATTATCAGGAAATACGGAAATTTGTTCATTTTGGGCGGGAGTACTCTCCGGAAGCACATCACCAGATGCCGACTCGACAGGTTCATCAACGGAAGCCGTGGCAGCAGGAGTTGGAGATGGGGATGTTGAAGCGGATGTATCCGTCGAATTTGTGTCCGAATTGTTTTCTGAATTTGATAAAGGAGTGGATGATGCCGAGGACGATGCAGGTGTAATAGAAATGCTGCATCCCGACAGTAAGCAAGTGCATAATGCAATAGAAAGAATGGCTTTTGTGCTTTTCTGAGTCATAATCGAAATCCTCCTTCAATAATATCTAACCACAAACGGAAAAAGGACGTTTGTAGGGAAAATACGAAGATGTGCATGGAATGTTCAAAAAATGAGTATCAGTATTCAAAATGGTTTACGAAAAGTCAAAAAATAGGGTGGATCGTTGATAGCTATGATATGACGCCAAAATAGCGTCTCAATTTTGCGATTGCGGTCTTTTTGCATTTGTTTATGGCCTGTCGAGACTTATTGTCTCTTGTGGCGATTTCTTGGATGCTATATTGACGGAAGTAATGGTCATAAATGACATGATACTCTTCGGTACTTAGCGCACGTTTAAGATCAAGCAGCAAGAGGTTATTGTATGTATCGGATTCGCTGAACGTAGTGTCAAACTGCAAAGGATCATAGTCAGTTTGGTTTTCAATCGAAACAGTGGGAAGCTGATGGCGCTTCGCTTTAGAAAGTGCGATATAATGATGATATATTGCCTTGTTGATATAACTAATAATAGCACCATCTGTGCTCATGGTCAACTTGTCGAGTTGTAAATTCTTGGAAAACGCAAGTAAGAAACATTGAAAATCCGGCAACGCATCCTCTGATTGCATGAAGAATGCATATTTCTTGAGCAGAGGAGAAAATTTCTCCAAAAGAGCGAGTGCCTGCTCACGGTCACCATTTTGAATATCCTGAATGCAAGTATAAAGAGATGATTTCATTTTCTTCTTCCCCTCCTGAAAGGGAAAAGAGAAAAATCATCTGCAAATGTAAACCGAAATCAACAATATTTTTGTGTTAGGTGTCGAACGATTTAAGTAAAATAGCGCGCGCCCGGTGTATACGGGTTTTAACGTTTGATTCACTCGAATTTGTGATTTGCGCGATCTCGCGGACAGAGTAACCCTTTACGCGCAGGAATAAAGTTCGGTGGTAAATTGAAGGCATATCGGAAAGAATACTGACTGCTTTGTTTAGCTGCAGATCTGTCAATGCGATTTCTTCCGGCTCCTTAAAATTGTCAAAGCTGGCGGAGCGATTTTCATAGTCAGTCAGAACACCTCGTCGTCGCTCCCATTTTCGAAGAAAGTCAATCGTTCGCTCACGAGTTAGAATATATAAATAGGATTGGAGAGACTTTTCATTGTCGATTCTTAGTGAATCAATTTCCTTGAGAAGCTGGACAAAAGAGAAAAAGACAATGCCGAAGCAGAAAAACGCGGCGGGAAAGAATCCGCCGAAAACGAAAGTGACAGCAATTCCACGCCAAGCCATGCGGGGCGTCTTGCGGGCACGCGAAGATGGACGCCAGCGGGTAAGGAAAGATTCTGCAGAGGGTGGGCAGTATCAAGAGGCTGCCGGACTGGAAGAAAGGCTGATTGACGATGTGGCTTCCGCAGGAAGTTCTGCGGCGGGGACGATCCTTCGCGGCAGCAAACGGGCGGTGAAACGTGCCGCCGGACAAGCCAGGCAGCAGGCGGCCCAGCCTGAGCAGGAAACCTCCGCACCCCAAGACCGGGTTGCGCCCGGCGGGACAAACGGCGCAGCGCCCTCTTCTCCGGCACGGCAGATGCAGACCGAGGAAAAACGGACAACGATAAAACGGCAGCAGGAACGGCGGCAGGAGCATCACTTCAAAAATACCGCACGGAAGCAGCCTCGCACGGCTCCATCTCCGAAAACCGCCCAGGCCCTCCGGCAGCAGGCGGCCAGGACCGATCGTGTCCGCAAAGGGGCCGCACAGGCTGTACAAAGAGCGCGCGCAAGAGACCGCAAAAAGGACTGCTGAGATCGTCCGGGCCGGGATCAAAGCGCTGTGGGTGGCAGCTCATACGCTGGCGGCAGCCCTCGCCGCGGGCGGCATGGCGGTGGTGGCCGTCATTCTGGTTATTTGTATGGTGGCGATGGTGGCAGGCTCCGCCTTCGGTATTTTCTTCGCTGCTGAACCCATAGGGGATGGTATAGGCGTTACAGAAGCTATTACGGAATTGAACGGGGAATACCAGGAACGGCTACAGGAAATTGAGGACGGCGAAGAATACGACCGCCAGAAGATTGAGCCAAACGATGGCAGTTATGCCATCGCATGGCAAGATGTCCTAGCGGTTTTTGCTTCCTATGTCAGCGGCGCGGAAGATGGCGCCCCTGTGGCCTATTTGGATGAAGAAAATCTGGATCGACTGCGCACCACACTTTGGGATATGAATGAGGTGGATCACCGCATCGAAGCGCAGAGCCATGATGTCGAGGTGCCGGATGAAGAAGGAAATACTTCAACAGAGACCATCACCGAAACGGTCTTGGTGATCGAACTGACCCACAGGTCCTCGGAAGAAATGAGAGATGAATACGACTTTAATGCCCGACAGAACGAGTACCTGAGCCTGTTGCTGGCGGAGGATACCGCCCCACTATGGGGCGAACTGCTGGGTGGTTTTTCCACGGGTGGCGGTGAGGTGATGACACCGGGCAGCGATGCGTTGCTGGCGGATGGACGCCTCCAGTGGTCGCTGCCGGTGCCGGGCACAATCACATCCCCTCAAGGATACCGTACCGACCCGATTACCGGCGAAGTCAGCTACCACAGCGGTACCGACATCGCGGTGCCAGAGGGCACGCCGATCCTTGCGGCTGCCGACGGCACAGTGACCATCGCCAACGGGCTGGACAGTTGGGGCGGCAGTTACGGTTACCACGTCAAGCTGAACCACGGCGGCGGGCTGACTACTCTGTACGCGCACTGCTCCAGCATCTGTGTCACGGTGGGCCAGCAGGTCAAAGCCGGGCAGGTCATTGCCTATGTGGGGCATACCGGCCGCGCAATGGGACCGCATCTGCATTTCGAGGTGTATGGGTGATCGGACGTGCCCACGCCAAGAAGGCGATGATGGCAAATACAATGCTGCCAAGTGTGGCGGCTATGACTTGCAGCACGTTGACTTTGAGATGCACATCCCTTGCTGTGGGCCATAGAGCAAACCATTCCTGCAAGCGCTCTCCGGCTGCCGAAACGAGTGAACTCCACGCTGCCATACTGCCCCACTGGTTCGGTATGAGCCAACCGGGCAGCGCAGATAACCACATGGGCAACAAGCAGACGAAAAGTAAGGCAACGATGAACATCATGAGTTCTCGCTGCTTTTTATTCCAGAATATCCGGAACAGGACGTTCCATAGACACCCTACAAGCAGAAGTATCACGGGCATCCCTGTCAATGCGTCCAACAGCCAAGCGACTGCGGCGTCACATAACAGTTGGTCTGGCTGCTCCAAACCACTGCCAGCTATAAATTTCTGAACGCTCTGAGAAGGGTTGCCCAAGGAGATATGGGTCAGTTCGATATAGCGGAACGCATCGGAACTGCCTGCTCCGTAGAGAACTCGGTCGGAATTGCCGGAAAAAATGCCACATACTTCGTAACTTCGCGCATTCTCCGTGTCGGGGTCCAGTGTTAATATTTGTCCCAACACGTCTGTACTGCCCCATAGATCCCAAGCAAGTGAGATACTGACGGAGCATTGACTGGTATCCCCATCACCTGGAGCTGTGCCATACAGGTAATTTGCCGCATACGCTGCCGATGCCGCTCCATAAAATCCAATGCTGCATACTTCTTGGATGGTCCGTTGACTGGCGGCAGCTTGAACGCTGCTCTCATTCTCCGTCCAGAATGTAGCAAAAATCCCGCCCTCGTTTTGCTCGCTCTGCGCATACGCACGGGCTTTCATTACCTGATCGCTCCGTAGTGCCTGAACATATCGTAAACTAGCCCCCGGACTGATTTGCTGGGCTTCGGCAGCTGCCCGCACAGCAAGCCACAGACACAGCACATATAACCCCAGCCAGAGCAGCACGATCAAACGCTTACGCATCGATCCGCACCTGCGCTCCGGCAGAAAGTGGTTTACTACTGGCACTGACGATCTGTTCCTTTCCATCCAGCGCACCAGAAACGCGTACGACCCCATCCCCGCGTTCATCGATGGTGACAGGGAGACGTATCAAAACGTTCTGTGCCCCCAGCACGGTGTTTTTCGTTTCTACAAGATAAACAAAGTCTCCTGTATTATCGCTGTTGACTGCGGTAGCCGGCAGGCAAAGCCCACTTTCGCCACTCGTGGTAGTGACTGTAATGGTAGCAGTTCCGACTTTCCATTGTGACCCCGATACCGTGAACTGCGCCATATCCGATTCGATATTTTCCAAAGCGGCGCTCCCTGTGGTCTGACCCTGTTTTACCGAAATAGTGCACCCCGACTGTATCAAGGTACTTTGCGCAGAGGTAACAGGGGTAATAAGGGTATAACTTTGCTCACCAGCGGCAAGCAGACCTGCAACTGCGGAACTGGTTTCTCCTGGTACTAAGGAAATCGCGGTAATGATTCCATCTGCTGGAGCAGAAAAGTTGCCCGAAGCATCCTTTAGCGCAATCAGATCTGCAAGTTTTTGTTTTTCTTGACGGATCTGAGTCAAAAGCACTTCGGCGCTGGCGAGATCGGAACGGTTGGATTCCGCTAAATCGGCTGCCTCTTTTTCGTAACTGTGCTGGGCACTGTTGCGGGAGTCCTCTGCACTTTGGGCGGCAGCCAGTGCATTTCCCTGTTCGCTTTCTGCCGTTTGCTGAGCGCTTTCTAAATCGTTTTGTGCCTGTTGGACCGCAGCCTGTGCATTACTCAATTCGTTTCGCCAATCGGAGTACTTTTGCTCTGTTTCAGTCTGTTCCGGAGTGGCCATTTCCCAGTATGAATCTTCAAAAGGCCGCTGCGGCTCACGGCCTTCCACTTCACTCAATGCCTTGCGGGCGCTGTTTAAGGCTTCCTGGGCACTGGCGATAGCCTGTTCGTTTTCGGTAACTATTTGCTGATAATTGGAATAGGCACGGTCTAACTGTTGTTGTGCCTGCTGCCATGCGAACGAATCGGCAACGTCTGCATTCGTAAGCTGGTCAGCCTGCACCTGGTGCTGCTCCAAAGAAGCTTGGAGCTGGTCGATCGCAGTATCAATATCGTCTACCGAAAGGACGGCCAGTGTTTGCCCCTGCGTGACCGAATCGCCTGACTGGACAAGGACCTGTTCTATGAGCAGCCCTTCCGGAAGAGTCAAGGGGGTACCTGCTCCGGGAGAGAGCTCCCCTGACAAAATGAAACTCTGGCTGACGGTTCCCTGATAAGGGTTGGTCACAGTGACAACAGGGGTCGTGGCTGCTGCTGTTCCACGTACAAGCAGCGTCAAAATGAGCATGACACCCAGAAAACGAAGAAAATCAATGCCCGCACGTGACTGATTCGTACTGTTTTCGGAGATGGCGTGAAGGCGCCGTTTTAGTTTATGTATGATTTCCAAATTCGTCATCCTTTCACAGCCCCTGCAGCGAGACCGGTTTCAAGGTAGGTTTGCCCAAAGCGGAAAACCAGTACAGAAGGAGCCAGCATCAATAAACTGGCCGCCATTGATAAACCTAATTGTTCAGTGTCAAGATTGGTGAGATAGAGGGACAAGGGCCAATATTGTGGGGATTTCAAAAAGGTTATGGGTTGTTCAATAGCATTCCAGGCATCAAGGAATCCCAGGGTCAGTGCAGAAATGATCCCAGGTACACCAAGCGGGATACCGATGTTCCAAAAGCGGTGCCAATGGTTGGCTCCGTCTATAGCTGCGGACTCCAATACTTCTCTCGGTATTGCGTCAAAGCCGCGCTCCATAATGAAAACCGGAAAAGTTGAGAAGATACCGGGCAAAATGACAGCCCAGGGGGTATCCAATAGACCGAATTGACGTAGAACCAGATAACTGGGAACCATTGTGACCTGGAAAGGCAATAGCATTAAAACGATATACAAACCGCGAACCGCCCCTCGGCCGTGGAAACGCAGTCTGCTGATGGCCCACGCAGCCGGTGCGCCTACCAATAACTGGCCTGCCACTTGAGTGACGGATTGCTCCATACTGTTCCAGAACATCACAAAAAACTGCGGTGTATCCAACAAGAGCGTCAGCAAAGGTTCCAAAGTGGGCCAGGTCGGCAGAATATGCCAGGCAGCGAAGCCATTGTGCAGCCCCAGCGCAGGGCCTACCGTCAGCTCCAACTCCTCTTCCGGCATCAGAGCACCGGTGCAGAGAAACCAAAGCGGCCACCATACCAGCAGCGCGGCCGGGATCAGGCAAACCCAAATCCAGTGACCTCGTTTGGCTTTATTCTTCTTTTGCACAGTGATCCCACCATTTCAACAAGGCCAGAATTCCAGCCAACAGTACCAATGCCACCAATATGGCGGCCGCCGCCAAGCGTGGCAAGTCCAAACTCAAAAACCAGTTATTAAATAGATGCTGAAGCAAATAAATGCTCTGTTGTGGATAACGCCCAGCTACCAGATACGCCTCGCGAAAGACCTTGAACGCATTGAGCAAACTTAAAATCAGGGTCAGCACCAGAGTAGGCTGAAGTGCAGGCCAAGTAATGTGGCAAAACTGCTGCCAAGGGCCTGCGCCATCCACACGGGCCGCCTCATACTGATCTGCAGGGATAGCTTCTAAGCCGGTCGCCCAAAGAACCTGTGTGTAACCACAGTTTTTCCACAGATAGGTCGCTGTTAAGACCCAAAATGCCGCTCCCGTCCCCATAAAGTCGACAGGCTGCGCACCCAGCCATGTCAACCAGCCATTGCATAACCCCTGGCGGGAAAAAAGTGTTTGCCAGAGAAGAACTATACTGGCTACAGGGATAGCAATAGGAAGCAGAAAGGTGGTCTTAAAAACGCGCGCGGCCTTTGTTTCTCGCAAGGGGCGGCTGTGAAGGACCAGGGCAAGAATCAGACTCCCGGATAGAAGAAGGGGCAGGCAAATACCCAGGAAACGAGCGGTGTTGGCTACGGCCAGCTGGAAAGCGTCATTCTGTAAAACAGAATCATAATTGGAAAAACCTACCCACGTACTTCCCATCGTGTCGAACATGCTGCGCCGAATCGTCTCGACAAATGGTAGCAAAACGAACAAAAGAACCCCGATCAAACTTGGAAGCAGGAACAACCACGCAGCCCGGTTCTCTTGAGAGGCGGTCGTGTGCCGGCTTCGCAAACGCCTATCGTTGTTCCGCATAATACAGGCTCGCCCGCTGCAGGATGTTGGCTATGGTGGTCTCCAGATCCTGATTGCCACTATACAGTTGGGAGGCTTCATCGTAGACGAGTTCCTTCAAACTCAAGTCCGTATTGGCGGGGGTGGCCAGTTGAGCACATACGGTGTCTAAGCCCAATTCAGCAGGCGTGGGAAGGTCACTGCTGCCGCCTGTTGTGCGCATCTGCACTCCTTCACGAACAAAATAACCATTAAAACTGCCCCGGCCGGCTACTTGCTCATTTTCGCAGTCCAGCATGGTCTGGATAAATTCCACACCGGCATCTATCTGATCAGAAGTATTCAGCACCCCCATAGTCATAGCGGGAACGAACACGTCGCCCGGAAAGGGGCGAATTAAAGCCGGGACCGCTTGTGTTTCGCTGACCATATAAATGTAGGTCAGCAAATAATCGGTGGGGCAGCCGGTCGCACAATCGGCGGGGTCCTGTGGGCGTGCGTACCAATTCATGCTGACTGGAATATCTACAGCCAAATGCTGGCCATCAGAAGTGCCTGCTGTATCTTCACCATCGCCAAATAGCGGGTCAAATTCAGAAGTGATGTTTTGTGCTTGAACGACTGCTTCGGTAACAGTTAAAAATTCACGCAGAGCGCTTTCGTTTACTTCTTGCGCGCCAAGCGCAAAGATGGACGCACTGGAAGCGGGGTACAGTTCATTGAACAAGTTGTAATAGCCGTCATAGTGGAAATTTGACTTTACACAAAGCAGATCCTGCAAATCAGTCAAACACTGCGCCTGCGATAGCGGTTTGGCGTTTTCCTGCGACTTGCAATAAAGCAAGCCGGGACGGAATAAAAGCGGCAGTGCCCAACAGCCATCCGAATCTGTATAACAATTTACAATGTTCTTATAGCAATCATCGGTGTCAACCTGACTTAAATCGGCCAAAATCCCCTGATCTATATAGGACTCGATCGGCAGCCCATCCAATACAAGCACATCTGGCCCCTCTCCTGCGAAGATCTCCACATTGAGGGTTCGAATAACATCATCAAGCGTCATTCCGTTATTTATGCTGTCCTGCCCGTATTCCACTGTGATGGTCTGCTCTGGATGCTGGGCCGCGTAAGCATTGATGCCCTCCCGCAGGAGAAAACTGTCTTCCATAGCCCAGATAACCAACTCACTGCCAGAAGGAATCGTCGCTTCCGCATCGTAGTGATAGCGGTAAAGCTGCGCATGATTGTTGCCATCCATCCCGCTGACCCAATAGCTGCCGTCTTGATCCACAACAAGCTGTTGTTTTATAAACTCGTTGCTTGCGAGTACAAAACTGCGATTGTCAGCGAATGTTTGCTGCAGCATGCCATCTAGGGCGAGCTGATGGATTCCGTTACTGTCGGCCCAGGTCAAAATACCGCTGTTTACAGAAGCGGCACATGTTGAGGGCAGGGACTCAGCAAGGGGCAGTTGATATTGCTGCAAAGTATTTCCGCTGTTTGCATCAAAGACAGTCAGGTTCGTGCTGCCAGTAACAAAAGCGTAAACTTTCCCCTCTGAATACAGGACCGGGCTGCCGTAAAAGCCGGGGGTTATCGTTGTGACCTGGCGCGTGGCGCAGTCGATCAGTACGAAAATGGTGGATTCTGCCACTTGCACTGTCAGAAATACTTTCCCGTCATCGGTCAGCCGGAGTCCAACTGGTAGAGCGCCGGATTGCAGCAGGCTATCCACCTCTACGAGCTCTAATGCATTCGCGTCTTGACCGGTACAAAGCGAATACTGCCCGTCGCTGTTTCTTGTGACAGCCCAAATCGAGCCGTCATCTGCGATGTCCACATAGTTTGGGGCGTTGGCAGGCATGTCGCTTTCCTGCAGAACAGTCCATGTAGAGGATTCAAACTGTAAGAGCTGACGTTTACCCGTTGAGTTTAATCCGACCAGGAGGACGTTTCCATCCTGATCGATCCGCAGATCGTAAAAGCGGCTATATGTATCGGGCAGGTTTTCGGACATAGACTCTTGAACATAGGCGCCTGTAGCCGTACCTGTTTTTGGAATTTCCGTGGATTGTGAATCGGCAGATGCGCTGGAAGATTCACTGGCCGGAGCGGAAGTCTCGGCAGCATCCGAGGGCGAGCTTCCGCATGCGGATAAGGCCGACACTATCATCAGGGCTGATAGTGTTGCAGATAAGAGTTTTTTTCCGATTTGCTTCATGATGGTTGACTCCCTTCGAAATTTGCTTTACACTGATTGTAACGGATGCACACTTAAATTATCCTGAATTTTTTCAAAACAGAGGACGAAAATGAAAATTCTTTTGGTAGAAGATCATGATGCTTTGCGGCACAATATCGAGGCTGTTCTGAAAAGCGAAGGATATACGGTGGTTTCTTGCGCTGACGGAATAGATGCCGAATTTCAAATTATGAACAATAGCAGTGATCTGATCCTGCTGGATCGGATGCTGCCTGGCCAGGACGGTCTGACCATAACTCGAAAGGCGCGGGCGCAGGGCATTACGACGCCTATTCTGATGCTTACTGCGTTGGACAGTCTTGGGGATAAAGTCAGCGGGCTGGACGCAGGAGCCGATGATTATATCGTAAAACCATTTGCCATGGAAGAATTGCTGGCTCGTTTGCGGATCTGGTCGCGACGGTCGGTCCCCCTGGAAGATCCAAGTCAATTGGATTTTGGCGATCTTTGCTACCAGCCAGGAGTTCGGTTGCTCAAAGGGCCGGAAGGAGAGGAAATCCTGCCGAAGCGGTTGGCACAGTTGATGGAACTCCTTTTGCGAAGCGCGGGCACTCCCATTACCAGAAGTGTTATTTTCAATCGGATTTGGGGGCCGGATGCAGAGGTGACGGATGCGGTGATCGACACCTATATCCATTTGGTTCGGCAGCGGCTGATACATCTGCATTCAAAAGTTAAAATCATAAACAGCCGGGGGACCGGCTACCAGTTGCAATATGAAGCAGAAGAATAGAACAAAATCTTCCCGAAAAGAAATATACCGTCATTTGCAGTACCGGATAACCGCTTTTTGCGCAATTTTGACCGGTTTGGTGCTCTTTATCGCCTGTGCTATTTCATTTCATGCGGCAAAGAGAGAGATTCAGAGTGCTGCACAGTCGTTGTTTCTGTCTCAAAGCCAAACCGCGAATGCGTACTTGTCGGCACCAGGAAGTGTGGATACGCAGAGCCTGTTGCAGTTTGCAGAACAATGTGATCTATCCGTGGCCGTTGTTGATGGGGGAACATTGCTCACGTTCACGCCCACACTGACGGCAGAAATGCGGGATGCTCTTTTGGCAGAACTGAAAGAAGATGCCGTAGGGGAAACGCTGTATTCATCAAAGGCCCAGAGCGGGACCTTTGTCCTGACCGCCGCAGGAAAAGAATGGCGGGCGGCACTGCAAAATCATTCTGCTTCAACGACGCAGTGGTATAATGTGCTTGTATTGCAACCAATGACAACGGATGTTTCCAGGGTGATGCGCCTGCTTGTTCAATATGCGGTCGTTTTTTGCATTGCATGGGCGGCACTGATCATAGTTGCCGCATGGCTGTCCAAGCGAGTGATCCGCCCGGTAGAAGCAGCGCATACAGAGCAGCTGCGTTTTTTAGCTGGCGCCAGCCATGAATTGAAAACCCCTCTTGCAGTGATTTCCACTTCTGTTGATCTGTTGCGGCGCGGAGTATCCGACCCGGAAGAACCCTGTCAAACCATCCAGCGCGAGACCCGCCAAATGGCAAGGCTGATCGACGATATGCTGGTTCTTACCAATGGTGGTACCGGGCGCTGGGAATTACAACTACAGCCCTTGGTGCCGGAAGATATTTCGATGTCTGTTTATGAAAAGTTCGTTCCCATTTTTGCACAGAAAGCGCAGGAACTGACCTTGCAGCTGCCGGATACGGCACTGCCATCTGTTTTTGCGGATGAGCAGCGCCTGGAGCAGATACTCTCCATCTTGCTGGATAATGCGCATTCCTATGCCCCGGAGGGGAGTTCTGTTCAGCTGCGGGTCGATCAGTGTGAGGAAGGGAAAACACGGTTCTGGGTGGTAGACCACGGGCCAGGTATCCCGGACGAGGAAAAGCAAGCGGTTTTCCACTACTTTTATCGCAGGGAGGCGCAGCAACAGCAGGCACCAAACAAAGCCGGGCATTATGGCTTGGGGCTGTCTGTAGCAACAGAATTGGCCAGGTTGCAGCAAGGTTCGCTGACCGTGCTCGACACGCCGGGCGGTGGCGCGACTTTCTGTCTTACGGTGTGTAGTGCATAAAGATAGAAACTGACAAAAGGCAGGCTCAAGGAGCCTGCCTTTTGTCGGCGGTTCGGATTTAACCGTCGGGCAGTGTGCGGCTGATAGCGGTCGCAAGATTTGCGTTCATGTTTGCCGAATTCCCATTAATGCAACTTGCGCCACAATCTCCACCGGTTGCATTATTGTTCAAACCATACTGGCCAGCCGTATTGAAACTTTCTGCTTGATAACTGCAGCAGCAACCACAATTACCACCGCCACCATGATTACCACGGTGTAAACTCATGCGAATTTCTCCTTTCCGATACAACTTTTCCATTGTGGAAAGGTTGTATCAATATTTACAAATTCCGGGTACTCGTAATGAGAAACCCAGGATTGTATTAAACAGAAACGGTGTGGTTCAAAGTTTCCATGATTTCAGGCCGTTCTTCCATTAAAGTGCAGAATGTTCCGAGCATAAGATAGGTATAGGTGCGACAGTTCTTACATTTGGAAGATTTCTCTTTTATATTTACACCGTTTTGAGAGTAGCACTCTGAATAGCACATGGGACAAATATTGTAAGCCCAACAATTCTCACACAAAGGTTTACTGGCGGCTAAATAGTCATCAATGTATTTCTTTAATACTACTTCTTTGTTTACCCCGGTCGATATCGTGCCTACTGAAGGAGAAGAACCAATTCGTTCGCAGATTGATAATTCGCCGTCGGTGTGTACATACAGCTTTCTAACTGCTGGCACACAGCATGCCTCAATGATGCCTGTTCGGAGTGCTGGATCGGAAGATGCGAAGCGATTCTTTATCCGCGTCATAGACTCGATTAGTGTTCGAAAATAAAGGTTATTTGTATGATCCCAAGACAACGAATTGCGAATGGCCTGAGTCAATTGCCATTTTGCCAAAGGATCAAATGCACCTAAATCCCAGTAGCGGGGATTATTATTGATCGTTTTTACATACGCATCACTGTCATAAGTGCCGGCAGAAGGATAGGCAATCACTACCGAGGAATCCTTGGGCATTTCAGGAAAATCCTCAATATACTTATTCATTCGGTCCAGTTTTTCAAAATCATAGGGGGGTGTCAATACGCTGCTGATAGTGAGCCCCTTCCCGACCCTATTGAAAGCATGGCATATCAAATGTAACCCTCGTTCGACATCGGGGAAAGTTTCACTGCCATTAGCATAAACTCTTGCGGCATTGCATTCAGCAGGACCATCAATACTTACTGCTATGGAAAAGTGAGGAATTGCTGCAAGGTAATTCGCAATCTCTTCGGTCATGAGAGACAAATTGGTAGTCAGATTAAAATATAGATTTCGACCTTTTAATTCGGCCTGCTGCTGTGCATAGTCGGTACATTGCTTGATTAAGTCAAATTTGAGCAACGGCTCTCCTCCATAAAAGGTCAAATAGATGTTTTCTCTCTTGGAACTATGGTCGAATAAGTAATCAATAGCTTGTTTGGCGGTGTCCCAATCCATGTCTGACGAGGAAAAATTGTGGTTGCCGTCATAAGTCGAATTGTAAATGCAGTATTTGCATCTGAAGTTGCATCGTTGTGTGACTTCAAGGATCAGCTGTGTTAGATTTTGGTCGATTTGTTGGCAGATATCGCTGTGGCAATTGCAGTGTTGGTGTGTTATAGGCGGCAAACGCAGGAGGTTCATTTCTGCCGTATGGACTAAGAATTTTTCCAATGACGCCGGATCTTCTTTCAAGAAAGCGCCATTGACACTTTCTTGTGTAGCGGTAGGCGAAAAGATTGCTTTCAAGAGACGATATTCACTATCTTGAAGGCGGAGAATACTGCCAGTGCCTGCATCGTAATAGTAGTTGTTCATTCTGGATGGAAAGATCACCCCCATCCGATACTGTTGCCGATTTTTTACCAAAGAAAGCAGATAATCCTTTTCATTGGTTGAGATGGTTTTTGATGTCATTTTTCAGCGCCCCTTTTGTTCTTTTGCTTAGTTTGAAGCAATTGCCGGAATTGCTCAGATTTATTCAATAGTTCTTCATACAGGCCATTTGCAGAGACTGTCCCGTCGTCCATTAGTACTATGTGGTGGGACTTCTTTAGCATGTCGTACCTGTGGGTAATAAGAATTGTAATGGTATCGTTGTCTGGTTCTATTTCACTCATGACTTTTCTTTCCGTGAGAGGGTCAATAGAAGAAAATGGTTCATCAAGAATCTTTAGGGATGCTTTTGTTAGAAAGAACCTTGCAAGTGCTATTTTTTGCCATTGCCCACCAGATAAGTCGACTCCATTTTTCCATTCCTTGCAGAGTTGAGTTTTATACTGTTGTGGAAGCTGCTGTATAAAAATATTGGCTTGAGCCTTTTGTGAGGCGTCACGCACGATAGACTCCTCAATTACTGTCGATTTGACACCCATTTTGATGTTAGTCTCCACATCGAAAGGATAGTGAATTGGGTTTTGAAACATCGCAGCAATTTGTCGACGAAGTGATGAAGGGGTCCAATCGCTTAAGGAACGGCCGTTGATTAAAACTGTACCGGACGTTGGAGAATATAGTCCACATAGTAATTTCATTAATGTACTTTTTCCGCTACCATTTGTTCCGACGATGGCATACATGTTCCCTTTTGTAAATGTTAGATTTACATTTTTTAATGCGTAGGTGGTTGCACCAGGATACACAAAAGACACATTTCGGAAGGATATCTCGTTTATGGGTGTGGCTAATTCTTCTTGTTCCGCAAAATTTTCATCAGGCAAAGACCACAGGTCAAAGAGGTTTGTGATATAGAGTGACTGTTCATGGCCTAAAGATATTTGCATAATAAGGGAGTGCAATAATGACTGGGTAGAATCGGCAGCGTTAAGTAGCTGATATATACTACCAACTGTTTGCTGCTGGATTAACGCGGAGCAGATGATCCACATTTTAATAGCAAATGTTACTACGTTGGTTATTCCACACGACAATACATCAGCGTGAAAAACGCGATGCCGCTCTTTTCGGGTTTCAGTGTTTTGCGAATTTAGTAACGACCAGAGCCTTTTTTGTATGTACTCTCCGCTGTTTAATATTTTTAACTCAGGAATGTTTGTGGCATTTAACAAGATGGCTATCAAGGAACCGCCTAATCGATGACCTTCTGCCTGTTTATTATAGAGAGCATATTTTCTGGTAGATAGATATGTTTGTAGCTTTAGGAGTGGAAAATGTATACAGAACAGCACAATAATGATTTTGAAATCGAATGATGCTAGGATCACGAACACACCGGCTAGGCTTACGCATGCCCTGGTGATATTACTGATCATATCGACATAGAGGGTACAACGATTGGAAGTTTCGGCCATGGCCATGTGCAATTTGTCGTATATATCCTTTTTCTCAAACACTTCAGCAGGAAGTTTTGTGTACTTGTTTAGGGTTTTATCTATGACATGAACAGAGATAGCATCACTTAGATCAGCTCGTGCCGTTTGAATAAATGTAGAAAGCAGAGTACTAACGAAGGAAATAGTAAGTAATGACATCAACCAGAAAGCCACGATATATAGATTTCCCTGTGAGGTGGTGGAAACGACAATCGAATCGAGAAAACTGCGTGAGCAGTGCAGATTCAAGGGGGTAAGTAGGCCGGAAAAACCACTTAAAAAAAGGACGGTGAATAATGCTTTAGGCGAAGCGCTCCAGAGAAGAGATAGTACTTGAGGGAATAGCTGAAATTGTGATTTTGCTTTATCAAATAGTGCTTTCATGTATTACAATCTCACACCTTCTCTCTTCAAACTATATATCTTCATTCATTGGAAGCGATTTGAGTCAGAATTCGTCATAAAATATACTATGTTGAGTGAACCGCATGAAAAGAGAGTTCGCAGAGAAATGGCTACAAGATATGATATAATTGGTCGGAATCTGTTTGAGTTTTGTGGTGAAAGGGCATAAACTATATTGACATATTAGCATGTTTTTGTGAAAAGTGTTGTGATGCGCCATAATTCGCATATAAGATGTTGTAACATGCATATTTTTAGTGAACGAACACATTGTAAACAAAAATAAACTGGAGACTGGCATTATACCAGTCTCCAGTTTATTATGTGGGAAACAAAAGAAATGTGCTCTTAATTAGAAGTACTGACAACTTAAAACATGAACGGTAGTTACGAAAATTCTTTTAATAACCGCTTTTGCAATTCCCTATAGCACAATGCTTTTTGCTCTTCGCTAAGTTCTTTCATGTGGACAAGGTTATTCCGCAGCAAAATGAGAAGATCTCTTTGGCTGTCCGTTAGAGAGTCGTCTATCTCACTCTCCCAAAAGGATAGCGGCACTCCAAAAATTGCCGAAAAAGAACGCAGTGTGTCGAGCGTGGGTTCCTGCAAATTGTTTTCATAGCGCCAAATTGTATTTGCAGAACGATTGATTCTTTTGGCTAATTCTTTTTGCGACCACCCGCGCGCTGTGCGCAACGCTTTCAGAGTTGCACCAAAATCTTTTGTCACTGCCTTCACCTCTAGTGACATTTTACGCCCTTGACATCTCATAATATGAGAATATATAATCTTGTATATCACAAAATACGGGATAATATGTAGAAATAATTGTTTGCTTATTGACGCGAGGGCGATTTTATGGCTATTCTTTCAGAAAAAAGACAAAAATGCTTCGGTCTTAGAAGGAAGGATGTTCGAATGCGTGCAATAATCTGTGATGACGATGGCCGTTTCGCTAAAAAGCTAGAGCAGTTAATAATGCAGTATTATCGAAATATGGGGATGACCATAGACACCACGGTTGTAACAAATCCCCAAAATCTTTTGAAACGGAATGATTTAGCCAACTTTGATATCGCTTTTTTGGACGCCGATATGAAGCCTATTGATGGGATTGAAGTGGGGCGCGCCTTGAGAAAACGTAAACCGAAGATTATTATCGTGTTTGTATCCGCTTATCTGGAATTTGCCCCCAAAGGATACACAATCGATGCATTTCGCTACGTCCTCAAACAGGATATCCAGAACACATTGCCTTTATGCCTTTCGGATATTCTGCAACATTTTACGCCAGACCGTGCTTTCCTAACCTATAAACAGCGCGGCGAGGTATTTCGGATACGCTGTCACGACATCATGTACATCCAGAGCGATTTGCGTAAATTGAACGTGTTTGGCGACAATTCCCTTGAACCAATCGCATCATTTTATGGAAAACTCTCCGAATATACAGATTTGCTTTCGCGGCAAGGTTTTTTACAAATCAACAAAAGCACGCTGGTAAATATGGTTCATATTAAGAGCTTTGCCAGTTACCACGTTCGTCTATCGAACGGCGTTCTTATGAATGCTACCAGGAAAGACTACACCGCCATCAAAAATCGTTATATTGAATGGAGGGGGACGCTGTGACAGACACAGATATCTGGAATTGGATCTCAGCATTTATTCAGAGTTTTGCAGAAACGTTTTTGTTAGTCAATGTGTATTGCGCATTCCTAGGGCAACCACGGATAAAAAAGTATGTTGCCTATAGTTTGATTTCATGTTTTGCCATTGCATATTGCGTTTTTATTAACGTTTTTACGCTGCCCACGTATTTACGATATTCCCTATCTCTATGCGTATTTTTTGCATACTCAATGGCTTGGAATGGCCCCGGATGGAAGCGACTGTTTGCTGTGTGCACGGATGTGACAATCAATGCACTAGCTTCTTCCATTGTATATTGGCTGATTGATTTCATGCGTACAGATCGAGGAACCTGCCTGACAATCGATTCCGTTCTTTTTGCTACGCCAAATGTTTTGATTCTTGTTACAATTTCGATGATTTTTCGCTATTTTTATTCTTCCGCGTGGGAAAATCTGAAAGTGTCCCCGTTACAATGGCTGATCTTAACCTTATATCCAGGAGTTGCTTTTCTTGTAACGATATCTCTATTTTCAATTCCTGTTTGGGATATAGGAAACCACATCCTTTTAATCGTTGACGCAGTAGGGCTCTTATTGGCAATGGTAATTCACTTTGTGCTCGTCGATCTGCTTAACGAACACAATACCAAAACGAAGCAAGACAAACTACTCCACCAGCAAATTCAGATGGAAAGCGAGAAGGCCAACGCGCTCTATGATGTCTATCTTCAACAAAGGCACTTGACTCACGACTTCACGAATCAACTAAATACAATCGCGGGTTTGCTTGAACAAGGGGATACAGCGTCTGCATTAGATCTGATTCGCAGCAGCTCCACTGAAATCCATATAAACACACTTGTCGTTAACACTGGTAATCCTATGATTGACACACTTCTGAGCCAAAAATACAATGAAGCACAGAAAAAATCTATTCCGGTGCTCTTTTCGCTTTGTGACTTGTCAGAATGTCCTATTTCTTCTAGAGATTTGTTGGTGCTACTTGGAAACCTGGTAGACAACGCAATTGAGGCATCGGAAAAGATGGCTAATCCGTGCATCCAAATCAAATTGCAACGCAGTGACAACGATTTTGTATTATCTGTGCGGAACCGTACAACACCGGGGATGGTGATAACCAATAATGTGATCCCGCTCAGCACAAAAGGCGGTATGGGGCACGGAATGGGTTTGAAGAACGTTGTTGCCATACTACAAAAATATCACGCTGAATACATCCTAAGTTCTAAGGATGGATGGTTTCAATTTACTGCACTTGCCTATTTGTAGCTTAAAAGGATGGTTTTTTTATTACAATTTATAGTGCTTTTGTGTCGTTTTTAATGCAGCATGTTCCCCATTACTATAAAATATAACATAGTATTTGGATGGGGTAGAAAACAATGCAACATAAAATGGCGACAAAAATCGTTGCCTTCTTCGCAAATCGTAACCTTATTGGAGAAGACAACATAGATTGGTGCATCTATTTTGTTGAAACACGAATCTTTTCTTATGCGGCATTGTTGTTGATTTTTTTCCTGTTATTGCCAATTGCCAGACCGCTTGAAATCATTGTGCTCCTCTTGTCTGTTTTATTGATTCGACGACGCTCAGGCGGCTATCATTGCAAAACAGGGCGGGGATGCTTTTTCTTTTCTCTTTTCACTGTGATGGTAGGCATTTTCTTGGCTTATTTTCTCGAAGGGGAATATGCTATCCAGTTATTGTTACTACTTTTTTCAGTGTGTGCCATATTTACAGGCCCGGTGAACCAGCCTGAACTTCATTTGAGCCGCGAAGAGTATCTTGAGAACTCTCGGCGTCTCCGGGCAATGACGATATTGCTGGCTTGTATCGCTGTAACCATGGTTTTGATGCAAATAAACATTGCATCGTACTGTGTTACGGGTCTGCTTATTGCGGCCATTTCCGTAGTTGCAGGAAAATTTATCCAAAACAGGAGGTATTCACAATGTTCGCAAAAGGAAAAGTAATTGCGTGTGTTGGTCACACCCTCGACAAACTTGGTGAGAAAGAGCGCAAAACACACAAATGCGCAGTGTGCCCTATTATCGGCTTCCAGCCAAGGCGTCCCGAACGCGCGCCAACTCAGCGCGATGCAAAGTAATTGAGCTATGACTATAAGGCAGATTGATTCTCATTTCTTACGCTGCCCCAATTGTGGGAAAGAAAGTACAATAGAAGTCTGCAAAAACACAGTCCTATTGAACTTCCCATTTGCCTGCCCACATTGTCAAATACACGTTTTCATCAATTACGTTGAGGCAACCGCCGTGGTCATCGATAAGAAAGTTATCCTCCGCTAAAAAGCAAGCCTACGTCCACGATAACGGGATATAGGCTTTTATTATTTCGATTTGCTTTCAATTTGGCGCAGCGTTTGCAGTACATTTTCGCAAATGGATAACAATACACGTGCTTCGTGTTCAGAACATCCTGCAACTACAAAGGCAAGGCGTTCTTTCTCAGGGGAGTGAAGATGCTGCTCAGGGAAAAACAGGGTATCCGCTGATTTGTGAAGCACACGTATCATTGGGTATAGCGTTGAAAAAGTTGGGTTCCCTTGCCCGCTCTCGATTTTTATTATTGTCCGTGATTCTATTCCGGCTTTCTCCGCAAGTAAAACTTGGGTTAGTCCTGCCTCGGTACGAGTGGTTCGCAACCAGGTAGCTAAAGTCGCGTTTGGCTCCTGCATCATGTTTCACCTCATACCAATTCTACAGGTCTTATTCTTGCGTGAAAAGGAACTAAGGTTCTTATTTTTAATGCATCATAAGTCGCGTTTGCGCAAACTTGGAATTTACTCTATGATTAATGCACGAACTTCCATAGAAATTATTGTCGTTTATTCTTTTTAGCTGATTCTTTTGCCCCCGCTCGTGCGAAAAGTGAACTGCGTTTCACATTCCCTGAGAGGCGTTTCTCTCTGTTTGTTCTATACGAACAGAGAGAAGCGCCTCTTTTTCTATTTGAGGCAGACCGTAGCAGTAAAAGTTTCTTCCTTGCGCGACAGCTGGCATATTGGCGAAGGGGAGAACCTTTGAGGAAGAATGAAAAAACCGTCACGTGTTGGGAAAAAGCGGAAGTCTTTTTTCCGCATTTTGCAATATACTCAATCCGGAGCAAAAAGACGGAGGAGGTGAAAGCCCGTGCAGGCCGCTTGGCGCAGGCGGAAGATTCTTGAACTGCTTTGCGTCCGGCGGCATATAAAGATAGGCGAGCTGGCAAAACGTTTTGATGTGACGAGTAGAACAATCTACAGCGACATTGAGAAATTGTCTCTTGCTTACCCGATTTATACGACCAGCGGGCGAGGTTCGGGCGGTGTTCATCTTATGGATGACTACACCCCCGCACAGCATAGGCTGACGGCAAAACAAATTGATTTTCTTGAACGGATAATACCGACGTTGCCCGTCGAAGATCAATTTATTGCGGAAAGCATCCTTCAGAATTTTGCCTCCATTTAGCTGGAATCTCCGGCAATTACCACCTTGACAACTGCATACCCAGCACGGCAGGTACGTTCCTGCCTCCAGTGAGCAACACGGGAAGGTGCGCCATGACGTGCCCCGCGATGCGGAACCAACTATGCCATTGATCGGCATACCGCGCAGCGACGGCAAGGAGCGATCCCATCTGTCCCATAAACAGCCCCGGCGGGCTGGATTGCCGAGACCTGGGGGCAGGGGACAATGATACGCCTGCGGCCCCGCGCGTCAGACGGGGTGGCCGAACCCAGGTTGCAATCCTTAGACCTGGGCAGAGCCAGTGAGCGGCTGTTGCCAGCAGTCCGCCTGCCGTGTTCCCCGGCCTGGGGGCGAGCTGCAAATAGGGCATATCGAGAAACTAACTTTGAACATCAACGTGCCCGTTGATGTCGAACCCGTGCGGCGCAGTCAGGACCCATGGCAAGACTACGCCGTATTATTTTGCCATCAACGATTACCCCGGAGGGGATGCTTGTGAATTCTATGGAGTCTCTCGGCTACGATGCCGCGCATCAACAAGCTGAGTATATTTTCCGCACCGTTCTGCCTGCTTGCGGGATGACCGTGCGGGAGGGGCAGATCCAGCTTTGCCATGCCATGCTGGACTCCCTATATAATAAGGAAGTTACCTTGTGCGATGCTGGCGTAGGATTGGGAAAAACCTACGCATATTTGATTGCATGCCTGCTCTGGCAATGGCAGCGCCCGCGCGAACAATGGCAGCCGGTGGTTATTTCAACGGCCAGCGTGACCTTGCAGGATGCTTTGCTGCAGCAGTACATTCCTTTTTTGTCGAATGCTTTAATACAATATGGATATATTGATGAACCTGCACATGCTGTATTGCGAAAGGGAAAGGAGCGTTTTGTGTGTGACGCACGCCTGGAAGAACGCCGGATGCAGATCGCGCAGCGTGGTGAAGCGTTTGCCCGGCGGGCCGCATTGCTTCGAGCCGCAGACCGATACCTGGATCTCGACCGTGTGGCAGGGCTTTCCCGGTATGACCGGCAGCATATCTGTGTGCCGAATCGCTGCGACCGGCAGTGCGGCGCATGGGAAAGCTGTCGTTACCGGCAATATGTCAGGGCATCCAACGGCCCGACTATTACGATCCAAATTTGTAACCACAACTATCTGTTGGCAGATGCTGTTCATCGCCAAAAGGGCTGGAACCCATTGCTGCGGGATTATCAGGCGTTGATCATCGACGAAGCACACTGTCTGCCAGACGCCGCGCAGCAAATGGCGACCCGCCGCCTGTCGGTGCAAAAACTTACGCAACTGGCGGAACAACTGGCCCGCGCACACCATCCCTACGCCGCACAGCAGGTGCAAACCCAAACACGGGCGTTGGCGGCGGCCTGCATATTGAACGCGCCCGCCGAAGGGAAACCCCGGCGGGCGTTCGCTATCACGGACGCCAGCGCCACGGCGCTGGCAGGGATGCAGAAAGTGGTGACACAGATCCTGGAGAGAGAACACACGCGGCTGCCGCACCATTTGCAAAACCAGCTGGCAGAAACGAAAGAACTGGCCGGGCGGTTCGCCCGGCCAGATGATTCCATGATCCGATACATAGAAATAGCGGAAAACGGTGAGTCTGTCTCGCTCTGCGCGGTTCCCCGTGACCTGCCCAGCCAGCTGTATGATCTGTTGTGGAAACGGGAAAAACCTGCCATCCTGACATCCGGTACATTGGCTGCGGGTCGGGACTTTGACTATACTGCACGACGCATGGGACTGCGCGATGGAGTGCCAGTAAATACCCTGCAAGTCCCTTCGCCGTTTGATTACCCACGGAACGCGATGTTGTACTTTCCGCTCCGTCCCGATGTAGGCAACTGTTCAAAAGAAGCCCAGAATGAACGAGTGGCAGGGCAGATCGAGAGCCTTGTGCGGTCCGCGTGCGGCCACACACTGGTGCTGTTCACTTCCTATGACCAGATGGGCCATGTGTACGAGCAACTGGAGGGGCGGTTGCCGTATCCTATGTTCAAAGCGGCGAGGGGCGGCCAGCGGTTTGTAGAGCAATTCAAACAGTGCCCCAACGCAGTGCTGCTGGCGGGCGGTCCCTGCTGGGAAGGCGTGGATTTCCCCGGCGACGTGGTCTCCTTACTGGTGATCGTGCGGCTGCCGTTCCCGGTGCCCGACCCGGTACGGGAGGCCCGGAGGGAACGCTACCCCGACCTGCACAGTTACATCCAGGCCGAGATCGTGCCGGAAATGCAGCAGAAGCTGCGGCAGGGCTTTGGGCGGGCCATCCGCACCGAACAGGATTCCTGTGTGGTAGCGATTCTGGACGAACGCGCGGGCATCGGCGGCAAGTACCATGATGCCGCGCTGGCCGCTTTGCCGACTTGCCCAACCACCGAGAAAGTCGAAGATGTACAACAGTTTATCCGGGAGCAAAAGCACACGGATTATTTTTTGTAGGAGTGATTCAGATGATTTACAGACAAGACCACCCGGCATGGATTTATGTGCGGTGCGCCTCTGTCAACGCGGCAACGGCGTTTGACCGGCTGTATGACCTGATTGACGAGGCGGCTGGTCATGGATTTCTTGTGCGCGGCACGTCCTTCGACCATTGCAGCGGCAACACGCTCAAAGACCGTAACGGCCTGCGGGCCATGCTGGACGCGGTGGAGAACAATCTGGTCGAGGCTGTCATTGTCCGCGACTTGGAGCAGATCAGCCGCAACAGCTACCTGCTGGTGGGTGTTATTGAGATTTTCCGCCGACGCGATGTCTACCTGATTACCACCGAATGTGATTTGAACACCGAACTCATCAACTGTGGGCTGGAACGCTTTGCCGGGGATAGGTTCACAAGAGCCTCGTTCGGCAAGCCGCGTTTTGATGTGCGGCTGCCCCTGATGGACCAATTCTGAGGTGTGGCTATGACAGAATACAAAGTCTGGGCGTTTGCCCGCAGTGCGACGTCCAATCTGCCCGTGCTGGAAAACCAGCTGGCTGAGGTCATGCGTGAGGCCGACCGCCGAGGGTACATTATTATCAACTCAAGCATGGAGCAAAAACGCGGAGATGAATTCTGGCGGCCAGGCCTGTTCGCTATGCTGGCCGCCGTGCAGCAGGGTCGCGTCAACGTGGTCATGGTCGAAAGCCTTGATCGGCTTAGCCACGATTTGACTACGCTGTACCGAATCCTGCGCTTTTTGCAAAAGCATGGCGCGGTACTTATCACCACTAAAACCAATCTGCAATATGAATTGTATCTGACGGGGCTGGAGAACAGACTGATAAATTGCGCAAAATCAAAAACAAGAAAATCGGTATGTGAGGTGAGGGCAGGTGCAGATGCAAAATGAAGAAACTCCGAAGGGAAAGGGGAGAGTGCAGAGCATCCGTGTGAGCTGTGGTAAATATACCGCTACTCTTGAATTCTGCGAAAACCGTGATACGGATATTATGATTCCCATCAAGGAATTGATAATGTCCGCCTATGACTTGCGCAAGCAAAAAGAACAGCAGTGTAATTGGTAGATTTATGGCCTTGCTTGGCGGCAGTTCTTCTCCGTTTTGATGAATAGATTTCCTTATTATAATAGGGTATCGTTTGTCTTGCGAAAATGCACCAACCATTTCCGTAAAACAAACAGCGAGGTGAACAGAATGATTTGTATAGATTCCAACGGTCAAGCTATCGAAATATCGGTAGCTGACCAGATGTGGCTGGACGATGCCTATTTTAAGGAAAAGCAGATGAGGCTGGAACCTGACGCGCCGCGCGCGGCATTGGCTTACCGTGTATCCACCAAAGGGCAGGTGGACCACGATGATATCCCAATGCAGAAAATCGACTGCCGGAAGTTTGCACAAAAGCAAGGCTGGCGTGTCGTAAAGGAAGTTGCCGAAAAAGGAATCTCCGGCTCCAAGGTTTCGGCGGCTAAGCGCGATGCCATCCAACAACTGAAAGAAGATGCAACTAACGGTGAGTTCGACATTCTGCTGGTGTATATGTTTGACCGCCTCGGACGAATCGAAAGTGAAACGCCTTTTGTGCTGGAATGGTTTGTCCAACACGGCATCGAAATGTGGAGTACCCATGAGGGCCAGCAGAAAATCGAAACCCACGGCGATAAGCTGATGAACTACATCCGTTTCTGGCAGGCGGCAGGGGAGTCCGAGAAAACTTCCATCCGAACACGCGATAGAATCCGGCAGATTGTTTCCAGCGGTCATTATACCGGCGGATTTGTGTGCTACGGATACCAACTGGAAGATCAGGGACGCCGCAACAAGCGGGATAAGCCGGTTATGGACCTTGCCATCAATGAGGAAGAAGCAGCATGGGTGCGCGAACTATTTTATAAGGTAGTCAACGAGGGTGCCAGCGGTTACGCGCTGGCTGAAATGCTGAACAATCGTGGTCTGCGTACCCGTGCGGGAGCTAAATTCCAAGCCAGCAACATACTACGGATTATACGGCATGAGGGTTATACCGGATATATCATCACGAAAAATGCACGGTCGGAATATATCCCGGAACTGCAAATCATAGACAAGGACACTTTTGACAGGGCAAATGATATTATCATCCGGCGCAGTACGAAGATAAAGCAGGAAAAGCAAATCTCGCATACCAGCCAGAATCCGACCCTGCTGGCAGGCATCGTTTACTGCGCTCACTGCGGAGCCAAGATGTCTGGCTTTATGCACAAAGACCGATACAAACTGGCAGATGGAACTATCCGCGAAAAAGTACAGCCGAAATATAACTGTTTTCAGCGGGCACAGAAAAGCCGCGGCGGCCGGGACTGCGATGGACAATCGCTGTATCTGGCCGAAACGGTAGATGCCATTGTGCTGGAAGTGGTGAAAAAGGTCTTTGCGCAAATCAAGGACACACCATACTCCAGAGTGGCCGAGCAGCGCATCCGGCAGGAATCTAATCTGCAAAAGGTCAAACGGGCAGCCGTAGAGAAGAAAATGCGCTCGGCCCAGCACGCGCTGGAACGGTTTGAGGGTGAAATTCTGAAGTGCCTTGACGGAACAAGCTGTTTTACCGAGGATATGATTGCCAAGCAAATCCGCAAGTCGCAAAAGGATTTGGATGACGCAAAAGCCGAATTTGCAAAACTGCAAAAGGAACGCATCAATGAAGCTGCAGAAATCCGCAAGCTGCGCAGCTACTACGATGACTTCCGCGGCTGGGCGGATGAGTTTTACTCGGCACCGCTGGAAATCAAGCGGACAATTCTGAGCCAACTGATTGACAGGGTAGAGGTGGGCAGAAAATATGCTGTTACTATAAAGTTCAATATGAGTTATCAGCAGTTTCTGGAATGTGATAAAACCATCGAACCGAGCCAAGAAATTGGTGCATGAAAAACCGCGGCCCGCCTGCGGTGCAAGCGGGCTGCTGCCATTGTGTGAGGAGCGTTACTATTGCAAAAAGTAAAGAAACAGCGTATATTATAAAGGCCGCCCCCTGATGAAAAAGTCATTCGGGAGGCGGTCGCTTTTTCTAAAAGCAGCATAGCTTGAAACTGTATATATAAAAACCAGAATCAGTTGGAGTAATAGAATCTTCTACACCACGAGAACTTGCTACTTGCGAGAGCAACTGACTCTTAATCAGTGGGTCCTGGGTTCGAGTCCCCGATGGTGCACCAAAAAGATACCTCGCAAGAAGTTGCGGGGTATTTTTTATTGCTGTTTTCCGGAAAAGCAGGAGCTTGGTGCACCATCGGGGGCGAGAAGAGCTCGTGTATTTCAGGCTGTCAAAAAAACTCTTGTTGGGGCGACCATTGCTCGCCCGTGCCCGTTTGTCTGTGAAAAAGCTTTCTTGGAAAAAGCGTTGCTGCGTCAAGTCGGCGGGCGACCAATGGTCGCCCCTACACATTCAATAGGCTGAGAAGGTGATTTTTAGAGCGCGGGGTTGGTGGGGAATGTTAAAAAAGATGGAGCGGCTAAAAATATAAGACTTGTTGCAATAAAAAGAGAAATCCCCCAATGCCTTTCGTATACTATGTCTGCAAACGGCAGATACTGAAAGGGATTGGGGGATTGCTATGAAGATCGTCTTTTACGGGGCGCGGGAGTATGACCATTATTACTTTGATGTGCTGGCGGCTGACCCGGAATATGGCTGTGAGATCAGGTTTTTAACGGCGAATCTTGATGCGGATACGGCGCCGCTGGCCCGGGGCGGGGATGCGGTGTGTGCGTTTGTCAATGCAGACTGCTCGGCTTCGGTGCTGGAAAAGCTGGCGCAGGTGGGTATCCGCTGCCTGCTGCTGCGCTGCGCGGGGTACAATCATGTGGATCTGCCGGCGGCGCAGCGGTGCGGCATCACGGTGCTGCGGGTGCCGGGCTACAGCCCCGAGGCAGTGGCCGAGCACGCCATGGCGCTGGCGCTGGCCGCGAACCGCCGCATCTGCAAGGCGTATATCAAGGTGCGCAACAACAATTTTTCGCTTGATGGGCTGCTGGGGTATAACCTGTACGGCGCGGCGGCCGGTATTGTAGGCACGGGGCGCATCGGCGCGGCGATGGCCCGTATCTGCTGCGGCTTTGGCATGACGGTGCTGGTCTGCGACCAATACCGCAACCCTGCGCTGGACGGCCTTGTGCGGTATGTGGGGCTGGAGGAGCTGCTGCGTACCGCAGATCTGGTCAGCCTGCATTGCCCGCTGACGGCGGAAACCTACCACATGATCAACGCTGAGACGATCCAGATGATGCGCGACAGCGCGGTGCTGGTCAACACCAGCCGGGGCGGGCTGATCGACACGCGGGCGCTCATCAACGCGCTGCGCAGCCGCAAATTTGCCGGTGTGGGGCTGGATGTCTATGAGGATGAGGACGGTCAGGTGTTTGAAAACTTCTCCGATGATGTGCTGCGCAATGAGATCGTGCCGGTGCTGATGAGCTTTCCGAATGTGGTCGTGACGAGCCATCAGGCGTTTTTTACCCGGACCGCGCTGCAGAGCATCGCCATCACAACGATGGAGAACGCGCGTGCATTTGCGCGAGGGGAAAAGCTGGTGAATGAGGTGAAGGGGTAAGGAAGGCAGAAGGGCGGTAAAGGCAAGGCTGCGGGAATCCCTCCGGCCTCGCAGGCTCGGCCACCTCCCTTTGACAAGGGAGGCAAAGCTGCAGGCCGGGCATGCCCGGCCCCTGCCGTGGCGGTCTGCGTATTCCCCAAAACAAAAAAGCCACTGCTTGCGCAGCGGCTTTTTTGTTTTTATACAGCAACTAGAGGATGGCAGGAATCAGCGGTTCTTCTCTTCGTCCAGACGATCCAGCAGGTCCCAGACGCCGAGCATGTACTGCACGCCGAGGGCGCGGTCGTACTTGCCGTAGCCGGGGCGGCATTTGCCGGGGCCTTCCTCCCACAGCTGGCGGCCATGGTCGGGGCGAATGCAGCCGTCAAAGCCGCAGTCGTGGTAGGCGCGCAGGATCTCGATGATGCCGGTCTCGCCGCAGCAGTCGCGGTGGGCAGCCTCGGAGAAGTCACCGTTCTCGAAGTGATGGATGTTGCGCACATGGGCGAACGGGATGCGGTCGCAGTGCTTGCGCACGATGGCGGCCACATTGTTGTTGGGGTTGGCGTTCATGCTGCCGGAGCAGAGCGTCAGGCAGTTGTACGGGTCATCGACCATCGTCAGGAAGCGGTCGATGCTCTCGGCGTCAACCAGCAGACGGGGCAGGCCGAAGATGTCCCACGGGGGATCGTCCTGATGGATGGCCATCTTGATGTCGCACTCGCGGCAGGTGGGCATGATCGCCTCAAGGAAGTACTTGAGGTTATCCCACAGCTTCTCCTTGGTGACGGGGGCGTAGGCCTTGAACAGCTCGTCAAGCTTGGCCATGCGCTCCGGCTCCCAGCCGGGGAAGGTCATGTTGTACTTCTCGGTAAATTCGAGAATGTAGTTTGCCATGCCCTTGTAGTCGTCCTTGATCAGGTCCTTCTGATAGAACAGGGCGGTGGAGCCGTCGCCGACCGGGTGGAACAGGTCGGTGCGGGTCCAGTCAAAGATGGGCATGAAGTTGTAGCAGATGGTCTTGACACCGAACTTGGACAGGTTGCGGATGCACTGCTTGTAGTTCTCGATATACTGGTCGCGGGTGGGCAGGCCGATCTTGATGTCATCGTGGACATTGACGGACTCAACGACGGTGGCGCTGAAGCCAGCCGCGTGGATCTGGTCTACGACCTCCTTGATCTCGGACTCCTCCCAGATCTCGCCGGGCATTTTACTGTGCAGGGCCCAGACGATCTCCTCAACACCGGGAATCTGCTTAATGTCGCTCAGGGTGATGGGGTCATTGCCCTCACCATACCAGCGCCAACCCATTTTCATAGACATGTGGTGCTCCTTTTGTTTGTATAGTCGTTTGCGTAGGGGCGAGGCATGCCTCGCCCTCAAGTTTCCGGTTGCAAACCCGTGAGCGGGTTATAGATTTTATGCGGCGGGCCGGACATGTCCGGCCCCTACGGCGTAGCTGCAAAGGCTTCCGGGTCGATGCGAGCATCGACCTCTACGCGTAGGGGCGGATTCCATATCCGCCCGGAAAGGCTGTGTTGGCCGCAAGGTCCCGCGGCGGCCAGAGGGCTGGCCGCCCTACAATCCGAACGAAAGGTTGTGCGTAGGGCGGGGGGCCCACACCCCGCCGCGGAAGGTTACCGCGATGGCGGCTTAGCCGTTCACAGCCTCGTGCAGGGTCTTGCGCACGGCACCGACACCGGCGATTTCGGCCTTGAAGTAGGCCTTGATCTTGTCAGCCAGCACGGTCTTGGTCAAATCGGTGCCGAAGATGGAGGCGTTAGACAGGATGCCGTCCAGCTGATCGGTGACGGTCTCGGGCTTGCCGAACTCAATGCCGGCGAGCTTGGCCTGCAGGTCGTCCTTCAGCGGGTCAGCGGAAACCTCAAAGGCATTGCCGTTGTCGTCGATGGCCAGCAGGTAGCGCAGCCAGCCAGCAATGGCCAGAGGAATGGAAACGAGGCTGTTCAGGTCGCGGCCCTCGGCGATGTAGCTCTTGATGGTCTCGCCGAAGCGGATGCCGACCTTCTGGGACGTATCGGTTGCGATGCGCTGCGGCATGTCGGGCATGAAGGGGTTGGGCAGGCGCTGCTCGATGACCTCGTCAATGAAGGCCTTGGGGTCCAGAATCTTCGGGTCAACGACAACGGGCAGACCCTCGACATAGCCCAGACGCTTGATCAGGGCAACGATGTCCTCGTCCTTCATCTCGGCGCAGATCAGGTCGTAGCCCAGCATGCAGCCGTAGACGCTCATGGCGGTGTGCAGGGGGTTCAGGCAGGTGGTGACCTTCATGCGCTCGGTCTTGTTGACGGTCTCGCGGTTGGTCAGGTAGACGCCGGCCTTCTCCAGTGCGGGGCGGCCGTTGGGGAACTTGTCCTCGACAACCAGATACTGCGGGCGCTCGGCGTTGACAAACGCAGCGATGAAGGTGTTCTTGGAGGTGACAATGGGGGTCATGCCCTCGATGCCGTCCTTCTCCAGAGATTCCTCGACCATCTTGTGGGGGCGCGGGGTGATCTTGTCGATCATGGACCAGGGGAAGGTGATCTTGCTCTCATCGGACAGGTAGTCGATGAAGTCCTGACCGACATAGCCCTTCTCGAGCCAAGCCTTGGCAACGGTCATGACGCTGGCCTGCAGCTTCTCGCCGTTGTGAGAGCAGTTGTCCATGCTGACAACGGCCAGCGGGGCAGCGCCGTTCTGGAAACGCTCCAGCAGCAGGGCGGCGACCATGCTCATGGCGTGGCGTGCGTGGGCGGGACCCTCGTCGATGTCGGCCTGCACAACGGGCATCAGGCTGCCGTCGGGACGATAGAGGGCGTAGCCCTTCTCGGTGATGGTGAAGGAGATCATCTGCAGGCCGGGATCGGTGAAGATCTGCTTGAAGCGGGCCATCATCTCGGCGTCGGCAGAGTTGGCGCGCAGGCCCTCGGCCACAGAGCCGATGATCTCGCGGCTGGTGGTGCCGTCCGGGTTCAGGGTGACATTCATCGTCAGGTTGTCATACGGGGTGTAGATCTTGTCGATGATGTCGTAGTCGAAGGTGTCGGCTGCGATGATGCCGCGGTCGGCCAGACCCTCGTTCAGCAGACGCTGCTGCAGGGCGGCGATAAAGCCGCGGAAGATGTTGCCGGCGCCGAAGTGGACCCAGATGGGATGCTCCTTGGTGGCGGCGGTCATGGCGGCGTGGTCAAATGCGGGCAGCTTGACGCCCAGCTTTTCCCACTCAGCCTTCTGGTTGACGATGGAAGACGCGTTCATCTGCATAATGATTTGCTCCTTTTGTTGCTGTTGAGGGAGTGGTCCTATATGCCACTCACGATAGTTTCAGTATAGCACGCAACTTTTCGCAAGAAAATAACCGTAGTTGCTTGAAAAATTGTAAAAATTGCGGTAAAATCAAGATAAATTCCATAGATAATAGATAAGAGATAAAAGATAATAAAAAATGTGGAGTTTTTGCCCATAAATGGTCAAAAACAAAGCCTGTAGGGGCGCATTCCATATGCGCCCGGGCAGCTGGAGGCATTATGCGGGCAGAAAAAATTTTGAAGCGGCGCACCGCGCCGCAATCCACCAATTTTATTATCTATTATCTATTATCTTTTATCTGAAAAATTCCCTTAAAATGTTGGAGTTCCCCTATGTCAAACTACAACCCCTACACCAAACGCCAGACGATGATCGCGCCCGACTATGAGGTCTACCGCTACCGGTCTACCTACATGAACGAGGTTGAGCTGCACCACCATGACTTCTATGAGGTCTATCTGCTGCTGCGCGGCCGGGTGGAATATATCGTCGAGAACCAGCTCTACCGTGTGCGCCCCGGCGACTGGATGCTCTGCAGCCCGCTGGAGCTGCATCAGGCCCGTATTGCCACCGATGCCGATGCCTATGAGCGGATCGTGCTTTGGATCGCGCGGCCGTATCTGGAGGGCTTGTCCACTGCGCACACCAGCCTGACCCGCTGCTTTGACACCACGATTCCCGGCCATACGAACCTGCTGCGGCTGCCCGGCGCGACCGGCGCGCCGCTGCGCACCACGGTGGACAAGCTGTGCGCCTTGAAGGCAAGCAAGGACTACGGCAGCGACCTGCTGGCCCAGAGCGCCCTTGTGGAGCTGCTGGTCGGGCTGAACCGCGCCGCCGCTGACCGTGGCGATGCCCGGCCTGTTGGCACGAGCGATCAGGTGGTGGATGCGGTGCTGCACTACATCAACGAGCATTACAGCGAGCCGCTGACCCTTGACCAGCTCTCGGAGAAGTTCTTCATCAGTAAGTATCACCTGCTGCGCAAGTTTGATGCACAGGTCGGCACGACCGTACACCGGTATATTTTGCAAAAGCGGCTGCTGAACGCCAAGCAGCTGCTTGCGGGCGGCGTGCCGCCGAACGAGGTCTGTCAATACTGCGGCTTCGGCGATTACGCAAATTTCTACCGTGCGTTCCGGGCCGAGTACAACCAGACGCCGAGACAGTATATCCAGAGTGCGAGAGGAAAGTAGGCAGCTAAAGTTTTAACGGCAGCCTGCCGGGAGGTGTTACTTTCTTTTGTGACCAAAAGAAAGTAACAAAGAAAAGTCCCGCTGTTGCGGATGCAGCGGACCCCGCCTTAGGGGCTGCACGCCCCTAAGAACCCCAAAGAGGAGGTCGGAAGGGGCGGGGGCTAAACGAAAGCAGTATTACTTTTCGTTCTTAACGCCCCCGCCCCTTCCTCCACCTTTGAGTCGGGAGTTCCCCCGAACCCCCGCAGGGATAAACTTCTGGCCATTTGTAGGGGCCGGGCATGCCCGGCCCGCAGCCTTGCGTCAGCTCCCGGTTTCGCTTTGTGCCCCCTTGTATGTTACATCGTAGGGAGGGGTCTTGACCCCTCCGCTACCTTCCGTTAAACTGCCGTCAACGGTTCATCCGTAGGGGAGGGATTCATCCCTCCCGGGTACCCTCCCGCCGCCGCAAACGGCCACGGCGGCCAGAGGACTGGCCGCCCTACAACCCGACTTAAAAACTCGTGCGTAGGGCGGGGTGCCCTCACCCCGCCGGAACTTACCGACCTATCCTGCCCCTTCTGTTTTGCATATTCTTTACAAACTTTACCGTTCCCACACAAAACCGGGGATGTCTTTGCAAAAGCTTTACCGCGATTGTACCGCACCATGGTCGATACCCGCCCGGAAATGCGGTACAATGGCCTTGCTTCCGGTGAAGCACTGCGAAATGCACAAGCTATACCACATAAATTTGGTAAAAAGGGAGAGTACACACACATGAAACGCAAATCTGCTATTGCTGCCGTTGCCGCCGCTGCCCTGGCCCTGAGCCTTGCCGCCTGCGGTTCCGCTGATTACGCCGCCGCTTCCTCGGCTGTCCCCGCCGGTGACTTTGACACGGATCAGGACATCACGGTCATCTCCCGTGAGGACGGCTCCGGCACCCGCGGCGCGTTCATTGAGCTGACCGGCGTTGAGGAGAAGAACGCCGATGGCAAGAAGGTCGACAACACCACCGAGGCCGCTGCCATCCAGTCCAGCACCAACGGCGTCATGAC
>OHAC01000700.1_pt1 | contig 33647 bp, 33 predicted proteins | sample 1577051 | NCBI WGS metagenome assembly OHAC01 (sample SAMEA3541499, study PRJEB24748) | human gut metagenome | biome: human gut; feature: human-associated habitat; material: faeces | place: China | collected 2012 | reverse complement strand
GACCAGTGTTGCAGCAATGATATGCGGCAGATGACTGATAGTGCCTGTAATATAGTCATGTTCTTTGTAGTCCAGAATAATTGGAAGTGCATGGATCGTAGAGACAAGCTGCTCATATTTATCTATTTTTTCCTGAGATACTTCTTTTGAAGGAGTCAGAACAAAATAAGCATTTTCCAGAATCATTGCTTTGGAATTGGCATAACCGCTTTTTTCAGATCGGGTGTCCTCCGATGAAATATTTCTCAATGCCAAGCTTAATAACTTCCTCATGGATATTCGTTTTTACACTGCCTACATCGGTCAGAATACAAGCGTCGTTCAGATATTCTGTCAACTGCTTCAGATATGCTACATTAAAAGCAACCGGCGCGCATAAAAATATGTAAGAACAGTTGCGAAAATTATCATCAATAGTAGTTGCCGCAACATCAATGACGGATTCCTGGGTAGCGAGTGCCAGAGCTTCTTTATTTTTATCAAAGGCTACGATTTCGTAATCCGGAAAGTAGGTTCGAATTGCTTTTGCAAGAGAACCACCGATGAGTCCGAGACCGATAAAGCCGACCTTTTCTTTCATAGTAAAACCTCCTACGCAATTATGCGATGTATCGTAGATGTTTTACTGTAATCCAGTGGTAGCAGAGCGATTTGCTACCACTTCTGCTACCACACGAGGACCCTTTTATGTCAGTTTATGGGGCATTTTTGCTGCTTTTTAGTACCCAAGCCACTGTCCAAAAAGCCCGGAAGCAAACAAAAAAATCCACAGAACCAACGATTTAACGCTGTATTCTGCGGACATCTTGGAGGTGACGACCAGATTTGAACTGGTGAATGAAGGTTTTGCAGACCTTTGCCTTACCACAATGATCGTCGTATCTCCGTCATTTTCCGAACTTTTGCGCGTTTCTCGTATGTACTTATTACATTCAACATCTACACAATTGCCAACTGGTATCTCTCCACCACTTGGTGACATTATTATAGCACATACTCCTTTATCCTTGCAACACTCTCGTATACTCGGCAGAGCTTTATTTCTGGGATGTAGTCATTTTTCCTTTCTATATTTAAGCAAACCAACAATTTTGCCTACAATATTGTAATGCTCATGTCGTTTTCATAACTTTTTCCTCTTGCTATCTTTTATTCCACTGTCACACTCTTTGCAAGGTTTCTCGGCTTATCCACATCCAGACCCTTGGCTACAGACACATAGTAACCCAGCAACTGCAGCGGGATCACTGCCAAACTACCAACGAAGTGCTCATCCACCTTTGGAACATATACCGTGAAGTTTACCTGATCTTCGATTTCATACTTACCATAAGTAGTGAGCCCCATCAGATAAGCGCCACGGCTCTTGCACTCCAACATATTGCTGATAGTCTTTTCGTAGAGTTCGCTTTGGGTCAGCACGCCGATGACCAGCGTTCCCTGCTCAATCAGACTAATAGTTCCGTGCTTCAGTTCGCCAGCTGCATATGCCTCCGAGTGAATGTAGCTGATTTCTTTCAGTTTCAAACTACCTTCCAAGCAGACAGCATAGTCAATGCCACGACCTACGAAGAACACATCGTGTGCATTGGCATACTTTGCTGCAAACCACTGAATGCGCTCTTTATCTTCCAAAGTTTTCTGCATCTTCTCCGGGAGAGTCAACAGTTCAGAAATATAGTAGCTGTACTGTTCTTCAGTGATTTTTTCTCTAACCTTTGCGAACTGAACCGACAAGCAGTACATGGCCGCAAGCTGTGCGCTGTATGCCTTGGTTGTAGCAACAGAAATTTCAGGGCCAGCAAGTGTGTAAAACACCTTGTCTGCTTCACGAGCAATACTACTACCCACTACATTGACGATTGCCATTGTGGTAATGCCCTTTTCTTTTGCCATACGCAGTGCTGCCAGTGTATCTGCTGTCTCACCAGACTGGCTGACAACAATCACCAGAGCTTTCTGATTGACCGGTATCTTTCGATAACGGAACTCCGATGCAAGTTCCACACGCACCGGAATGTCTGCCATATCTTCCAACACATACTGAGCGGCCATGCCAACATGCCATGCAGAACCGCAAGCTACAATATAGATCTGCTCGAAATTCTTGATTTCATCCTCAGTTATCTCCACGCTGGACAGGTCGATAGTGCCATTCTTGATTACGGAATTAAGGGTATCTTGAACAGCTTTTGGCTGTTCGTGAATCTCTTTCATCATGAAATGCTCAAAGCCGCCCTTTTCAGCCGCTTCTGCATCCCACTTAATCTCGGTGGTCTGCTTTTCGATTTCATCACCATCAAGATTATAAAAATGAGCCTCACCCGGAGTCAATTTTGCAAACTCAAGATTGCCGATGTAATATACATTACGAGTATATTTCAGAATTGCCGGGACATCCGAAGCCACATAGGTCTCACCATCCGCAATGCCGATGATCATCGGACTGTCCTTACGTGCCACCCAAATCTCACCCGGGTAGTCACGGAACATCAGCTCAAGAGCATAGGAACCACGGACACGCACCATTGTTTTCGCAATAGCATCTATAGGACCGAGGTTGTATTTTTTATAGTAGTAATCAACCAATTTGATAACGACTTCTGTATCTGTCTGGCTGTAGAATGTATATCCATGCTTCAGGAGCTTTTCTTTCAGCTCCGTGTAATTCTCAATGATACCGTTATGTACACCAACGACCTCAGACTCAACTTCCCCAGAGCCAGAGCGAGTACAGTTACCAGAAACGTGAGGATGTGCATTTGTCTGGCTCGGCTCCCCGTGTGTTGCCCAGCGAGTGTGTCCAATACCACAAGTTCCCTTCAACGCATTGCCGTTATCTGTTTTTTCCATCAGATTAGATAAACGGCCTTTTGCTTTCACAACCTGTGCCAAATTCTCTCCATCACGGACAGCCAGTCCAGCTGAGTCATATCCTCTATATTCCAGTTTAGACAGTCCATCTAGCAGGATCGGTGCTGCCTGTCGGTTTCCAGTAAAACCAACGATTCCACACATAGGTTTATCCCTCCCATTATTTATTTCTCTCGCCTATTATATTTTCCTTTTTATAAAAAACGACTCCGGGTAGTTGCCAGAGTCGTCATTGACCTTATACTTTATATCCCTTTTCGCAGATCACCTTGACCACTTCGTCAACATATTTCTGGCAGCTATCGTGGTCAGGTGCTTCCACCATAACACGCACGACCGGCTCCGTGCCGGACTCACGAACCAGAATGCGACCAGTATCACCCAGAGCCTCAGCAACCTTATTTACTACTTCCTGCACAGCAGGATCATTCTGCGCGGCTTTCTTATCGGTCACACGGACATTCTCCAACACCTGTGGATAGATTTTCAACGGTGCCGCCAATTCGCTCATCGGCTTCTTCTTGGCCAGCATCACTTCCAGCATCTTCAGACTGGTCAGGATACCATCACCAGTGCTTGCGTACTTGCTGAAAATGATATGGCCACTCTGCTCGCCGCCGATGCGGCAGCCGTTTTTGGCCATGTACTCATAGACATACTTGTCGCCCACAGCAGTTTTAACATACCCAATACCCTGCTCATCAAATGCTTTATACAGACCAAAGTTTGACATGACCGTAGTAACAACTGTATTATTCAGCAACTTTCCGCGTTCTTTCATATAGCAGCCGTAGATGTACAGGATATGGTCACCCGTGATGACGTTTCCTTTCTCATCTACACACAGGCACCGATCGGCATCACCATCGTAGGCAAACCCAACGTCCAGCCCCTTCTCCACAACAAACTTCTGCAGACCCTCAATATGCGTAGAGCCGGCATTATTGTTGATGTTCAGACCGTTCGGCTTGTTGTTTATGACATAGGTGTCTGCGCCAAGGGCATCGAACACAGACTTTGCAATGTTCCAAGAGCTACCGTTGGCACAATCCAAACCAACTTTAACACCTCTGAAAGAATAGATACCCAGAGAAATCAGATAACCCATGTAACGATTACGGCCTGCCACATAATCTACCGTACAGCCAACATGATCACGACTTGCAAATGGTAGTTCCGGCCAATCCATATCAAACACATGGAGCTTACCGTCAATATAAGCCTCGATCAGCAACAACGTTTCTTCCGGCATCTTCTCACCGTAACCGTCAATCAGCTTGATACCATTATCGTAATATGGGTTGTGGCTGGCAGAAATCATGATGCCACAGTCAAAGTCATCCACACGAGCAATGTAAGCCACAGACGGGGTTGTAGTAACATGGAGCAGATAGGCATCCGCTCCCGAAGCAGTCAGACCAGCGACAAGGCTGTACTCAAACATATAGGAGCTGCGGCGAGTATCCTTGCCGATAACAATACGGGCAGGATTGCCGTCACAATTGCGCTCACGCAATGTGTTATAGTACCAACCTAAGAAACGACCCACCTTATAGGCATGATCAGAAGTTAATGTAATTCCGGCTTCACCACGGAAGCCGTCAGTTCCAAAATACTTACCCATTCTTTATTACCTCTCTTATGCTTCTTCAATCTTAAAAGGGCAAACCTTTAAACATTGATAACAGCGAACACATTTACTGTCATCTATTTGCGGATATTCAAAGCCTTCTTCGTCCTCTACCATAGAAATAGCTTCTTTCGGACAGATGGCATAACAAGCTGTACACCCACAGCATTCTTCTTTTCTTTTATATAGTACTGGTATTTCTTTCAATTCAGTTCCTCCCTAGTACAATCAAACACGAAACACAAAGAGTAATCCATATTCTGTATTACTCTCTGCCCCCCCCCCGATTACTCGAAGCATATTTTTAATTATTTTCTTTACTTTCCTTTTTGCTCTTGTTTTCAAGGAATATTTTATCGGAGCACCATACTTTCCTTCCAGCTCTTCGAAACTCATTGTGTGCATATCATCAAAAAAAGTATCTCTTTGTGACGGCCTTGCACATGACTTGTATTCAGCAGGATTTCCTTTTACACCAACTTCATATGTCACCTCTTTTAATTTCATTTTGCAACTGATGTAGTTAAATATTTCTTTTCCTTTTTGGGTTCGAATCAATACGAGAGAAGTTCCTAACCCATCATTCATCTCTGGAGCGACATCATTAATCCCCCAGAAGTCAGCAACCGTCAAATCAGACAGTTTCTCTCTTTTAGCCACACACTCATAGCATGATGGGCGCAGACAATAATCTCTTAAAAACATCTGCATATAGGGGTCTTTATCTTTAGATATATAAAACTTTTTTACAGAATCTTCTGGAATATTTTCCAAAACTTCCTTCATGCCAAAATCAGTCCAACTTTCATCCTTGCAACGAAAGTTAATCCCTTTCAGTTTTCCACCAGACTTTTTTTCTTGATATTGTGCGTATTCTCTCCACAATGTAGGTGATGGTGCTCCGTGACAAATCACATCCATGCAAATCAAATTATCATAATCTTTTCCAAGAAATCTTCTTAGCCCGTTTACTTGGCAACCTGTTCCTGTAAATAACACAATTTTTCCTGCTTGCAATTCTACCTTAACTTTCTTAAATGTATCCCCAACTTTTGCTTGCAGGTATTTTGATCCACGGAGTTTTATTAGTTCACTTCGATCCGTAACTGCAATAAATTCTGCCGAATAGCAATCCTCAGACATCGCGACACCATAAATAATGCCATTCTTATTAAGCACATACTCTGCCAGAGAAGAAAATACCGCTCCAGAAGAACTGCTCAATCTCACATCTTTATCTTTACTATAACAAGCATATACTTTTTCTGGCTTCACTAGTATATCCTCCTCTTCCAGTACCTTTTATACAAATCCAATATACCGCAACAATTTTTTATGGTTCTTCAATGTCATCTGAGCAAGATGCACTACGATGTAACTAATGAATGATGTCAGTACAAATCGCAATGCCCAATAAGCATACCAGTTTTCACATTCTATAATTCTACCAACAATCATCAGCACTGCCATGTGAATATAGAAAATTCCATATGAGCAATCTCCTATCTTTGATAGCAAGTGACAGCCACTACGATTATTTTCATTTTTCTTTAGAAGCCAGCCAATTATGGTAACAGAATAAAGAAATGAACCAACTGTTATCTGACTCGTATAGAATCCAATATCGAATCCTACTGCTCTCAATCCAACCGCTTCAACGCAACTTAATGCGAGCGCACCTGCCGCCGCATATCCATTGCATTTCAATTTCCATCCACAGCGCACATGAATTCCTAAATAATAAAAGACAAACCATGCTGGGAATAATGTTTCATATAGACGTGGTGAGATACCAACTATATAATTCCAAGCGTACAAATACATTAAGTAAAGCGACGTTACTAACCATAGAATTCTACTGATAACTCCATTTTGTTTTACAGTTTTGACTAGCCAAGGCGTCATCATCGTAAGCTGCATCAAAACGACAATATAGTAAAATGGAGTTGCTGACTTTCCAACAATAAATCGGTAAACAAATCCAAACCAATGAATCTCATTGCCACTGTGTACGATTTTTAATAGCTCAAGTCCACTATACAGTAGCGACCAAATCATAAATGGGATACACAGTCGCCCCCCCCCGATAAATTATCCAGTGTTTATAACTGAATTCTTTATCAGACAAGGCATCGACATTCACAAAATAACCGGCCATAAAAACAAATGTAGCAACTGCAAAATTGATGATCTGGCGAAGAACAACGAACTCTGCACCATATCCAGTAGAATAATTAAATCCACCTAAGGAATGAATCAATACAACCGCCAATATACAGATTCCCCGGATGCTTTGCCAATATTCTTTCTTTTCTTTCATCTCTTTATTTCCTTAAGATTTTTCTAATTGGACCCATAACAAGCTGCTTTTCTTCTTCATTCATTCCTAAGAAATACATTGAGAGTCCGTACACAACTGTATAGACAATTGCAAATACTCCCAGTTTAACAAGTCCCGTAATATTGGCAAATTTCATAATGAAAAATCCGACTACACAAGGTGCAATCAATGCCGGGATAAACTTTGCAATCTCTTTCCAAAAATAAATCATGTTCATTCCAATTCGGGCATGATAATACCAGTTCATGAAGATGGCATTGCCCGCAATAAGAGAAATAGCTGTCCCAAGCGCAGCACCAGCTGGTCCCATAAGTTTAATCAGTGGAATGCTGATAAATACGTTGGCAATCGCAATTGCCAAATAGACAACTGCCCTTGCCTTATGCATATTCTTGGCTCTTTGAATCTCAATTCCAAGGTTTTGTATCAGAGGAACTGTAACTGGGACAATTAACAAAAGCGCAACTATATATGAGGCCCCATATTCAGGTCCAGCCCATATTTTCACAAACGGAACGCCAAAAAATACAAATCCCGATAGAATCAGCCCTAAAACCATAAACTGAATACGTCCAACCTTAGTAAAAAGTCTTGTCAGTTGTGCATCATCATTTGATTCAGCTACTATGCGGTTAACCTTGGGAACAAAAACATTTGAAATAGACGACGAAAACTGAAGATACAATGTGTTGATTTGTCCTCCAACACCGTATACAGCAACCGCCGTTGTTCCTGCTAATCTTCCTAACAAGAATTTATCAACACTCCAGTTGATCTGATCGATAATCTGATTTAAAAAAATGAAGAAAGTAAATACCCACATTTCTTTCAACAATCCAATTTGAAGCCCGCGGAACTCAAAGCATATATGTAATTTCTTAAAGCAGTAGAACATATTGGATAGCAATACTGCAAAGGTCAGAAATGTTGTAACGGAAACCATACCAATCGAGCCGTACCCCATAATAAGCAACGGTAGCGTCAAAAATGGGCTGAACAAATTCTGAAGAAGAATCAGCAACTTTTGAAATAGAAATTTTTCATGAGCAGTAATCGAACAGTTAAATACACTGTTCGGGAATGTCATTGCAAGATTAATAATAAGGAGTCCCATTAATATTCTTGCTGTTTCATATTCGCTATCTGTAAGTCCTGTGCCAAAAATGCCACGGATATTTCCAATCATCACAATTCCACAAAGAATGCAAATCACAGAAATCGAACAGAAAATGATCATGAACATACCGTTCAGCTTTGCAACTCCATCTTCGTCCTTTTGTGCTTTATATCTTGAATAGAAACGTAAATAGGAACTACCAAATCCTAGGCTTAATAAGCTCAAATAAGAAACAACTGAATATACAAGTTGGTACAGTCCATATTCACTTTGTCCCAAAAGGTGAAGCATAATTGGAGTGTATACGAGATTTACCAGTATCTTAATTATTTCCCCGGCATAAGATAAAATCACTCCCGCCTTACGCTGATTAATTGTCATATCCTTTTTCCTCAACTAAACATCTTTCTAAATATTCTCTAAAGATTGCTCTCTCATCACGCAATTTTTCAAATATTCCTTCAAAATTAATTTCAAAAGGCGCCGAAGTATCCAATTGGCTAAAACTTCTTGAACGAATCCCCAACTTGCAGTACAGTGTTTGGAACCTACTATTCATATTAAGAGAAGTGCCTCCGCGGTTGCTAACAACGAACGGCTTACGATGTAAAATAGAAAATATTATACCGTGATATGAATCGGTAAAAACGATTTTTGCATTATGGATTAAATATATAAAAGCATCAGGTCCCAGCGTTAGATATTTTTTTTCCTTCATTAAATTAACCATTTTTAATTTATGCGTACTACAAAATGATTTGATTTTTTCATTTTCCTGATTACTTCCCAACATATAAATCAATGCATAATCATCCTGCAACTCAATGTCAGGTTTTTTTTCATATTTATCCCAAAAATCCGCATCAAACATGAGCGTTGGATCTATTAACGTCTCCACTTTTTTCCCGGACAGCATTGAAATCAACTGAGAGCCTGTATACTCTCTCGATGATAAATAACGAAACCCCGTTAAATATTTCTTGTACAATTCGACCTTGTTAGTCGGCACCTCTTCCGCAGCAATACTAGGCGAGAGTGCAATTCGCTTATCTGGTGACGCAAATTGTAAGAACAATGTACTATTTACATCTTCAGAGTACGGTGACCATATTTGATCACTCCCTGCAATATAATAATCAAAGTCCTTTTCAGGAAAAGATGACGCAGTTTTTTCTGCAATAGGTATATCATAGTAGCGTATGTATTTTTCATCAAACCGCAAAAAGTTTTGATGACGCTTTAATAAACAGCAATAGTTTCCACTTAATAATTGTTTCACATTTTTCTTAATATTAAATCCTATTGGATACTCTAATGGAGTCTGTTTTATAGTATAAACATCTTCAAAATAACTATGCAAGATTTCTTGCACTGCAAGATTTTGTAATCGCTGTCCATAATTATCTCCATAAGTAAATGTTAAAATTGCTACTTTCATTCAACAATCACCTTCTTTACACTTCAAACAACACAATGTATAAAAGAATGCCAAAATACATGTACTAGAAAATTCTGTTACTAGTTGCGTATATGTCATTAGTATTAAAAATAAAACTACCATAACTGTTGCAAGAAGATTTGACTTTATATTATCCATTGTAATAAAATAAATCATAAGCAATATCAATGCAACAAACACTATACCACCAAGCATCAAGAAAACGCTCAAGTCATTTTGTCCAAAATGGTAAAATCCAAAAGCACCATTTTGACGCCATGTATAATTACCTAATCCATAGCCTAACATGTGATGGATTGGATCTCCTAATATGTAGACGACAGCTCCTATTCTTTCTGCACTTCCAGTTGCTTTTGCTCCCAAGTCAAGTCCTTCTGTAATTCTCGTCATAATAGACGTTAGAATTTTATTGGTAGCTTCAATTCTAATTAAAACATTGTAGACAACACAAATACTAGCAATTGCAAATATTATATATTTTGCAATTCCTTTTATTTTATCAACAGTTGTCTGGCTCACTCCCCTATAAACATCATACAGTTTATAGATTGCAACAAACAAAGCGATTAGTAGAAAGCAAGTCTTGTTGTCATTTTTTGTAGATATCCAAAGCATGAAAGCAAGCACAATTATATTATATACGCCAAATGCAACCCGATAATTTTTGTTTTTAATTTTCCCATATATATCAATATTTAAAACCGTCATAAACGCGGTATACAGTCCTAGTAATGGCGTTCCATTATAACCAAGAAGTCCACAAATTAGGTCTTCCTTCATAGGATTGACAACACCGTCTGGATGCTTTCCTGCCAAAGCTAGATTTCCTCCGAGTTCTATCATAAGAGCTGGAATATTAACAAAATAATATACATTAAAGAGCCATGCACATTTATAAAAGAACCGTGACAATGTTTCTTTTCGATTGCCAATCAAATAGCCGACAAATACAAACACACAAAGTGATGGAAAAAACAATTTGAAATTCTGCATACCAACAGAAGTGTTATTATAGGCACTATACCAAAAATACACTAATGTTATTAGAAACCAAAAAAATCCCTTTGCAATCTTTCGATATCCCCTAATTCGTGAAATAAATTGAAATAGAAGTAAAAGCAAAAAAATATACGAATATCTCCTTGTAAGGTTCAGCCATCTTATGCCCATAACTTGGACAATCAACATCAAATAGAGTACTTTTTCTAATAAATCTTGTTTTCCTATTTTTAATCTAAATCGCATCTTCTACCCCTCTACTTATTCATCGCTTAGTGCTGAAAATATATGAATTTTCCCACAATATATAGAACAGGGTTTTTAAATACATTATTTTTGTTTTCTTTTAATAAGTTTCTTTCATCAAAAATAAAATCAGATATATCCGGATTCATCCGCATATCAATAATTTTTTTTCCTGTTCGCTGATACTCGTCAACATCTTTTCGGGATTGACCACTTTTGATCCACTCAATACATTTATCTATATCTTCAAAAACAATCCCATTCTTATTGAATAAAGTCATTGCTGCAATATTCCCGCTATTAGGATTAGTTATTACAAAACAGCCTGCAGATGTTGCCTCAAAATATGTATAGCTATATGTTTCTTGACATTTTGACCATTGAAAAACAATATCGATGTTTAAATCTGCAAGCTGTTCCTGCATTGTCTTCGAGGTCTTTTCTCGATAATCAACACGAATTGTCTTTACATCATCATCCTTGTGATATATATTAGAATTTCCCAGATAATAAAATTCATATTGTTCCTTTGATGCTGCATTGACTAGTCTATTCCATTCTGCAAAACCTTTGTGATTGGCCGGCTGACCCATATATGCAATCCGAAGTTTTTTCGCTTTGTTTTTAATCTCGCAATGCTTCCATCCATATATAAGGTGAGAGCGAACAGTGCACCTTACATGAATGTCAAAAACTCTTTTTAAGTTTTCTAGCGTATTCATTGATGGACAAATAAACATATCCAAATTTGATCTTATATCGCAAAAAAAATCAGCAGAGCTTTTATAATTTTTAATTGCCTTATCAAGATAATTGCAATTTCCACAATTTGTCTCACATGGAATTACAATTTTCTTATCGCAGGCAGTTCCAGACTTGCTGCTCCAAAAAACATAAGGACAAACCGATGTAAAATCATGTACAATATATCGAATCGGAAGATTTAATCTATTTAATTGAGTCCCAAGTGTTTGTTTTTCAAAATAGTTCATCTGATTGATTATAACGCCTTGGAAAGCAACGGAATATTTATAGGATATACTATTGAGCACTTTTTCAAGTTTGCATAATTCGAATGTTCCATAGTAACATTCGTTTAAATTAATAGAAACAAATTCTATATTCTTACTTTTAACGATTCTTTTTGCAATGCGATTCAACCTTCTAAGTGGATAAACTTGTACTACAAAATATCCTTTTAATAGCAGCCTTCCCACAATTTCAGATAGAAATTTTTCTGTTCCACCTGTTTCACGCGTATAATCCGAATTGGAAAAGAAAACTATTCCTTGTTTAACACCTTTTGTCATTCAGCTTTTCTTCCTTTTCTTTTTTCTTCATTATGAACAAATACACGTCCATAAAGCACTCCATTTATTTTGATACAGTCGAAATTTTAAGACATATATAAAACGATCAATCTTACGTTTTTTTTCAAAAGAAACAGCACCATCTATTAGTTCCTGATAATCAGTTCCAATCGCATCAATACAACTACAACATGCTAATTGTCTTATTCGTTGATATAATCCACTTCGGGTAATTTCCATCTGTCTTCCCGAAATAACTCTACTACAGATTTCTCGAATTCTTGAAGAACGAGTTATATGCTTTGCTCCAAGCGTATTGGTCCCATGCTGACGGTATAATGCTAACGGCTCATCTAGATATTCGATTTTTCCGATAACACTTGCTATTAACATTACCCACCAATCATGCATAATTATATTATTTGTATCCTCAACCACTGATGCCTTCGCTAACGTGTTATTGATAATCATTGTACATCCCGCTGCATACCCTTTCATAACAGCACGATCTATTGTGATTTCATCAACTGATAGAGCATTATACTTTATAAAAGACGAAGCAATCTCTTTTAGATTTTCGTCAACGACCTTCATATCACAATATACGAGCGCTGACACGGCTGGATTATCACTTTCCAGTTTTTTTATTGCTTCCACCGATTTTTCAATCTTGTTCGGTAACCAAACATCATCCTGATCACAAAACATACAATACTTAAATTGGACTCCAATTTTCTTCAACATATAAAGAAAATTACTTTTGGCACCACCACACGTTCCTGATTTAAGTCTTATGAAATTATCGTTGACTTTGCAGAATTCATCTATGATTTTGCAAGTCGAATCCGTTGAGCCATCGTCGTGTATATAGCAAACAAACTCACTATAGGTTTGATTCTTTATTGACTCCAACATCTCTAAGACATACTTTTCACCATTGTATGTCGCCATAAGCACACAAACTTTACTGTCCATTTTTCCCCCTTATAGTAAATTCAGAAGTACGCGGATTCTATATGAACGCACAGCATTCTTGTCCATGCCTTTCATCTCACCGATCTCCATAATTTTCCATTTACCGATAATGCTTTTTTTGTAGTTACTCATATACATTAAATAATCCATGTCGTCTCTCTGAATCTGCTTTTCACTGGCAATTAACTCTTCCGCTACAATTGACATAGAGTGCTTACTGCTATTTTTCCAATTCCATAATACAGTTTTTAGTTTTTGAACGCCGGTTTTATTGTTCTTTGCCACAACATTATTAGAATGAACTCGATATCCAAAATGAGGCTCCATATCCCAGTAAATTGAGCCTTCGCAGTTTGCATACAACATAACAATCAAATCATGCATAGGAATGCAACTTATGTTTGCAGTCCTAATACGTTGGCACAATGTATCAGAAAAAATCATAGAACATCCTTGAGTACAACCCGAGACAAACAATTTCCGAATAGTCATATTAGGTGTTCTGTTAGTTCGACATTCTTTAATAACTGTGCCGTTCTCATCTATGATGCGGCAGTTACAAGCATACAAATACGTATTACCCTTAAGGTGCTCAATTCCCTTTTCGATTTTATTAGCATCCCAAATGTCATCCTGATCGCAAAAAGCATAATAGTCGGCTTGAATTTCAGGATTCATCAATAACATCCAGAAACTCATTGCCGGACCTGCATTTTTTTCTTTATATAAAACTATCTTTATTTTCTTCTTCCAATTTTCAATGATATCAAAAGTATTATCTGTACTACCATCATCTCTGATGTAAACTGTCATTTCGTCAGCAACTGTCTGATTTGCTAGACTTTCCAACTGCTTATCCAAAAAAAGGTGTCCATTATATGTTGACATTAAAACCGCAATTCTCATAAGACCTCCGTAAAACCAAAATTCATTTTACAGTGTGTTCAGAATTTCGGTTATATCTATATATTTACTTTTTCCAAAAGGCTCATATGATGCCATTATCACATTATTCTTTGGGAACTGATGAATGATTGTATATCTTCCATCTTCATTCGGCCAATGTTTACATGTGAAAAATAATTTATTTTTGAATGGAAACGACATAAACTTTTCTACTTCAGTTTCTGTACAGCCATTTTGATCATTAAATTTGACAAGTATCTTATTCCAATTAATTCTGTTAATACGGCGTTCCCATTTATCTCTAGCTTCTTGTTCACTGTGATAATGCAGAAAGAAAATTTCTATTGTATTCTTTCCATTAGATAGCACACCAACTGGATAATGTCCAAATCTTTTATCACCGGATACTTCCGTCATTTCTTTCCACCGAGATTCTTCTGGTTTAATAAAGACAAGCTTACCACCAATATAGCCTTTTAAATCAGACAAAAATTCAATGTAATCTTTTGCGATAAAAAACATACCAACTGTCGGTGAGCCTTTCGGCAAATCATATGCTTCATATACAGTCCCACCCCAGCAGTTATTGGATATTATTGTGAAATCCTTTGTTTTTAAGTATGTGCTTCTCTTTTTGCAGGTAAGTGGGATATATATTTTGTTTCTAAATTTAAGTCTTACCCCTTCGATTGATGGCATTACTATTTGTCACCTCTTTCAAAATACTGCTGCAACTTCTGAGCATTTTCTTGCAAATCATACCCTATTTCTTTCGCTGCTGAAATTGCTTTTTCAGAAGCATCTACTCGATTATTCGATATGGTTCTACTTTCCAAAATGGCATTTTTCCAGTTCTCAGCACTATCAATTGGCAAAAATCTCACTGTATCCGTAAACACACATTCTTTGGTGATTTTATCTGACAAGATACAAGGCAATCCCATCATTTGCCATTCAACAGCAACCAATGGAAGTCCTTCATGCAAAGACGGAAGAAGCATTAAGTCCATAGCCTGTAACATATCTGGAACATTTTGAATCGATCCTGTAAATACTATGTACTGACTCAATCCTCTATCATTAGCCATTTGCATAATACTTTTACGAGTCGTTCCATCGCCCATCAGGTATAGTTTTAAATTGCGTTCTACTTTTAATAGCCGATCCAAAACGTCCAACAAAAAGACCTGATTTTTCTGCGCATTAAAGTTTCCCACATGGCCAAGAACTAGCGTTTGGGCTGAAAGGCCCAATTTTTCTCTCATATAATCTCTTTTTTCAGAACAAAAAGCATATACTTTTGTATTTCTTCCATTTTTTATAATGTCAAAAGGTCGATTTCCATAAAGCCATTGGCCTGCTTCGTATCCACATGCCAATGCAACAGTATAATTTCTATAAAATATTGGCCGCAACAATTTATCTGCCATCTTATGGTCGCATGTGGTATTATGCGAGTGTACTACACGGATTTTACATCCGCACATTCTCGCTATGATAAGTTCTATGCTTAAAATCGCACTACTTCCATGGAGATAAACCGCATCATACTTTTCTTCTTTCATAAGTTTTACTAATGCAGTTATATACTGGACAACACTAATTTTTCTCGAAGGGAGGCACTTAATATTTACGCCAATATTTTGAAACTCAGAGATTAATTGATAACTATAATCTCCAGAAGCAATCATATCTAACTGAAATTTTTTCTTATCAAACAGAGCATAATTATCCAAGATAACTGTGGATATACCTTCCTTTTTTCCTAGACCGGAAGTTGATAATGTAAGTATCTTAATTTTCTTCACTTATGCTCCCCCTCGTTGTATATGATTTATTTTTTCTGCGGCAATGTTAGCCAACTGCCCATTATTTCATCCCATTTTGAAGGTTTGAACGGCATAAACCCACTAAAATGGTAAAAAGTAAGTTCCCCAAAATAAAGGTGTCCATCAACTTCATAAAAGTCGACTCTAACATGCGGAAAATCTTTAGATAGCACCTTGGAAAACTCTATCATTTTCTCGAATGTTACAGGCTTTCTTAGTGGAGCCTCGGCATTTGGATATTTTTGCACAATATTCAAATGATTAAACTCTAAATCATAATAATCAAATTTCGTTGCATTTTTGATTCTATCAGATGCAACAAACATAAGTTTCGGCTGACCATTAAAGCAAAAAAACTTATAATCACGCAATTCACCATCCACATGGTCTTCAAGATATGGTTCTGCAATGATTCGCGGCTCAACATTTTTATATGGCCACTCTCGACCAATATAATAAAAGTTCTGTTTAAGCGCTGCTTCAATTTTTTCTTTTGCCTTTTGAATGTCGAGCGTACTTTTATCTTTTACGATTACAAGTCCTTCTGAATCATGTGTACACTTCAATACAAACTGATTTGGAAGCCGATCAAAATCTATATCATCAAACCTGTCCCACACACCAAGAGTCGGTATTGTGTACCCCCCCCCCAGAATTTCGTCTACATACTTTTTCACTTCGTATTTATCCACAAGGGTAGTGTATAATGGATTGCGGTCGTGTATCTTCAGCCAGTTCAATTTTTCGTTATATGTCCCAGGTTTCTTAAGATTTGCAAACTTCTTAAAATGCGCAAAATAATTCAACTGGATATACATTGCATCCGGCATAAATCGTAATGCATATCTTATTTTCTTGGCCAATTTATTGCTACTCATAATCACCAATTCTCCTGAATAAATTTATCAATCATATTTACAATTGCCATTGGGTCTTTATTCACCCATGGAACCAACTCATCTGTTCCCTCATAAATTTTCTGAAAGCATTCCCCCAGATTATTAAGTTCCAGATCTGCCATTAGAACATAACGATTAAGGTTGAATGCCTCGTTGTTTTGAATCTGGTGATCATTGATATGTTCTCCGTATTTCGCAAGACGAGTTACAGCAATGACTTTTTTGCCCGCATTTAAGGCTTTCATAATCGAGCCGGATGCACCATGTGAAACCACAATATCCGCCTCTTTTACCTTTTCCAAGAATTCCTCTTGTGAAATAAAGTCTTTATACTCATAATGTTTTGGCTTGTATGTAGATGTGCCAATCTGTGCAAACATCGCGTCCGTCAACACACCCTTTTCATATAGCTCATCTAATTTTTTAAATAAACGGTCAAAAGGATAATTTCTTGACCCGACTGTCACAAAGATCATTAGTATAAACAACCTCCATAAATTGCTTTTTTATAGAATTTTTTCTGTGTTTCCCACTGAACAATAAATAAATCCGCGTGCTTTTCCATCTTTTTGCCCGCCACAGTTGGCATATTTGCTCGACCGAATGTTTCAATAAACACAAATTTTTTGTGGAACAACACGGCTAAAAGGTAAAATGGATACGCCACCATTGTTCCAGTTGTGATAACAAAGTCCGGTCTTTCTTTTGCCCAGATGTAAAGAGTATAAATCGAATTCCACAGCATCTTAGGAACCATAAATTTATCCTTTAAATCTGTTTGCTTCATAAAATACTTACCGAGTGGCGCATCAAATTGAGTTTTCTCTGTAACGAAAAAACCTTCATACTTTTTAGCAAGCGGTTCCAATTTCTGAAGTTGTTCCCAATGTCCGCCCGAAGATGATACAAAGCACAGTCTTGGTTTTCTATTATGTTTCATTGATTTTTCCTCAAAATTTAAAAGTATCTTTCAGCCCCAGCCATTTCTGATCCTTATCGCTCAAATTCAATACTGTACCATCTTCCAGTGTGTAACCTTCTGCGCTTGCACTGCCATTGTATTCGCCCTGTACTTCCGGCCACTCAATGCCGATCTCAGGGTCATTCCAAGCCATTCCGCCTTCATCATTCGGATGCCAGAAGTCGTTGACCTTATAGCAGAATTCTGCCTCATCGCTCAGCACCAGGAATCCATGTGCAAAGCCCTCCGGGATAAGGAACTGCTTCTTGTTTTTAGCAGACAGCGTCACGCCATACCACTTGCCATAGGTTTCCGAGTTGCTTCTCAGGTCAACAGCAACATCGAACACAGTGCCACGCACCGCACGAACCAGCTTGCACTGCGGATACTGTTTCTGGAAATGCAGACCGCGCAGAACGCCCTTTGTGGACATAGACTGATTATCCTGAACAAAGTGAACGTCAATGCCTGCTTCCTTCATATCTATTTCGTTATAGGTTTCCATAAAATAGCCACGCGCATCGCCGTGAATCGCAGGCTCAATTACGCAAAGCCCTTCAATACCGCCTACATTTTTCTCAACTTTAATCTGTCCCATTTTCTTTACTCCTCAATTTCTTTCAGATAGCGGCTCAGTGCATCCTGCCAAGTCGGAAGCGGAGTAAATCCAGCTTCCAGCAGCTTGCTTTTGTCCAAACGGCTGTTGAACGGACGAGCTGCCTTACTCAGACCGTACTCTGCCGTAGTGACGGGAACCGCTTCTGTCTTATATCCAGCCTGACGATAGATTTCTTTCGTGAAATCATACCAGCTAATATAGCCGCCCTCGTTGGTTGCATGATAATAGCCGTATTTTTCGGTTTCGTTCATATCGACCAACAGCCGAGCCAAATCATATGTATAGGTCGGTGTGCCGATCTGGTCGTTGACCACACGCACGATATCGTGAGTCTTACCAACATTCAGCATCGTTTTAATAAAGTTCTTGCCGTTCAGCCCAAACACCCAAGCAATGCGGACGATGAAATACTTCTCCAGTGTCTGGCTGACTGCCAACTCACCTTCCAGCTTTGTCTGACCGTATACATTCAAAGGCTTATAATCCTTGCAATCTGGCTGCCAGGGCTCTGTGCCCTGACCATCAAACACATAGTCCGTGCTGATATAGGTCATCTTACAATCCAGTTTCTTGCATACATTTGCAATATTCTGCGTGCCGCCTGCATTGATAGCACGAACCTTCGCTACTTTATCATCATCCTCTGCCATGTCCACAGCAGTCCATGCTGCACAATGGATCACGGCATCCGGATTTACTTCTGTAATTACTTTTTCAACAGCGTCCTTATCAGTAATATCCAGTGCTATATATGGAGCCTTCGTCACCGCAGAATCATCAGCAACACCACTGTAGTTTTCCTGAATATCAGAACCAACACCTTCATGACCGCGCTTCAGCAGCTCATTCATCACATCATGGCCCAACTGACCGCCAACGCCTGTTACAAAAAACTTCATGTTCTTTCCTCCTCTGGCTTTTAGCGGTTGCTGTACATTTTCTCGTAGTAGTTCTGATACTCACCGCTGATGATGGTCTCCCACCACTCACGATTATCGAGATACCACTGGATGGTCTTTTTAATGCCGTCCTCAAACTTGGTCTCCGGCAACCAGCCCAGCTCATTGTGAATCTTGGTCGGATCAATAGCATAACGCATATCATGGCCCTTACGATCGCCAACGTGAGTGATCAGGCTCTCCGGCTTGCCCAGTTCCTTACAGATGATTTTCACAATCTCGATGTTCTGCTTCTCGTTGTGACCGCCGACATTGTAAACTTCGCCCACACGACCCTTGTGAATAATCAAATCAATGGCCTTGCAGTGGTCTTCCACGTACAGCCAGTCACGGACATTCAGACCTTCGCCGTAAACAGGCAGCGGCTTGTCAGCCAGAGCATTAGCGATCATCAGCGGAATCAGCTTCTCCGGGAAGTGATACGGACCATAGTTATTAGAGCAACGGGAAATGGTCACAGGGAGACCGTAGGTCCGGTGGTAAGCCAGAACCAGCAGGTCTGCTGCAGCCTTGGAGCTGCTGTACGGAGAGCTGGTATGAATCGGGGTCTCCTCGGTGAAGAACAGGTCAGGACGATCCAACGGCAGGTCACCGTAAACCTCATCCGTAGAAACCTGATGGTAACGCTGGATGCCATACTTACGGCAAGCATCCATCAGTACACTGGTACCGATGATGTTAGTCTGGAGGAAGATGCCAGGATCTTCGATAGAACGGTCAACATGAGATTCTGCCGCAAAGTTCACCACGATGTCCGGATGTTCTTCTTCAAACAGTTTATTCACAGCTTCGCGATCACAGATATCAGCCTTTACGAAGCGGAAGTTCGGATTATCCATAACAGGTGCCAGCGTAGACAGGTTACCCGCGTAGGTCAGCTTATCCAGGCAGATGATCCGGTAATCCGGATACTTCTTCAGCATATGAAAAATAAAGTTACTACCAATAAATCCAGCACCGCCAGTTACAATAATATTCATGATTGATCTCCTCTACTTGTGTGTTCTAATGTTTCCTCTATCTCTTAGTACAGATGTTCCTGATACTTTCCGTCCATAACATCTTTCAGATACTGACCGTACTGATTCTTCTTCATGACTTCGTATACTTCCATCAACTCATCTTTACTGATCCAGCCGTTCAGGTATGCAATCTCCTCCAGGCAAGCAATCTTACGATGCTGATGCTGCTCCACGGTCTTGACAAAATTGGTCGCATCCACCAAGCTCTCATGTGTACCAGTATCCAGCCAAGTAAAGCCCTGTCCCAGCAGTTCCACATTCAGAGAACCATCTTCCAGATAAATGCGGTTCAGATCCGTGATTTCCAGTTCACCACGCGCAGATGGCTTCAGATTCTTTGCAAACTCGACTACACGATTGTCGTAGAAATACAAACCTGTGACGCAGTAATTGCTCTTCGGATATTCCGGCTTTTCCTCGATAGAAATAGCCTTTCCATTCTTGTCAAACTCCACAATGCCAAAACGCTCCGGATCATCGACATAGTAGCCAAACACAGTTGCTCCCTTGTCGTTTTCAGCGTTCTGAACTGCTGCCTGCAAACGCTTTTTCAGTCCATGGCCGGCAAAAATGTTGTCACCCAGCACCATAGCCACAGAGTCGTTGCCAATAAAATCAGCACCAATAATAAATGCCTGTGCCAGTCCATCCGGGGAAGGCTGAACAGCATAGGTCAGGTTCACACCAAACTGGTGACCATCGCCGAGAAGATTCTCAAAGCGAGGTGTATCCTGCGGTGTGGAAATAATCAAAATATCACGAATGCCAGCATTCATCAGAACAGACATCGGATAATAAATCATCGGTTTATCAAAAATCGGTAAGAGCTGCTTACTCGTAACCTTTGTGAGCGGATACAGGCGAGTGCCTGATCCTCCTGCCAAAATAATACCCTTCATATCTACTTTCTCCCCTTCGCTATCTCTTAATCTCTCTGGAAAATGTCGCGCGTATAAACTTTTTCTTTCACATCATCCAAGCACTTGTCATATCGGTTTGCGATGATGGCCTGACTCTGCTTCTTAAACTCGTCCAGATCATTTACGACAACGGAACCAAAGAACTTCTCGCCATCCTTCAAAGTCGGCTCGTAAATGATGACAGTTGCCCCTTTTGCCTTGATGCGCTTCATAACGCCCTGAATAGAACTCTGGCGGAAATTATCGCTGTTGCTCTTCATGGTCAGGCGATAAACACCAACCACGACCTCTTTTTCCTTGCTCTCATCCCAGCTATCATTTGCCTCATACGCACCAGCAATCTCCAACACACGGTCAGCGATAAAGTCTTTTCTTGTTCTGTTACTTTCAACAATAGCTTCGATCAGGTTCTCCGGCACATCAGCGTAGTTTGCCAGCAACTGCTTGGTATCTTTCGGCAGGCAATAGCCGCCGTAGCCAAAGGACGGATTGTTATAATGAGTACCAATACGAGGATCAAGGCAAACACCGTTAATGATTTGCTGGGTATTCAATCCCTTCATCTCGGCATAAGTATCCAGTTCATTGAAGTAGCTGACACGCAGAGCCAGATAAGTATTCGCAAAAAGTTTGACAGCTTCTGCTTCGGTAAAGCCCATAAACAGAGTGTCAATGTTCTCTTTAATTGCGCCTTCCTGCAGGAGTTCTGCAAAAGTGTGTGCCGCTTTCACCAAACGAGCATTATCCACATCTGTACCGACAATAATGCGGCTCGGATACAGGTTATCGTAGAGAGCCTTAGATTCACGCAGGAACTCTGGGCTGAAGATGATATTATCGCAGTGGAACTTTTCACGAACCGATGCAGTGTAACCAACCGGGATGGTACTCTTGATAACCATAATGGCTTCCGGGTTATACTCAATCACCAGTTTGATGACCGCTTCGACTGCGCTTGTGTCAAAGAAATTCTTCTTACTATCGTAATTTGTAGGTGCAGCAATGACCACGAAATCTGCATCGGAGTATGCTTCTTTTGCATCCAGAGTTGCAGTCAAATCCAACTCTTTTTCTGCCAGATATTTCTCAATGTATTCGTCCTGAATCGGAGACTTCTTATTGTTAATCATCTCCACTTTATCAGGAATAATATCCACTGCAGTCACCTTGTGGTGCTGAGATAACAACGTAGCAATGGAAAGACCCACATAACCAGTACCAGCCACAGCAATCTTCAAATCCTTAAACTCTCTCATTTCTTTATCCCTCTAATCTCTTATTTATAAAACTCAGCGTACCACTCAGCGAAGTTCCTCAGACCAGTCCGCAGACTTGTACTCGGTTTGTAGCCAAAGTCACGCTCCAGTGCGCTGGTATCTGCATAGGTCACAGGCACATCACCCGGCTGCATCGGAACCAGCTCCTTGTGAGCCTCAAAGTCATAATCTTCCGGCAGAACCTTTGCACGAACTAACTCCTCACTCAGAATCTGCACGAAGTCCAGCAGATTCTCTGGGTTCTGATTACCAATGTTGTAAACTGCATACGGCGGAATCGGCAGACCATCCTCGCCATTCTTCTTGTCAGGTGCTTTCTTCATCACACGGACAACACACTCAACGATGTCATCCACATAAGTAAAATCACGCTTGCAGTTGCCATAGTTGAAGATTTTGATAGTTTCGTCCTTCACCAGCTTGTTGGTGAATCCGAAGTAGGCCATGTCCGGACGACCTGCAGGACCATACACAGTGAAGAAACGCAGTCCAGTGGACGGAATGTTATAGAGCTTCGAATAGGCATGTGCCATCAGCTCATTGGATTTCTTGGTAGCTGCATAAAGAGAAACCGGGTTATCTACCTTGTCATCCGTGCTGTACGGAACCTTTTTATTGGAACCGTAGACGGAGGAGGAAGAAGCATAAACCAAATGCTCCAGACTCTCGCAATGACGACAGGCTTCGAGGATATTAAAGAAGCCGACCAAGTTAGATTCCACATAAGCATCCGGGTTGGTGATGGAGTAACGCACACCAGCCTGTGCTGCAAGGTTGACGACCACAGACGGCTTGTACTTCTCGAACAGCTCGGTGATCAGTGCCTTATCAGCGATGTTACCTTTTACAAAAGTGAATGTGGGATACTTGGCCAGCTCATTCAAGCGGAACTCTTTCAATGCCACATCATAGTAGGCATTCATGTTGTCAATGCCGATGACCGTAGCAGAAGGAGCCTCCTGATAAATTCGTTTCACAAGGTTGGAGCCTATGAAACCGGCTGCACCTGTGACTAAAATCGTTTTATTATCTAAAGTAACTGTGCTCATATGTATTCCTCCATTTTTATTAACTTCCTAATCCATGCACACATCCGCTCATCGCAGGTAGTATTTCTCTCTAATTTCCGCTGTGTGATAACCACACTCGGCTAAGTGTTTTCTTATACTGTCATATCCAACTACCCCAGCAATCATATTTCCCTTGTTTTCTACTCCATAAAACATCCGTTGAGTAGACACGTCTCTACACTGCTATAACCGAAGTGTTGTTTTATGCAGTCGACACCCGTATAACCTGTTATGACATTTTTTCTAAACGCTCTTTCAAACATCATGCCCATTACTACTGCAATGTGAAACATTCCAGTAACAATAGGCACGAATCTTCTTTATTTTTTCAGCTCTAATCCAGCCACAAAACCATCCCAGCTTTACTCATCTGTCAATGATTTCATAACTTCGAATACCCCACCCGAAGGGCAGTTCTTGGCGACGCCTTCGCAGGGCCGTCTGGCGGTATTCAGCCTTTGGAGGGTCGTCGATGGCGACCTTCTTTCTACTGATTGCTCAGAATCTATATAAGGGCATTGCTGCCGCTTATGTCTTGATAAATCCGTTTTTGCGGAATGTTTCCCTGCTTCGGAGTCCTAAGTTTCGGGCTTCATTCAGGTAACGATTTAGCTGGTGTCCGTTTTTACAGATGAAGATTTTTCCGGAACGAGTTCCTTCTGCACCGCAGATGGAACATATTTTGCCGGTTCCTTCTGCGCGGAGTTCCAGAACCAGGATTCCTTCTGCCCAGGCCTTGTACATGAGATAAGTACGGATTCTGGTGCTCAGATGAAAGGGTGAGTAATTTCCACTCTGGTACATGGCCATCCTGGAAAAATCTTTTCCATATACAGGAAGCACTATCAGATCTGCTTTTTGTTCTTTACAAAAATCCACGATTTCACGGCTTGCTTTGTGAGCAAAATGCTCGTTCAAATGTTTCAGGTACAAATAATGTTTCTGATCTGCATGAGGAACATTATCGTTTTCTGTGAATTTCTGAGATTTCTCAAGCTTTTTCAGAACCTGTTCTGCTCGATAGCGGTATGTGTTTCCACCTCTGCAGGATTTTGCTGCCAGTTGCTTTCCCTGGACATCCTGTATGCTGCACATGGCAAAAATATCTGTATTTGTAAACTGCACACTACATATCCTGCTGCCTGTCTGTACGCGTTCTTTGGCTGTGCGTGCATCGGAATTTTCCTGTTTTACAGGAACATGAAGCATAAGGAGTTTTCCATTGTGACTGAGAGATGGTGACAGCACTGTGCCATTTACCGGAAAAGGACGCCCTTCCAATTGACTGGAAATCCATTTCCATTTCTTTCCATCCCAGAGTTTCAACTTTATAGATGTATCAGAAATATCTCTGTACATTCCTTTGAAAAAAGTAAGAGAAGCATCGATCTTTTCCGGAAAAACGATTTTTTTTTTCTGGTTTTCTCCAACTACAGCTGCGGATTTCACAGCAATTCCAGCTTTATTCATCGCGGATCTGCGGAAGTATACAGGCAGCTTACCGTGAGGTGGTGTATAGAGGGGTACTCTTCCATCCCGGCCTGGTACTGTCAACAGTTCCAGTTCTCTCTGAATTGAAAGGAGGTTATCCTTCCAGATATCTTGTCTTGTCTGGAGTATTTTGTAATAAAAATCCACTGTTTCCTGGTACAGCTGCTCTGTTTTTGCAAGCATGTCCTGCTCCGGACAAAAGAGACGCATGCGCCATGTTTTAATACTGTATCCTGTTTTCATGACATCTCTTCCTTTGCTTTTTTTCTTGAAGCTCGCCAGCAAGAAAATAAATTTAATAACTTATCTAATATTATTTTTTTCGGTTGTCGCAATATATCCTCATAAGCGACAGGCATACGACTAACCTTGAATAAGGATATCACGCATCTTATACCTTGTCAAGACGAGCAAATGCCGCAAAATCTACCAAAAGTGTAACTTTTGAATCATATTTCTAAATAAATATTGTCAATAAACCAGTCAAATCTTAGAATTTCTATAAAAAACGATCCTTTGTTTATCGTGTTAGTAACATTAGTGGTCACTAAAAATGGTCAACTCTAATATTCAAAATTCCTTATAAAATAAGTCTGTAAAAGAATTTCCATTTTACTAATCGCAGTCTTTTAGTGGTCAGATTTTTAAATTCCAACATTCCCAAACAGCTAATTAAAAGCATTTTAAGAGATTTTGTCGCTTATGAGGATATTAAGCGACTTTTTTTATATAAATGTCCAAAAGCGTCTCAGACAAAATCCGAGACGCTTTTTATATTGCAAATTTATATTTTATTCTACTGTAACACTCTTGGCCAGATTTCGCGGCTTATCTACGTCCAGTCCTTTGGCTACACTTACGTAGTAACCGAGGAGCTGAAGCGGAATGACTGCAAGGGATGTGGCAAAGTGTGGATCTGTTTTTGGGATGTATACTGTGAAGTCTGCTGTGTCTTCGGTGTTATAATTGCCAAATGTTGTCAGACCCATAAGATATGCTCCACGGCTCTTGCATTCTACCATGTTGCTGATCGTTTTTTCATAGAGGTCTGGCTGAGTCAGCACACCGATCACAAGGGTTCCATCCTCAATCAGGGAAATGGTTCCGTGTTTCAGTTCTCCTGCTGCATAGGCTTCAGAATGGATATAGCTGATTTCTTTCATCTTCAGGCTGCCTTCCAGACTGATCGCATAATCTATTCCTCTTCCTACAAAGAAAGCATCTTTTACATTGGCCTGTTTGGCTGCAAACCACTGGATTCGTTCTTTGTCCTCCAGAATCTTGTGGATCTTATCCGGGAGTGTCTGAAGTTCGGTTATATAATTATCATATGCTTCTTCTGTGATAGTTCCGCGTACTTTTGCAAACTGGATCGCCAGTGCATAAGAAGCAATCAGCTGTGTACTGTATGCTTTGGTTGTTGCCACAGAAATCTCCGGTCCTGCCAGTGTATAGAACACATTATCTGCTTCACGGGCAATGGATGAGCCTACTACATTGACTATTCCCAGTGTGCGGATGCCTTTTTCCTTACATTTACGAAGTGCTGCAAGGCTATCTGCTGTCTCACCGGACTGGCTGACGATCACTGCAAGACTGTTGGTGTTGAGAGCCATTTTGCGGTAGCGGAATTCAGATGCAAGCTCGACTCTTACCGGGATCTGGGCAAGGTCTTCCAATACATACTGAGCAGCCATTCCTACATGATAGGCAGAACCGCAGGCAATGATGTATATCTGCTGAATCTTCTGAATGGTTTCTTCCCCCATGCCAACTCCTGTCAGATCGATCTTACCATCTTTAAGTACGGAGTTCAGAGTATCCATTACTGCTTTCGGCTGTTCGTGGATCTCTTTCATCATGAAATGCTCATATCCCGCTTTCTCTGCTGCTTCTGCATCCCATTCGATGGTCTTCAGTTCTTTCTCGATCTCATCTCCATCCAGATTGTAGAATGTGATCTCGCCTTTTTTCACCCGCGCCATCTCCAGATTGCCGATATAATATACATTTCGGGTATATTTCAGGATCGCCGGTACATCAGATGCTACAAATGCCTCTCCATCTGCAACACCAAGAATCATAGGACTGTCTTTTCTGGCAACATAAATCTCTCCCGGATAATCCTTGAACATAATAGCAAGTGCGTAGGAGCCGCGGATGCGAACCATTGAATGTGTAATAGCATCCACCGGTGTCCCTTCATATTTCTTATAATAGTAATCAATCAGTTTGACTGCTACTTCTGTGTCTGTTTCGGAATAGAAGGTATAACCTTTGTGTGTAAGTTTGTTTTTCAGTTCCTGATAATTCTCAATGATTCCATTATGTACTGCTACAACATTTCCATCGTCTGTCATATGAGGATGTGCATTGTTCTCAGATGGCTCACCATGAGTCGCCCATCTGGTATGACCAATTCCACAGGTTCCTAATACGGATTCTCCGTTGTTTGTTTTTTCAGCGAGAACTTTTAATCTTCCTTTGGCTTTCAGAACTTCTGTTTCGCCATCGCCGTTTCGTACTGCGATTCCTGCTGAATCATATCCTCTGTATTCCAGTTTTGAAAGTCCATCTAAAAGGATCGGAGCAGCCTGGTGCTTACCTGTAAATCCTACAATTCCACACATATTGATTCTGTCCTTTCTTTCTATAAAAAAGTATTCTTCACAAAAATCCGGACTGCTACATTATATGCAACAGCCCGGTCGTAAGTTTCTGTTATTGCATGATAACCGTGTATAGTATAGCACGGGTTAGTTGTGGTTGGCAATATTGTTTTTAGGCGCAGCTATCTCTTCTAATCATTGTTTTCTATTTCATTATATGGAAGATTTACACCTGTTAGAAATATAGGTGGAATATGTTCTGGTATTTTCAGATCCTTTATATAATTTTTATCACCATTACTGTAGTCTCTTAGTATGTCATCTATCATTTGTTGTATTGTATGATCAACATTGAAATCATCTCTTATTTTTTTTAATATACCCAAAATCCACATGAGAACTTCATCTCTTTCTCCAGGCAATATTGGTGCACCTATTCTCCAATTCAAAATTTCATCTTTAAAAGAGTCTATTGAACAGGTGGAAATTGTTTCCTGTGGGATAAATCCCCTCTGACAAGAAGGAACTGGTTGATTATTCAGACCTTGCGGACATTGAAATCCAAAGCTATAGTCTCTTGTCTTAGGAAGTTTTTGCTTATTTTTAATTATTTTATTTATACCTTTATATATATCACGATTTTTATACTTCAATAATTCAGGAATCACATATAACAGATCAATTTCGTTTTTGTAATTGTCTCTATAAAATATTCCATATGATGCTATACTCTTAAACCGAGTTTGAAAATTAAGTATATTAAACGGAATACCATGATTACTCCATACCAAAGTTGGTTTAAAATTCAACAGTTCCCATTGATACAGATTCAGATACAGATCCAGAAAATTTCTATACGGTATCGATTTGTATTTCGCCTGCATAATGCTCATTCTTAATAGTTTTACCTTAGCATCATATGTAAGAATAAGCAAATCTCCCAACTCTACCTTTTTTATTATCGGGTTAAAACCAGGAAGCATAGCAAACCTTTTCGGATCCAATTGATATTTTACATACATCTTTGCATGTGCCTCTTTCACAAAAACACTATGACTTGTTTGAGTATTTAATGCCCTTGCCATCTGCCTGAACAAAAAGACTTCATTTACTTTCTGATTTGTATTTTTTGCTGCATTGTTAATATACTTTTTCAAACACGTTCCCCCTTCATTTATTCTGTACTTTTGCAGCTTTTCTGTTGTTTTTTAAGCCTATTTTAATTTTTGTTTTTTCCATTACAATCTTCTTCATCTTCATCAAACTTTTTTCTCAGATAACTCATAATAAGTCCCATTTGCAACGTTTGATAATTTTCTTTAATCATCCCGGCCATTGATTCACATAGTTCTTCTTTCAATCCCGTTTCATATGCTAAATCTTTTTTTATTATGTCAATAGTATATCGACTACGAATATAAAAATCCACTAATCCAGTGGATCTCACATGACTAAAGTCGCATGCTCCTCGGTCGCTTTAGGCGACAAGGCTAAATATCGACGGATACGCCTGTAACTTAGGATATGCGCAGTCATGCGCTTTAGACAACAATTAATTCCATAGTATTTCTTCATTTTTATTTTTTACAGAGATTTCGCTTTTAACTTCTAGACTCATTTTGTTATTCCAGAAATTCAATTTAGGTTTCATTTATTTTCGTCTTTTCCGCTATATCAACCTATAAAAGCTTTAGAACAACTGTATCTCCAAGGCTTTTTCTTTCTTAATTTATTTTCTCCATTTATACTTTTGTATCATAATCATACAATTTTGAAATAATCATATATCTATGCTTTTGAAGATTTGAAAGTTCTGTTTCTATACCTTTGTCAGCAAATTTTGCATTATTCCCAGCAGCCAAATAACAACTTTCTATTCCTTGTGTAATACCATCTTCTAATCGTTCTACTTCTTCTTTTAATTGTTTAAAAAGAGCTATATCAAATAATTTCGCATAACTCACAACACCATTTCTCAGTATATATATTTGGTGCTGTATTTTACCTATTATTTCTTTTATTTTCTTTTCATTTTCAGGTGTACACCCATTTATAAATTCTTCTGATGATCGTAAAAGTTGTTCCATTGTATCGAAACATTCCCCTGTAAGATCCAAACCACGACTTAGCAAAGTTTGTCTATACCAAAATTCTTTTTTTTCATCGTTAATACTCTTTTTGCCAGTTCTTCTTTCAAAAATAAAAATTCCACCAACAAAAATAAGATTAACTATACTTGTAATTGCCTGAATAACTGCTGCCGTATTTTGTGTCACTATGCATCACCTCTCTTAAATATCCTTTAGAGATTCATAAATTCCTTCATCAATATTATGTTGCAATTCCTCAGACAAGGCAGCTCCATCATCAAATTTAAATATATATTTTTTTCGAAATCCATCTTCCTTCAAATTTATTATGCTACTTTCAAATAATCCACCAAAAAAAGAAGAATTTATTGACCATGTATCCTTAGGCACAATTACTTCAATTTTCTGTTCTTGCGAATCCAGTTCATTTAATTTTAATTTTTTTCTCGCATCAATTCCTTTATCGCGTCCAGAAAAAATTTTAGAGCCATTACTTCTAAAGTTCAACAAATTTATTTTTTCCACTACGTAATACCTCCTACCGTTTACTTTCCATAATTTGTGTCAAATATTCTCTGTCAAAATAAAATTTCAATGAAATTACTGTTCCGGGGAAAAATGTATTTATATACTTTACATACCTGCCATCCGGCGGTTGAAAAATATCATTTTTATCATTAAATGCTATTATTCTCCGTTGTTCATTTCCAAGTTCTTTATCCTCAACCATTTGAGATTTCAATTTATAAGTTCCATCAAAACAAATATGTGTATGCCCAGATGTAATCGACATCAAAGGAGTTTTATTTTCATTTGTCTGACCAATTAACTGGAAATTATTAATCAAACGAACGGTTCCTGTTCCCCTCCGCCGATTTCCTTCTACTTTATCATCTTTTAGCCGACTAATTCCTTCTTGAAGCGAAAACAGTGTATAGAGCATTTCTTCTGTCCAGTTTTTATTATAAAACTTCTCATGCTCTTTGGAAAGAAATTCAAGCTTCTCTCTTGTTTTCGATGAAGTCGTCTTTTCTTTCAATTGTTCATATATTGTATTTCCAAAGTCAAAAATGACAAGCTGAACTTCTCCATAGCTATCTACTTGGACGTTTTGCTGATAATGCCCCAATGCAAACCATGTCGTCTGTTCCCCACCGTGTATTTCACAGTTATCCAGCACCTCACCAAACAAAGTTCCAAGAATATTTTTTCCCTTCCCATTCAATGTATATCCCTGTGTATTCATACATTCAATTATATATTCTGCCAACTTGGTTGCTGTAATATCCGAAATCTGTGAATAATGATATCCACTGATCAGCTTGAATCGTTTAATATTATGCCAATTCATTAATATTCCTGCATCCATATTCAAATCCATATGTGCAGCCAAACCACTTGCCATAAATACATCCTTAACTTTTCCCTCTGCAGGAATTGTTCCACTAAATTCAATATTCTTTTTATTTTTTCTATGGTATTCTTTAATAGCCAGAACAATCACGTCCATAATTGTACTTGCAGCAATTTCCAGACAATAGCATTCACTGTGGTCAATATGTATTTCCTTTATATCTAATCTAGAACCATAATAATATAATTTTTGGAGAAAAGCAATTGTTCCCTCTGGATTTTCAGAAATTGAAAATATAGATGGAACTTTTAGAACTTTTTTATAACCCAATTTTTTTCCTATGATTTTTTCTTTTCCAAATCCTTTTTCCCTGAGAAAATAAAAAACTCTGTTAGGATATATTTCCGCACCCTTTAGTGCTTTCAAATTTCTTCTGCGTTTATTTTTTCTTCTTCTGAGTATAATCCCCTTTTGACATTTACGGTCAGAGGCTCTGCGAAGCTTCTTTTTCCATTTACTTATCATTTGCTTCCCCTTTTCCTCAGATTTTTCAATTAATATTTTGCAAAACCGGACTGTTAATATTGTTATTTTAAACAGTCCGGTCAAATCAATACTTTATTTAATTACTACTTATTTCTTACAGTATCGCTCTCACAACTCTCGGCTTGCATCCTGCCTTCTCGAGTGCTGCTACGATCTGGTTCTTGTGATCTGTTCCGAATGCTTCCATAGTGATCCGAAGTTCTACGGCTGCATTTCTGTTTGTGCTTACAAACTGGTTGTGATCCAGTTTGATAACGTTGCCCTGGTTCTCGGCGATGACACTGGCTACGCGTACGAGTTCGCCTGGCTTGTCCGGGATAAGGACGGAGACGGTGAAGATTCGGTCACGCTGGATGAGACCGTGCTGTACTACGGAGGACATGGTGATCACATCCATGTTTCCGCCGCTTAAGATGGAGACGATCTTCTTTTTCTTTACGTCCAGGTGGCGAAGTGCTGCTACAGTGAGAAGACCGGAATTTTCTACGATCATCTTGTGGTTCTCTACCATGTCGAGGAACGCTACGATCAGCTCATCATCGTCGATGGTGATGATCTCGTCCAGGTTCTCCTGGATATATGGGAAGATATTTTTTCCCGGAGTCTGTACTGCAGTACCATCTGCGATGGTATTTACATGCGGAAGTGTTACGACCTCGCCTTTCTCCAGGGATGCTTTCATACATGCTGCGCCTGCCGGCTCAACACCAATGACTTTAATGTGTGGGTTGAGGAGCTTTGCAAGAGTGGATACACCGGTTGCAAGTCCGCCGCCGCCGATTGGAACAAGGATGTAATCTACAAGAGGAAGCTCCTGTACGATTTCCATGGCGATAGTTCCCTGTCCGGTTGCTACTGCCGGATCATCGAACGGATGGATGAAAGTATAGCCTTTTTCCTCTGCAAGCTGCAGTGCGTGTGCGCAGGCTTCATCGTATACATCTCCGTGAAGGATAACTTCTGCTCCGTAGCTTTTGGTGCGCTCTACTTTGATCAGAGGTGTGGTAGTCGGCATAACGATAACTGCTTTTACTCCGTATTTATGTGCTGCATAGGCAACGCCCTGTGCATGGTTTCCTGCGGATGCTGTGATCAGGCCTTTGTTTCTCTCTTCATCAGAAAGTGTGCTGATCTTATAGTATGCGCCACGTACCTTGTAAGCACCTGTTCTCTGCATGTTCTCCGGTTTCAGGTAAACTTTGTTTCCTGTCATGTCAGAGAAATAGCTGCTGTATATCAGCTTTGTTTCCTGTGTCACTTCTTTTACTTTTGCTGCCGCTTCTTCAAAGCTTTCTAATGTAAGCATTTGTATACTTAGCTCCTTTCTTCTACGTCAAAGAGGGCGTTTACAAATGCGTCTGCGTCGAATTTCTGCAGGTCATCGATACTCTCGCCTACTCCGATGTATTTTACTGGTATGTCAAGCTCAGACTGGATCGCTACTGCAATTCCGCCTTTCGCTGTACCATCAAGTTTGGTAAGAATGATTCCGGTTACGTTGGCTACCTCTGCAAACTGTCTTGCCTGGGAAAGTGCGTTCTGGCCTGTGGTTCCGTCAAGAACTACAAGCGTTTCCAGATACGCTTCCGGGTATTCTCGTTCCAGAATACGGTAAATTTTGCGGAGCTCTTCCATAAGATTCTTCTTATTGTGAAGTCTTCCTGCTGTATCGCAGATCAGAACGTCTGCATTTCTGGCTTTTGCCGCTGCCACTGCATCATAGACAACAGATGCCGGATCTGCGCCGTCCTGGCCGCCGATGATCTCAACCCCCGCACGGTTAGCCCACTGTGTCAGCTGCTCACCTGCTGCTGCACGGAAAGTATCCGCTGCTCCGAGGATAACTTTCTTGCCCTGGTCTTTCAGCTTGCCGGCCAGTTTGCCTACAGATGTAGTCTTACCTACACCATTGACACCAATCACCAGGATCACGGATTTACGTTTCTCAAACTCATACTCTGTACTCTCCACCTGCATCTGTTTCTTTATGCTGTCGATCAGAAGCTGCTTGCACTGAGACGGCTCCTTAATGTGCTGCTCAGCTACCTGCTCCTTCAAATGCTCCAGAATGGAGGTGGTAGCATTAATACCGATATCTCCCATGATCAGGATTTCTTCCAGCTCTTCATAAAAATCATCATCAA
>OHAC01000694.1_pt1 | contig 33915 bp, 28 predicted proteins | sample 1577051 | NCBI WGS metagenome assembly OHAC01 (sample SAMEA3541499, study PRJEB24748) | human gut metagenome | biome: human gut; feature: human-associated habitat; material: faeces | place: China | collected 2012 | reverse complement strand
GTTCCGGTGTGGGGCACTCAGCTTACCACCCCGCACGTGTCGGACAAGTATGCTTCCGTGCGTTTGCGTACGGAGATTGCCAATGCCGGAAACAAGCATATCCGGATTGTGACCGAGATTATATCGCCGGACGGTAAGGTGGTTGCCGCCAAAGACAACACCCGCAAAATAAACCACGGGCAGCCTTTCGAGCAGAACTTCCTGGTAGATGCTCCCGCTTTATGGTCGCCGGAGACACCCCGGCTCTACAAGGCGTCTTCCAAGATATATGCCGACGGCAGGCTGGTGGACGAATATACCACCCGTTTCGGCATCCGCAGCATAGAGATTGTGGCGGACAAAGGCTTTTTCCTGAACGGCAAGCACCGTAAGTTTCAGGGCGTCTGCAACCATCACGACCTGGGACCTTTGGGGGCTGCCGTCAATGTGGCTGCTCTCCGCCGCCAGCTCACGCTGCTGAAGGATATGGGTTGCGATGCCATCCGTACATCGCACAACATGCCGGCTCCGGAACTGGTGGAACTTTGCGACGAAATGGGCTTTATGATGATGATAGAGCCTTTCGATGAATGGGATATTGCCAAATGCGATAATGGCTATCACCGTTACTTCGACGAATGGGCGGAGCGGGACATGGTGAATATGTTGCGCCATTACCGTAATAATCCGAGTGTGGTCATGTGGAGCATTGGCAACGAAGTGCCTACGCAGTGCAGTGCCGAGGGCTATAAAGTTGCTTCTTTCCTGCAGGATATATGCCACCGCGAAGACCCCACACGTCCTGTTACCTGCGGTATGGACCAGGTGTCTTGCGTCCTGGAAAACGGTTTCGCCGCTATGATAGACGTTCCCGGTCTCAACTACCGCGCCCACCGCTATGTGGAGTCTTACAACGCACTTCCGCAGAATATCATTCTTGGTTCGGAAACCGCCTCTACCGTAAGTTCCCGCGGAGTCTATAAATTCCCGGTAGAGAAACGGGCAGGGGCAACGTATGCCGACCACCAGTCTTCGGGGTATGATGTGGAGTATTGCGGAAACGTTTAACGGACTCATGGCAATTCCGAACCTGATCGCAGTATTTTTGCTTTCCGGTGTCGTTGTTAAACTGGTGAAGGAATACTTTGCCGGAGATGGTGCAAAAAGTTAAAGGAAGCTGAAAAGAAAAAGGGCGAAAAACTTGACATTTGCGCGTTTATCATAAATAATAAGGTACTGAAAAAACAAAGGAGGAACTTGTTATGAAAAAATTTGGAATCAAAGAAGTTGTAGCAACCGGTATCGGAACCGCATTGTTCATTGTTTTGACAGAAGTGCAGATTCCGCTGGGAATTATCCCGAATACATCCATGCAGCCGCGTGCCGCAGTGATGGCATTTCTTGCCGCAGTGTTTGGACCAGTTGTTGGAGGAATCATTGGTCTTTTGGGACATGCGCTCGGAGATGCACTGTTTTATGGCGGTGTATGGTGGAGCTGGGTATTCCCGGATGCAATTTTTGGGATTTTAGTTGGCTTATTTGCAAAGAGTTTTGAGATTAAGGCTGGTGGATTTAATAAGAAGAAAGTCATTCTTTTTAATGTGGTTCAGGTTGTTGCGAATGCAGTCGCATGGATCGTTGTTGCACCGGTGCTTGACATTCTCATTTATGCAGAACCTGCAAAGAAAGTATTCTCACAGGGCGTATTTGCGTTTGTAGCCAATATCATCATTGTGGGTGTACTTGGTTCATTACTCGGACTGGGATATACAAAGATTGGAGCAAAATCATCAAGTCTTACAAAGGAAGACTAAAAACGTATGGAACCGATTATTGAATTTGAAAATTTTACATTTAAATATCGGTCACAGATGGAGCCGACACTCCGGGATATCAATTTGAAAATTTATCCCGGAGAGAAGGTGCTCATCATTGGACCATCGGGATCAGGGAAGTCGACATTATCAAATTGTATCAACGGACTGATCCCTTTTTCGTATGAAGGAGACAGTACCGGAACTTTAAAAATCGAGGGAAAAGATCCGAAAAAACTTGGAATTTTCGGACTTTCCAAGATGGTCGGAACCGTGTTGCAGGATACGGACGGACAGTTTATCGGTCTGACGGTTGCGGAAGATATTGCTTTCGTGCTGGAAAATGACTGCATGGCACAGGAAGAAATGTTTCGCAAAGTGGACGGTGTGGCAGAGACGGTAGAAGTAAAAGAGCTGCTTTCCCATGCACCAGCGGAGATGTCCGGTGGACAGAAACAGAGAGTTTCCATGGCGGGCGTTATGATTGATGATGTGGATATTCTTTTGTTTGACGAGCCGCTCGCCAATCTTGACCCAGCGACCGGAAAGAAAGCGATCGCGTTAATTGACAGAATCCAAAAGGAACAGAAAAAAACGATCGTAATCATTGAGCATCGTCTGGAGGATGTGCTGTACAAAGATGTAGACCGTATTGTTGTGGTCGGAGACGGAACCATTGTTGCGGACATGAAACCGGATGATCTGCTGGTTGGAAATATTTTAGAGGAACAGGGAATCCGGGAACCGCTCTATGTCACGGCACTCAAACATGCCGGATGTACCATCACTGCACAGGATCATCCGCAGCATGTGGAAACCATGAATTTTGAACCATACAAAACACAGGTGCGGGAATGGTTTGAGACTACGCAGATTCCGCAGAAACAGGAAACACAGGAGAAGGTACTTAAAGTAGACCATCTGCATTTTTCTTATCAGCCGGAAAAAGCAATTCTTTCGGATATCAGTTTTGATGTAAAGAAAGGCGAAATGATCAGTATTGTCGGGAAAAACGGTGCCGGAAAGACGACACTGTCCAATCTGATCTGTGGATTTTTAGAACCGAGCAAAGGAAAAATTGAGCTGAACGGAAACGATATCTCACCACTTTCGGTCAAAGAGCGTGGGGAGCATATTGGAATTGTCATGCAGAATCCGAATCAAATGATTTCTAAGCCTATGATTTATGAGGAAGTGGCACTTGGGCTTACTGTGCGCGGAGTTCCAGAGGAAGAAATCCGTGAGCGTGTGCATGAGACACTGAAAATCTGTGGATTGTACCAGTTCCGGAACTGGCCGGTTTCTGCATTGAGTTTCGGTCAGAAGAAGCGGGTGACCATTGCGTCCATTCTTGTTATGAAGCCGGAGATTCTGATTTTAGATGAGCCAACTGCTGGTCAGGATTATCGTCATTATACGGAAATTATGGAGTTTTTAAAGGAAATCAACGAGACACAGGGGACGACCATTATCATGATTACACATGATATGCACCTGATGCTGGAATATACCAACCGTGCGATTGTTGTGGCAGATGGAAAACTTCTGACCATTGATACGCCGGCAAAAGTATTGACCAATGAAACGATCACAGCTCCGGCATATTTAAAGCAGACGTCACTCTATGAGATGGCAGTCAAATGTGGAATCGAAGATCCGTCTCAGTTCGTACAGAGGTTTATCAATTACGAAAGGGCGGTGCGGTAATGGCAAAGTTATTGACCTATGAAAAAAAAGACACCTGGATGGACCGGCTGTGCGGGGTTACAAAGCTGATCTATTTTCTGGCATGGTCCATCACGAGTATGCTTACTTATGATACCCGTGTACTCGCTGTGATGCTGGTTTTTAGTCTGATCCTGTTTAAGATTTCAAAAACAGAGTGGAAACAGGTCGGTTCTATTTTTAAGTTCATTATGTTCTTTCTGGTCATCAATGTGCTTGCAATTTTTATTTTTGCGCCGGATCAGGGAACAAAAATTTATGGGACAAAGCATGTACTTTGGCAGCTTTCTGCACATTATCCGATCACTGCAGAGCAATTGTTTTACGAGCTGAATATTATTTTAAAATATTTTACCATTATTCCGGCGGTATTTATTTTTGTTGTGACCACTAATCCATCAGAGTTTGCGGCTTCCTTAAACCGCATCGGGATCAGTTACAATATCGGATATGCAGTGGCGATTGCACTGCGCTATATTCCGGATGTGCAGGATGATTTCCATAAAATTAAAAATGCGCAGGAAGCGCGTGGAATCGAGATGTCTGGAAAAGCGAAGTTGATGAGTCGGATTAAGAGTACAGCCTCTATCATTTTCCCGCTCATTTTTACAAGTATCGGCCGTATTGACACGATCAGTAACGCAATGGAGCTGCGTGGATATGGGAAACACAGAAAGCGTACCTGGTATATGGGAAGAAAGTTACAGCGCAATGATTATCTGTGTATTGCGCTGGTGCTTGGATTTGCCGTGGTTGCACTTGTGATTACCTATCATGATGGCAGCCGGTTTTATAACCCGTTTGTATAAACAGTAGGGATTGCGCAGCTCGTTTTAATAAAATTAGAAAAGGAGCTATCGAACCAGCGAATATCAGCGGCACGACAGCTCCTTTTGTTTTCCATGTCTGTTTTTAAGCTTCGGTTGAAGCATCTGGTGCAGAGGCTTTAGTCGGGGTTTCGGAAGCATTTTCCGACACGGTCTCAGAAGCTGGTTCCTCAGACGGCTGTTCCGGAGGAATCACCTCGACGTCCTCTTCCTTAACCGGTTCCGGCTTTGGCTTTTCCGGCATTTTCTGTCCACAGGCACTGCAGAATGCAGCATCGGCATCCACGCTTGCACCGCAGGATGGGCAGATCGCTACACCTTTCATCTGGTGAATGCTTTCACGGCATTCCTTAATTCTGGCTTCGGAAACGGCAATCGCATCCAGCCAGGTTTTTACATCTTCTTCGGCATCTTCGCGATGTTTTTCCACATACCATTTTCCAATCTGTTCGTATGCAGTATCAATCTTGCGTTCTTCCTCGGAGATATTTAAGTTTAATTTTGCAGTATCTGCCAGATCTTTTGTTTTTTTAATGGTAGTCTGGCTCACATCACTGATCTTTTGTCCTAAGTTGTTTAAAAAAGACATATATTTCACTCCTTTCCTATATCAAAAACCTTATGTTATGAATTATCATAACATGCTGTCTGAAAAACACAAGGAAGTTTACAGATTATTTATGTCTTTTTCTGTTTTTCTTGCGGGACATGCGTGGTGCTTTAACGGATGGTTTTGCAGCCGGAGTATTTTCGCCAGCTGGAGTTTCCACAGTAGCAGATTCAGCCGGTGCCAGAGCTTCCACAGGAGCAGATTCCGCTGATGCCGAAGTTTCCACAGGAGCAGATTCCGTTGGTGACGGAGCTTCGGATGAACCGGTGACAATTTCATTTAACAGCAATGCTTTTGCAAGATTTCCTTCCGCAGAAATTTTCCCACTCTGGTAAGCTTCGAGAATGTCAAGACTGCCCTCTGCAAGTGCGAGCAGACTGGCAGCTGAAGTGGTGACTAAAATGTCACGGTCATAATATTCATATGGTTCAATATGAAGCTGTCCATTTGCAATTTCCAGATACAGGGCACCTTCGGCTTCTCCCTGTATGTTAAATTGGATGGCAAGATGTTCGCTGATTTTGGAAGCATCTTTCTCCTGATAAGTATCTTTTAATTTTGAAACTAATTCCTGATATGTCATAGTCAGTCATTTCTCCCTTCTCCATCTGCTAATTAGATTGGTGATTGCGCAACTCGTTTCTGCGGGCTGTCGTTTTGTCGGGGACACCGTCTGAGCGATTTTGTGTCTGCCTTAGAGGGAAGCTTCGAATAAGCATGCCCACGGTTCTATTTGCGCAGTCACAGAGTGACATATTGAAAATAAAGTAAATATCAAGACAAATGGGGAGTGGGCGTAATAAACGTTTCGAAGATTCCCTCTTAGGCAGACTAGAAATTGCGAACAGTGTCCCCGACAAAACGACAGCCCGCAGAAACGAGTTGCGCACCCACCTGTTTGCTAATTAGAGTATAGCTTTTCTGTTATGCTTGTCAAGCAAACTTTATGAAATTATCATTGCGGGAAGCCGCTAAAAAGCGTACAATAGGGATAACAAAATTTTAAAATAAAGGAAGGGATCAAGATTATGAGAAAAACCAAAACGCACAATGTACTCAGGCGTCTGCTTGCGTTTGTCCTGATTGTTTCACTGCTTCCACTGGGGTATGCGGGCAATGTGATGGCTGCAACAACCGGTACACGGAACGTAAGTATTCAGGTTACATACGGACAGACGGATGCCAGAAATGTCTATGGCATGATCAACAGTATGCGCAGAAATTCATCCGATGCATGGTACTGGGATGCAAACAATTACACGAAGACATATTGTAATAATCTGCAGCCGCTTACTTACGACTATGCACTGGAGCAGGTAGCCATGAAACGTGCAGCAGAGATTGCACTTTCGTATTCACACACCAGACCAAATGGCACAAATTATTATACTGCTTACAGTGAAAACGGTGTCTATGCGGGAGTTTATGCAGAGAATATCGGTGTGAATTATTCTTCAGCATCTGCACTTCACAACGCAATGCGGGAAGACAATGCAAATTATTCCGGACAGGAACAGCGTAGAAATATGTTAAACAGCCAGTTTACAGCTGTCGGAATCGGACATGTATATTACAATGGATATCACTACTGGGTAGAGGAATTCGCCAACACGGTAACCAGAACATCCTATACAACACCGAACAACCAGACAACAACCGTAACTAATCTTCAGGTTGCAGAGAGCAATATTACTTCTGACCAGATTGTTGTTCCGTCATCTATTGGAACCTATATCCAGATGTCTGTCGGACAGACGAAAGATTTATCCGGATGCTATGAAAACATTAAGGTATCGAATCACTGGCCAGGCAATGCAAACTGCCCGATTGTACAGGGGCTGAATATGTATGTATCCAATACTGCGGTTGCCTATATCAGCGGAACAAAACTGATCGCAAATACTGCAGGTTCCACAACACTTACACTGAATCGTCCGGATGGAAGAATTCCCCTGCAGATTCCGGTTCAGGTAACAGGAACCAATAACAGCAATAATACATATTCGTACTATATTCCAAATGCTTCGGTAGGTACAATCGTTGATCAGACATACACCGGATATGATATTCGTCCGTCCGTATCGGTATGGCTGAATGGCGGATATCTGTATGAGGGAAGAGATTATACCCTTACTTACAGCAACAACCGCAATATCGGTACTGCATCCGTTACAATTAACGGAATCGGAAATTATTATGGAAGCCGGACGGTTTATTTCCGTATCGTAAATCATGGGAACGGAAATACAACGGTTTCATCCAATAACCTTGCAAATGCGGTGATCAGCAAAATTGCAGCACAAAGATATACGGGATCTTCCGTAAAACCGGAAGTTACCGTTACATTAAATAACATTGTTTTAAAAGAAGGTTCGGATTACTATCTGAATTACAGTGACAATGGTGCACCGGGAAAAGCTGCTGTTATGGTAGTGGGAACCGGTAATTATACGGGATCTGCAAAGACAAGCTTTATTATTAAGCCGGAGAAGCCGGTTATCACAAGATTGCGTGCACACGGATCAAAAGTCCGTATCACATGGCTGCCAGGTACTTCCGTTACCGGCTATGAAATCTACCGCTCCAAGGGAGCATATGATTATGGATACAAGAAGATTGCGGCTACAAAAGATGGTGAGATGCAGTCTTATACAAGGGCAAAACTCACCAAAGGAACTTATTATTACAAGATCCGCAGCTATGTTACGGTAGATGGAACAAAGTATTACAGTCCATACAGCAGTGTGAAGTCTGTAAAGATCCGCCGCTAGGATCAAAGCATAATTGAAAATAAGAATTAAAAATGTCGGTAGATATCTGTCAGATATCTACCGACATTTTTGGTATACAAAGTTAAAAGATTTATTTCATCTGTGCTACCCGGTCAAATTCCTCTTCGATTTCTTTGGAAGGTTTTGGTGTCAGCAGACTGACGATTACGATCGCAGCGCAGGCAATCAGGAATGCAGGAAGCAGTTCATAGATGTTCCAGATACCACCGAGCGGGCGGATCAGGTATTTCCAGATAAATACCATGGAACCCCCGCAGACCATACCGGCAAGTGCGCCCCATTTGTTGGTACGTTTCCAGAACAGGGAAAACAGAACAACCGGTCCGAATGCGGCACCGAATCCAGCCCAGGCGAAAGAAACGATGGCAAATACGGAACTGTCCGGATTTCTGGCAATGAATGCGGCAACGACAGAAATTACAAGGAGTGTAATTCTTGCGGCTGCCATGCTTCCGTTTTTGTTGGAAGAATCTTTGCGGAAAGCACCGAGAATGTCGGAAGAAACCGCAGAAGATGCAGCCAGCAGCTGCGAGTCCGAAGTGGACATGGTGGAAGCTAAAATGCCGGCGAGAATCACACCCGCAAGCAGGGCAAATATCACACCGTGCTGGGAGAGCAGGGCGGAAATTTTTACGATAATGGTTTCGGAATTCGATCCGGTCAGCATCTCCAGCGCGCCGACTTTGCTCATGGTATAACCGATCACACCGATAAAGACGGCAACGAACAGGGAGATTACGACCCAGATGGTTGCAACGCGGCGGGACAGTTTCAGTTTTTTCTCATCCTCGATTGCCATAAAACGGAGCAGGATATGCGGCATACCGAAATATCCAAGTCCCCATGCGGCAGTGGAAACAATGGTCAGGGCACTGTAAGGAGCGGCCTTTCCGGTGTTTACATCATAGGAAAGTGTCATGGAAAGATATCCCGGAAGCTCGGAGGCGTTGTGGATAACGGCACCGATACCGCCAGCAGTTTCTACACCAAAGATCAGAACTACAATCAGAGCAACCGACATGATGATACTCTGGATAAAGTCCGTTGTGGAAGCGGCAAGAAATCCGCCCAGTGTTGTGTATGCCACAATTACGATAGCACTGATAATCATGGCGGTCAGATAATTTACCCCGAATAAGCTGGAAAAAAGTTTTCCGCATGCGGCAAATCCAGAGGCCGTATAAGGAATAAAAAAGATAACAATAAAAATAGCAGCAATGACCTGCAGCATCTTTTTTTCATCGCGATAGCGGTTGCTGAAGAACGATGGGATGGTAATGGAATTGTTGCAGGTGTGCGTATAGCGGCGGATACGTTTGGCAACGATCAGCCAGTTAATGTATGTACCAACAGCCAGTCCGATTGCTGTCCATCCGGCATCTGAAATTCCGGTGAGGTAAGCAACGCCCGGAAGTCCCATCAGAAGCCAGCTGCTCATGTCGGAAGCTTCGGCACTCATCGCGGTTACGAAAGGACCGAGTTTTCTGCCACCCAGATAGAAATCGTCAGTACTGTTGTTTTTCTTGGAACATCGGAAACCAATATAGATCATACCAATAAGGTATACCATAATGGCAATCATGATGCATATTTGTGCAGATGTCATAAATAAATCCTCCTCTTTTGTACGCTTTCACACGCTAATTGTTCATAGTATAGCACAGATGATAATTATACCGCAACCGGGAAATCCTGTTTGACACTATGGGCAATAAGATGATAAACTGTCTTTGTCTATACATGAGAAAAGCAATTCCGTTTGGCCTTCAACATGTGCTTGCCATGTTTGTAGCAAATCTGGCACCCGTACTGATCGTCTGCAGTGCAGCTCTGGTTCGGGGCATGGTATCATCTGCTGGTAGGTGCTCTGACACTTATCGTGTGTCTGGTGTCCAGATATGTGTTAAAGGGCGTTTATAAGAATCTGAATATTCTGGTAGGACTTATTTTCGGATATATTCTTTCTATTATATTTACGGTTGCAGGGATTGCACCTATGGTGGATTTCTCCGGAATTCAGGAGACCATTGATCAGGTAGGATTTTTCAGCATTCCAAAACTTGTGTTTTTTACCAGTCACAAGCCGGTATTTAATCTTGGAGCCCTTTTAACCATTGCGATTGTTTTTCTGGTTTCTGCAGCAGAGACAACTGGAGCGACAACTGCTGTGTGTACCGGAGCACTTGGACGTGACCTTAAAATGGAGGAACTTCAGGGCTCACTTGCCGTGGATGGATTTTCCAGTGCAATTTCCGGATGTTTTGGATGCCTGCCACTGACATCGTTCAGCCAGAATGTCGGACTGGTTACGCAGGAGTGTTTGTTGTTTCCCTTCTGCTGAGCCTTCTTTTGCCGAAGAAGAAACAGGCAAATTAAATACACGTTGTTAAGGTAACGTTAAGGTGCAGCGATTTTTAAGATAAGGATTTGGTGTTATGATGATATCATCAAAAAGGAAATGGAGGAATTTGATATGTGGAGTCGCGCACAATTAAAGGGAAGGGCGAAAGCAACATTTAAACGAAATTATTGGAAATGTATTCTGATCAGCCTGTTGCTGACACTGATTGCAGGGGGAAGCGGAGCTGCTTCGGGCAACCTCAGCAGTGCAACCGGTTCCTTACATGGATCGGAGAATCAGGCAGGCAGTTCCTATGATTATGACAGCGGTTATGACAGTGATGATGGTTCACTGCGTGATTTTGAGGCTGGGCTTGAAGAAGGCTTTAAGGACGGACTGAAAGCAGGAAACAGGGGAGTGATGGGCGGTATGGTCGCAGCAGCGATCGCCATCGGCATACTCATAGTTGTTTTTCTGGTGATTTTTGTCCTTATACTTCTGGTTGATGTATTTATCATAAATCCGTTTGAGGTTGGATGCAGGAGATTCTTTATCCGCAACTTAAACGAGCCGGCACAGATTGGGAACATTGGATATGGATTTGACAATAATTACAGGAATGTTGCAAAGACAATGTTTTTCCGTGATCTGTTTACGGTTTTATGGTCATTGCTTTTTATCATTCCGGGTATTGTAAAAGCATATGAATATATGATGATTCCGTACCTTCTGGCAGATAACCCGCAGATGACCAAAGAGCAGGCATTTGCGGAAAGCAAGCGTATGATGCAGGGACAGAAATGGAAAGCATTTGTTTTGGATCTGTCCTTTATCGGATGGTACATTTTATCCGGACTGACACTTGGAATTCTTGCAATCTTTTATGTGTCACCATATGTGAATGCAACACATGCCGCACTGTATGAGGCACTGTGCTATGCAAACCCGGCTGGTTCAAACGGATTTACACAGCAGGCGGATCCGGTGAATTCACCTTTCCGGCAGGAGAATGTATGAATTATACGATTTTAATTGCAGATGATGAGCCGGAGATACGAACGCTTCTCCGGCTGTATCTGGAAAATGAAAATTATCAGATTATTGAGGCAGAAAACGGGAAGCAGGCACTGGAACTGCTGAAGAAAGAACATGTGGATCTGTGTCTGTTGGATATTATGATGCCGGAGATGGACGGATACCATGTGTTGCAGGAATTACGTAAAACAAGCAATATTCCCGTTATGATACTTTCGGCAAAGGATGCGGATTCCGAGAAGATTCTGGGGTTAAATCTCGGGGCAGATGATTATCTGGCAAAACCGTTCAATCCTTTGGAGGCAGTAGCACGTGTCAATTCAAATATCCGTCGGTTTTATGCGCTGGGGACAGCGGAACTGTCATCCGGTATACTGACCGTCCGGGATCTGGAACTGGATCCGGAAGGCTGCGTACTCAAAAAAAATGGAGAACCGATTGAACTGACTTCGGTAGAGTACCGGATCATGGAGTTATTTATGAAGCATCCGGGAAAAGTGTTTACCAAACAACAGATCTATGAACAGGGATGGGGTGACACTTATGTGGTTGCAGACAATAATATTATGGTCTGCATCAGCAAGCTGAGGGCAAAACTTGATGAAGACCCGGCAGCTTATATTCGAACCATCCGCGGATTGGGCTATCGGCTGGAGAAATAGCAATGCGTGATTTACAGGCATTTTTGATCAAACGGTTTATTTATATCCTTGTACTGGTGACAGTTGCACAGTCGCTGATCAGTTTTTTGATCAGCCAGGCGGTTATGCCTGTGGTGATGAAAGTTTTTTTCCCGGATTACCAGAGGCAGTCATCCGTTGGAAAGACGGATCTGTTTATTTTTATCATATGTGTTCTGTTATTGCTGATAGTAAATGCCGTCCGGATGCTTTTGCCATCACCGCTGCAGGGAATGATGCAGTGGACAGGGGAACGATTACAGGACTGGCTGGGCAATGCACTTCCGGCGACAAGGAGTTCCGTCGTCGTACAGGAGATGGAAGGATGGAAAGCCATCCTGCTGTTTGTGGTTCTTCTGCTGTTAATGGTGTGTATGCTGCTTCCTTATATTTTGGGTGCGATAACGTTCGCGCGGATTGTGATGGCGGAGTTTCATCAGATCCAGGAGGAGCGCGAACAGCAGCAGAGAGAGTTTGACCGCAAGCGGAATCTGATGCTTTCCGATATCGCACATGATCTTCGGACACCGGTCACGACCGTATCCGGTTACGCAAAAGCATTGGCGGATCATATGGTACAGGAACCGGAAAAACAGCAGGAATATCTGAACGCCATCCAGAATAAATCGGTTCGGATCGGAAATCTGATCAATTTGTTGTTTGAATATGTAAAACTGGATAGTGAAGGGTTTGCATTAAATGGAAAAACACTTGATTTGTGTGAACTTCTCAGAGAAAATGCGGCAATGCTGTATGCAGAGATGGAAGAAAACGGAATGACACTGACAGCAGATATTCCGGAGGAAACGATACCGGTCTGGGCGGATGAACTTCAGTTATCCCGTGTAGTGACAAACCTTCTGACAAATGCCATGCAGCACAATCCAAAGGGAACAAGAATCGGACTGTTTGCTTATAGGGAGCTGGAGCGGATTTATGTATTGGTGGCAGACAGCGGAATTCTGATTCCAGAGGAACAGGCGCAGCATTTGTTTGATCCTTTTACGCGTGGGGACAAAGCGCGGGTAAGCGATGGGAGAAACGGACTTGGACTTTCCATCGTGTCAAAAATCGTGCAGATGCACGGATGGGACTTAAAACTGGTGCAACAGCCACAGATTCAGCATTATGCAAAAGCAGCCGGATTTGCAAAAGCATTTGTGATCCGGATGGAAAATGCCGGTATGTATTCTGTGCATCCGCTAAAATAAAAAAGTGGCAGAAAAGAGGGAGAGTCTATGATAATTATAAGAGCGATGAATCCGTATGAATTGCTTTGGATAGTACTTTTGATTGTGTTTGTTCTGGGAGAACTTGCAACAATCGGACTAACGTGCATATGGTTTGCCGCAGGTGCACTTGCGGCACTGGTTATGGCAATGGCAGGGGTAAATCCGGTGGTGCAGTTTCTGGTATTCTTAGTGGTATCCATTCTTTTGCTTGCTGCGACAAGACCGTGGGCGCGTAAATATGTAAATGCCAAAATGCAAAGAACAAACGCGGATAGCCTGATTGGGGAAAATATACGGATTTCCGAGCGCGTCAGTAATATGGATCAGACCGGGATGGCAGTTGTTCATGGACAGGAGTGGACGGTGCGTACCCGTAATGATAATGAGATCATTGAACCGGGAGAAGAAGCAAAAATTCTGGCAATCAGTGGTGTCAAACTTATAGTAGAAAAGGTATAGGTAAAGGAGGAAAAAGTTATGCCTGTTGTAATTCTCATTGTAGTGATCATTGCATTGGTCGTTATTGTGAACTGTGTGAAAATTGTTCCACAGGCGCATGCGGTAGTTGTGGAGAGACTTGGAGGGTATCTTACCACATGGTCGGTAGGGCTGCATTTTAAGGTGCCGTTTATTGACCGTATTGCAAAAAGGGTATTGTTGAAGGAACAGGTGGTTGATTTCCCACCACAGCCGGTAATCACAAAAGATAACGTAACAATGCAGATTGATACGGTTGTATATTTTCAGATCACGGATCCAAAGCTGTATGCATACGGTGTGGAAAATCCAATCATGGCAATTGAAAATCTGACTGCTACGACGCTTCGTAATATCATTGGTGATCTGGAACTGGATGAGACACTGACATCGCGTGAGACCATCAACACCAAGATGCGTGCAACGCTGGATGTGGCAACAGATCCGTGGGGTATCAAAGTAAATCGTGTGGAGTTAAAGAACATTATTCCGCCAAAGGCAATTCAGGATGCCATGGAGAAACAGATGAAGGCAGAGCGCGAGCGGCGTGAAGCCATTCTGCGTGCAGAAGGTGAGAAAAAATCTACAATTCTGGTTGCAGAAGGAAATAAGGAGTCTGCAATTCTCGATGCAGAGGCTGAAAAACAGGCTGCAATCCTGCGTGCCGAGGCACAGAAGGAAGCAACCATCAAAGAGGCAGAAGGTCAGGCAGAGGCTACATTAAAGATCCAGCAGGCCAATGCAGATGGTCTGCGTATGCTCAAAGAAGCTGCTCCGGATAATGCGGTACTTCAGATTAAGAGTCTGGAGGCATTTGCCAAGGCAGCAGACGGTCAGGCAACCAAGATTATTATCCCATCGGATATTCAGGGGATTGCAGGACTGAGCAAATCCATTGTGGAAATTGCAAAAGAAAACGGATAACGCAGATACATCTGTGATGCATTGGACGAAACTGCTCCATGAAAATGGGGCAGTTTTTGTTATCTCAGTAAGGTCTTTATTTTGCACAGGGAAAATGTTATACTATAGATTATTGATGTGGGGGTATATTCCACAGTTGGGCGATGATGTGGAAAGAACAGGAGCGTAAATGAAATCAAAGGTTCGGTTTAAGGGAAAACTGAGATCGTATCTCTGCTGGCCATTGTGGCTGACGATCCCGATGACACTCGCAGATGTGGGGCTTTATTTTTACGATGTGACGGCAGGCTTTTTGCTGACGGTATTTATTGCTATCTATTTTGTACTGGAACTGGGATTATATTATAATACCAGACCGCGGCTTGCAAATGAGATTATCAATTTTGCCACACAGTATGCAACGGTACAGAAAAAACTTTTGAATGAGTTTGAAATTCCATATGCGCTGTTGGACTATACAGGAAAAGTTCTTTGGGTGAATGAACGCTTTTCCGAGCTGACGGGAGTGGGGAGAAACTATCATAAATCAATTACAACCCTTTTTTCCAATATTACCCGTGAGTTTCTTCAGAAACACGAAGATGCACAGAATATTACGATTGAAAAAAAGGAGCGCATTTTCCGGATTTCCCTGAATCGTATTTATTTTGACGATATCATGGAGGAGAGCAAGGAAATTGACGTGAAGGATTCCGATGAATTCCTGACGGCACTGTATCTGTTTGATGAGACCGAACTGCAGCATTGCAAGCAGGAAAATCTGGATCAGAAGCAGGTATCGGCACTTGTTTATATTGATAACTATGACGAAGCACTTGACAGTATCGAGGATGTGAAGCGTTCGCTTCTGATTGCGCTTGTCGATCGAAAAGTGAACCAGTATTTCTCAAAGATGGACGCGCTTGTCCGCAAAATCGAAAAAGACAAGTATTTTGTAGTATTTAAGTATAAATATTTACAGAAACTTATGGATGACCGGTTCAGTGTACTTGAAGATGTCAAGACGGTCAAAGTTGGCAATGAGATGGCGGTTACGCTGAGTATCGGTGTCGGTATCAAGGGGACTTCTTATAACGAGAACTATGAGCAGGCACGTGCGGCAATTGATCTGGCACTCGGACGAGGTGGGGATCAGGTCGTTGTCAAAAATGGTGAGGACATTGCATATTTTGGAGGCAAGGCAAAACAGGTGGAGCGCAACACCCGTGTAAAAGCGAGGGTTAAGGCACATGCGCTGCATGAAATTATTGAGAGCCGTGAGAACGTGATTATCATGGGGCACAGCCTGACAGATGTCGATTCCCTTGGTGCAGGGATTGGAATTTTCTGTGCAGCCCGTGTGCTTGGAAAAAAGGCACAGATCGTGATCAATGAGCCAACAACTTCCATCCGGCCGCTTATGGAATGTTTTACTCCGGAAAAAGGCTATCCGGAAGACATGTTTATCAATAGTGAGATTGCGATTGAAGAGGTAAGTCGCAATTCCCTTGTTATGGTGGTGGACACGAACCGTCCAAGTTATACGGAATGCCCGGAACTGCTTACGCGTACCGATACAATTGTTGTATTTGACCATCACCGTCAGGGCAGTGAAGTGATTGAAAATCCGCTGCTGTCCTATATTGAGCCATACGCATCTTCTGCCTGTGAGATGGTAGCAGAAGTTTTACAGTATTTCCAGGAAGGATTTAAGCTTTCTCCGGCAGAGGCAGACTGCATTTATGCAGGTATTTTGATTGATACCAATAACTTTATGACCAAAACAGGTGTCCGTACATTTGAGGCGGCAGCATATCTCAGACGCTCCGGGGCAGAAGTGACCCGTGTGCGTAAAATGCTGCGAAATGATATGGCATGCTATAAAGCCCGTGCGGAGGCAGTGCGTCATGCGGAAGTATACCGCGGTGCATTTGCAATTTCTGTCTGTCCGAGTGAGGACGTGGAAAGTCCGACGATTGTCGGCGCGCAGGCAGCAAATGAGCTGCTCAATATTATAGGAATCAAGGCATCTTTTGTGCTGACAGAGTATGCAGGAAAAATATACATCAGCTCACGTTCTATTGATGAAATTAATGTACAGTTAATCATGGAACGAATGGGTGGCGGCGGTCATTTGAATGTGGCTGGTGCACAGTTGACGGGATGTACGATTTCCGAGGCAAAACATGCCATTATGCGGACCATTGATGAAATGCTTGAAGAAGGAGATATACAGGAATGAAAGTAATTTTATTACAGGATGTGAAAGCTCTTGGGAAAAAGGGCGAAATCGTAAATGTGAGTGACGGTTATGCACGCAATGCAATTCTGCCGAAGAAACTTGGAGTAGAGGCAACGACAAAGAATCTGAATGACCTCAAATTGCAGAATCAGCATGCAGACAAAGTGGCAGCTGAAAATTTAGAGCACGCAAAGGAACTGGCGGAGGAGATCGGAACAAAGAAAGTTGTTGTAAAGATCAAATCCGGTGAGGGCGGACGTATTTTCGGGTCTGTTTCCACCAAGGAAATTGCACAGGCTGCAAAAGAGCAGGCAGGGCTGGATCTGGATAAAAAGAAGATGCAGCTGGGCGAATCCATCAAGGCTCTTGGAACTTATGAGATTCCGGTGAAGCTTCATCCAAAGGTAACCGCAACACTGCGTGTTCAGGTTGTTGAGGAATAGGAGGAAGTTCGCTTGGAAGAAACGCTGATCAAGCGGGTGATGCCGAACAGTCTGGAAGCCGAGCAGTCGGTCATTGGTTCCATGATCATGGATCAGGATGCCATTGTCACAGCCATGGAGATCCTTCTGCAGGAAGATTTTTATCACAAGCAGTATGGAATTCTCTTTGATGCGATGATCGAATTGTACAGCAGCGGACAGCCGGTGGATCTGGTTACACTGCAGAATAAACTCAAGGAAAAGGATGTACCACAGGAAGTCTCCAGTCTGGAATTCGTTGGAGAATTGGTGCGTGCGGTTCCGACATCCGCGAATGTCAAATATTATTGTAATATTGTAAAAGAAAATTCCATGAAGCGGAAGCTCATCCGGGTCACGGAAGAGATAGAGAATGAGTGCTATGCGGGCAAAGAATCGCTCGAAAGTGTTCTGGATAAGACCGAACATGATATTTTTGCATTGTTGTCAAGCCGTACCGGTGGAGACTATGTGCCGATTCGTCAGGTTGTCATGAACGCACTGGAAAAGATTGAAAAAGCGTCACAGCAAGACGGAAATGTTACGGGAATACCGACAGGGTTTATTGATTTGGATTACCGGACAGCAGGATTACAGCCATCGGATCTGGTATTGATTGCAGCCCGTCCGTCTATGGGAAAGACAGCGTTTGTTTTAAACATTGCACAGTATGTGGCATTTCATGAAAACATGTGCACGGCGATATTTTCATTGGAAATGTCGAAGGAGCAGCTGGTAAACCGACTGTTCTCCCTGGAATCCCGTGTAGATGCACAGGCACTTCGTACCGGTAATCTGTCGGATGCTGACTGGGCGAAACTCGTCGAAGGAGCCGGAATCATAGGGGATTCCGAACTGATCATTGATGATACGCCGGGAATCAGTATTTCCGAGATGCGCAGTAAATGTCGTAAATATAAGCTGGAGCATGATCTGAAACTTATCATCATTGACTATCTGCAGTTGATGTCTGGGTCCGGCAGGAGTACAGACAGCCGGCAGCAGGAGATTTCGGACATCTCCCGTTCCCTGAAAGCACTTGCCCGTGAACTGAATGTACCGGTGCTTGCTTTGTCCCAGCTTTCCCGTGCAGTCGAGCAGAGACCGGATCATCGTCCGATGCTCTCCGATCTGCGAGAATCCGGAGCGATCGAGCAGGATGCCGATGTCGTGATGTTTATTTATCGTGATGATTATTATAACAAGGATACTGAACTGAAAGGAATTTCAGAAATCATTATCGCCAAACAGCGTAATGGTCCGATCGGTACGGTGAACCTCGCATGGCTGCCGGAATACACGAAGTTTGCAAATCTGGAACGATAAAATTTTTCTTATGATCATGCATCAAATTAAATACATTTGCCGAAATGCTTGCGCTTTGGACGGGTTTGTACTAGAATACCATTAAGCCAATAAGGCAATAATGATCATTATTCATAAGGAGGATTTTATTATGGCATACGTTATTTCTGATTCATGCGTTAGCTGTGGTACATGTGCAGGCGAGTGTCCTGTAGGAGCAATCTCTGCAGGTGCTTCTCAGTACGAGATCGATGCAAATAGTTGTGTTGATTGTGGTACATGTGCTGGTGTTTGCCCAACTGGAGCAATCTCTCAGGGCTAATCACATAATAAAACGAAACGAAGAGCTGTCTCTTAAACCACGGAGGCAGCTCTTTTTCGATTATAGAAAGAGAGGAATAACATGGCTACATTAGGAAATCCTAAGAACACGATTGCAGTATTGCAGAAATACCAGTTTAATTTTCAGAAAAAATTTGGACAGAATTTTTTGATTGATACAGGAATTTTAGAGGAAATTATAGAAGCTGCGCAGATCACAAAGGATGATTTTGTGCTGGAAATCGGTCCGGGAATCGGAACCATGACACAATATCTCTGTGAGGCGGCACGCGCGGTAGTGGCAGTGGAAATAGATACCAATCTGATTCCGATTCTAAAAGATACGCTTGCGGAATATAATAATGTTGATGTATTGAATGAAGATATTTTAAAAGTAAATATTTCAAAACTTGCGGAAGAAAAAAATAACGGGAAGCCGATCAAGGTCGTTGCAAATCTGCCGTATTACATTACGACTCCGATCATCATGGGATTGTTTGAAAGCCATGTGCCGATCGACAGTATCACGATCATGGTACAGAAAGAAGTAGCGGATCGTATGCAGGAAGGACCGGGAAGCAAGGAATATGGCGCACTTTCCCTGGCGGTGCAATATTACGCAAAACCGGAAATCGTAGTCAATGTTCCGCCAAGCTGTTTTATGCCGCAGCCGAAAGTCGGCAGTGCCGTGATCCGTCTGACACGACACAGTGAACCGCCGGTTACCGTAAAAAGTGAAAAACTGCTGTTTCAGGTGATCCGGGCATCGTTCAATCAGCGCAGGAAAACACTGGCAAACGGGCTTGCCAATTATGGTGCATTCGGTCTTCCGAAAGAAGAACTGCAGGCATGTATTGAGGAACTTGGCGTACCGGTTAATATTCGTGGAGAGGCACTTTCTTTAGAGCAGTTTGCACAGCTCTCCAATATTATTTATGATCACAGGAGTGCTGTATAAAAACAGCGCGGGCAGTCCATACTATCATCAAAGACCATAAAACGAAATGATGATGGAGGTAAGCCAAATGAGAAAACAACAGTATATAGCCACTGTCGCATGTCTGGTAGCGGGAGTGATTGGATTTGTCAGTGTATATGCCACGGATAAAGGAAAAGAACGCAGGGAAGCAGAACAGGAAATTGCAGAAACAACACAGCAGGAGACACCGGCTTCCTACGAAGTAAAACCGAGAACAACTGTGGAAGATGCAACAAAAAAAGCAGAAGAACAGGCATTAAAGCTTGCAGAACAGGAAAAGATGGAGCAGGAGGAAACCCAGCAGGAGCAGAAACAGGACGAGGAAAAAGCTGTAGAAACAGCGGCTGCGGTGACACAACATTTTGATAAGAGTTCTGCTGTCTGGCCAATAGAAGGAGATGTTCTTCTGGATTATAGCATGGATTCCACCATTTATTTTCCCACGTTAGAGCAGTACCGATGCAATCCTGCTATGGTGATCAGCGGAAAAGTCAATGACAAAGTATTTGCAATGGCAAAGGGAAAAATCACAGATATTCAGGAAAATGAAGAGACGGGATGTACTGTGATACAGGATCTGGGTGACGGATATGCTGCGGTTTACGGACAGTTGAAGGAACTGAATTTTGCAAAAGGGGATACGCCGGAAGCTGGTCAGGTGCTGGGTTATGTCAGTGAGCCGACAAAATATTATACAACCGAAGGCAGTAACGTCTATTTTCAGCTGAAAAAAGATGGAAAAGCTGTGGATCCGAAAGAGTATCTTCCGCAGATGGCGATGGATACGCTGGATTGACATTCATAGTTTTTTCTAATACAATAAAATGTAAACGGTTTTGGAGCTTTATGCGAAAAAACCGTACATAATCAAGAGGTATCTCAGCTTAAGAGGGATAAAATATGGAATTTAACCAGTACAATACAACCGTACAACAGTGGATTCATACAGTTCTGGAAAATCGGGAAACCAATGCGGACGTGGTGTTGGAATGCTGTCGGGATATCATAGCGTATGGACGGGAAACAGATGATCCAAAGCTGATGGGATTCGGTTTCTTTTATGGTGGGGAAATCTATTATGAATTAAATGACGGAGCACATTTTTTCCATATGATGACAGAGGCACTGACGTATCTGGACCGTGCAGAGGAATGGGAACTTGTGGTGCGTTGTTACAATTTTCTGGGAATCGCATCCATGAGCAGAGGAAATCCATCGCTTGCGCTTGACTATTATATGAATGGTCTTAAGGACAGTGATACATATGATCTTCCAATGCAAAAGATTATGATTCTGATCAATATGGGGTTATTGTATCTGGAGTGTGGGCATTATGCAGATTCCGAGAATTCTTTTTTAGAAGCTTATCAGATTTTGCAGACAAAACAGAAGGATGAAAAGTATAATTTTTATATGTATGCTTTTTATGGAAATATGGCAGAATGTCTGATCCTGCAGGATCGTCTGGAGGAAGCAAAACCATATCTGGAGTATCTGCATAAAGATGGCTGGGAACAGGTTGCCCTTACAGAGCGGCTGTTTATCGACATCGTGGATGTAATTTATTATCACAAGATGGGAGATGTACAGAAGCGGAATGAGAGTATTCAGATGATCCATCAGAATCTTCCGGATAATCTGACGGTACTGGACTTTTTTTCGGATTATTACCGTTGTTGTCTGGTGTTGCTGGAAACGGACCAGGATGAATCGTTCTGGCGTATCATTGAAGTAATCGAACCACAGGTGGTGAATTTTAAGATCATTAATCTGCAGCTGAAAGTTCTGTCCCTGAAGATGAAATTTTACCGGAAGCATAACCAGAATGCGGAATATCTGCAGGCGGCAGGGCTTTACTATGAATTGTCTGAACGGAATGAAGTAGTGACGCGCAACATGCTTTCGAGTATGATTACGTTGCGCAAAAATCTGGAAAATATGCGCAAAGCCAGAATGAAGGCGGAACGAAAGAATCTTGTATTACAGGAGCGTTCCGAGCAGGATCCGTTGACGCGTATGGCAAACAGGTTCCGTCTGAATGATTATGCAGAAGAGGTGTTTGCCTATTCGCAGGAGAATGATATTCCGGTTGCGATGGAAATACTCGATATTGATTATTTTAAGGAATATAATGATAATTACGGACATCAGGAAGGAGACCGGTGTCTGGTAAGTATCGCAAATACAATCCGTAATCTGGTGGAGGAAGCGGAAGGATTCTGTGCACGGTATGGAGGGGATGAGTTTGTCATTATCTATGCGAATGTGACATGGGAACAGGCAGTTTCCTATGCAGAGGAGCTGCGCAGACGTGTACTTGCACTGGAAATGGAGCACCGGTTTTCCAAGGCACTTCCGGTAGTGACGATTTCGCAGGGAGTCTGTTGGGGAATCCCGCGCAAGGGAAACCGCAGCTGGGATTTTTTGCATGCAGCAGATAATATGCTTTACCGGGTGAAGAAATTCAGCCGGAACAATTATTGTGTAGGGGGGCTTGATGAAACTGAAGACGTGACCATGGGAACCACATTGTAACGGCATGGCAGTCGAAACCTGGCAAAAAGAAAAGGATGAAAATGGAAACAGTTAAATTTGAAGAATTAGGGTTATATCCGCAGCTTCTGCGGGCAATCAAAGAGATGGGATTTGAAGAGGCAACACCTATCCAGTCACAGGCGATTCCGGTTGTGATGAGTGGGGTAGATGTGATTGGTCAGGCACAGACCGGGACCGGAAAGACGGCTTCTTTCGGAATCCCTCTTTTGATGAAAGTGGACCCTAATAATAAAAAAACGCAGGCAATCGTACTTTCTCCGACAAGAGAACTGGCCATCCAGAGTGCGGAAGAAATCCGGAAACTTGCAAAATATATGCATGGGATCAAAGTGCTTCCCATTTATGGAGGGCAGGATATTTCCCGTCAGATCAAGGCATTAAAAGGTGGGGCAACCATCATCATCGGAACACCGGGGCGTGTGATGGATCATCTGCGCCGCAAAACCATTCGCTGTGATTATATTAACACGATTGTGCTGGATGAAGCGGATGAGATGCTTAATATGGGATTCCGCGAGGATATAGAAACAATTTTATCCTATATCCCGGATGAAGACCGGCAGACCGTACTTTTTTCGGCAACTATGCCAAAGCCGATTCTGGAAATCACAAGAAAATTCCAGCATGATGCGACTACGATCAAGGTGACGAAGAAAGAACTGACGGTTCCAAATATTGACCAGTATTATTATGATGTGCGCAGAAATGATAAGATGGAAGTGCTGACACGCCTGCTGGATTATTATAATCCAAAGCTTTCGCTGGTATTTTGTAATACCAAGCGCATGGTGGATGAACTGGCATCGGAATTACAGGGGCGCGGTTATGCAGCAGAGGGAATTCATGGCGATATGAAACAGGTGCAGCGTGACCGAGTGATGAAAAAATTCCGAAATGGGAAAACAGATATCCTGATTGCAACCGATGTCGCAGCGCGTGGAATTGATGTGGATGATGTTGAAGCGGTATTCAACTATGACCTGCCACAGGACAATGAATATTATGTGCACCGGATCGGAAGAACCGGACGCGCCGGCCGTACCGGAAAAGCGTTTAATTTCGTTAAGGGCAAGGAAGTATACAAACTCAAAGAGATCCAGCGCTATTGCAAGACAAAGATCAAGGCGCAGCCAATCCCATCTTCGGATGATGTGGCAGCGATCAAGGCGGATAAGATTCTTGACGGCATCGGACAGATTATCGAGGACGGAGATCTGCGCGATATGATTGAACTGATAGAGCAGCAGGTGAACAACTCTGATTATACCGCGATGGATATTGCAGCTGCATTTTTAAAACAGGCAATCGGCGGAGTGGAATTATCAAAGGAGGATCACGAATTTGATGATGCATTAGCAGGAGATACCGGAGCCGAGGAAGGGATGGTACGTCTGTTCATTAACATCGGAAAGAGCCAGCGGATCCGCCCGGGAGATATTCTCGGGGCTGTAGCCGGAGAGGCAAAGATTCCGGGCAAACTTGTGGGGGCAATTGACATGTATGATAATTACACATTTGTCGAGGTGCCGCAGGAGTATGGAAAAGATGTATTAAAAGCCATGAAAAATGTAAAGATCAAAGGAAAGTCGGTCAACGTGGAGCCGGCAAATGCACGATAGAGGATAAGGACGTTTTGGGGGGATGTTTACTATGGGGGAGGAAAGTATCCGTGTTCTGATTGTCGATGACGAATTTATCATGCGGCAGGGACTGCGCTATATGATACATTGGGAAGAAGAGGGATTTACCATCGTCGGGGAAGCTGCAAATGGCAAAGATGCCATGGATCAGATCGAAAAGCTTCAGCCACAGATTGTTCTCAGTGACGTTGTAATGCCGCTGATGGACGGTGTCGATTTTACGGTGGCGGTACATCACCGCTATCCGCACGTCCAGATGATCATTCTCAGTGGATACGATAATTTTGAATATGTAAAGCAGACGCTCATGCAGGGGGTGGTGGATTATATCTTAAAGCCAACCCTCACACCGCATGAGCTTCTTGGCGTGCTTCAAAAAGCGGCAGCGCGGATTCCCGGCTGGCATCCGGATCATGCAATGACCGGGGAAACCGCGGAGGAACTGCTCAAAGAATTGCTGCTCGGGGAAACAAAAACAGGAGAAGAACTGCAAAAGGTATTTGCCGCATCCTATTACTGCATGTATGCGGTTACGATTGCGCATGGGAGTGAACGGGCGGCAGAAACAGCAGAACTTCTATGCGAAAAAATACAGCGTGCCAAAAATGAATTTTCCGGAGTACAAAGCTGTGTTGCTTTGATGAAAAAGGAACAGATCTGTGTATTGTTTGGTTATGAAATGTCCCAGCGGAGTATGCTTCGGATTAAGCTGGAAAAATTAAATGGCGAGATTGGACTGATGTGTGAAGACACAATCGGTATTATCAGTACCCCATGCCAGAGTATGGGACAGCTGCGTGAAATTTATCAACGGGAGCTGGCACGTGGCGCAGATCTGTCCTTTTACTATCCGGGGAAAAAGCTGTTTGTCATGGAAAATGAAAAAGACCGCATTGGCGGAACGATAGAACGCTTTGATTTTACCCGTTATAACCGTCTGTTGCTCGGAGGACAATACCGGCAGGCGGCTGATCAGTTACTCGGATATAACCATGCGCTTTGTGAAAGCAGGGCAGATGTTTACCGGATGAAAAACCAGATCAAAAATATGTTTATGGTGTTTTTGGATATGTTGCAGCTGGAAGAAGACGAAAAATTACGGGTACAGGAACACTTCCTGTGGGAAGTGGATGCGGCAGGGGAACGTCTGTCTTATGAACAAACGGTTGCGCGAATCGCTTCGGAAGTAGCGGATATTTCTGCAAAACAGAATACGAAGGAAGATGCAAGAATGGATCAGATTCTTACATATATGGAACAGCATTATACAGAAGATTTGAAACTGGAAGATCTTGGGGAGAAGTTTGGTTTCAGCTATAACTATCTGTCGGCTTATTTTAACCAGCAGATGAGCGAGGGCTTCAATGACTACCTGAACCGTGTGCGCATTCACAAAGCCTGCGAAATCCTGCAGGATCTTACAGTTCCGGTAGCACAGGTCAGTGCACTGGTCGGTTATTCGGGACACAGTTATTTCTGCCGCGTATTCAAAAAATATACGGGAAAGACACCATCGGAATGGAGGAGGGACAGCATTGAAAAATAGTCTGGCGGGAAGAATACTTGCGATGGTGCTGCTTGGAATCAGCCTGATTGCCGTGATCGTGAGTACGGTCGTACTATCCATGTCGCGTAAAGTGTTTACGGAGACATACGGGCAGTCACAGGAAAAAGTTTTTTTCCAGGTAGAAAATGAACTGAATGATTTTCATACAAGTTTACGGAAAATGACGGATGCGATTGATTCAAGCTGGGCATTCCGTTTATTTCTGGATTCCCAGGAAAAGAGTGATAATACGCAGGTATTTCAGAATATTTATCAGATGGAGCAGGATTTAAATGCTGCCAACGCAACGGATATTGACCGCCTGAGTATTCTTGTGGTGGGAATGAACGGTGTTAATTATCTGTCCCGGACGGAGACGGTTGTACTTTCCAACGATCAGATTTTAACAAGTGCTCCTGTTGTGCGTGCGCTGAAAGAACCGGATAGTATCCATTATACGTATTCCCATGGAGCGTATACGATGACGAGCCGTTACAGTGATGTGATCATTGCATCCAAAGCTTTGTATCTTCCGGAAAGCCAGAAAACGTATGGAGTAGTTCTGGTGACACTCGGAATGGATGATATACGCCGGTTTTATGATTATTTTACGTCTGATCACACAAGCTGGTATCTGGTAGATGCCGATGGAACCCTCATGTGTGCAGACAAAAGCAGAAATATCGGAAAGAAGCTTGAGGAAGACTGGTATAAAAATATTGCCAAAAAACCGGATGGAAGATACCAGATTACAGGATCGGGGAAAACGTATACGGTGCTCAGCCAGAATCTGTCTTACCTGGGCTGTCATATGTATGGTGTGATTGATAATGAGATGGCGATTCAGGATCTGTATAATATGCCGTTGCTGATTCTGATCTGTGCGGTGACCGCGGGGTTTATCATGCTTCTTTGCCTGTTTTATCTTCAAAAAACACTGCATCCGTTGTCAAATCTGGTCAGTAAAATGGCAATCAGCCGGAGAAAAGAGTTTCGTGAGTATATTCCGGTAGAGGGAACCTGTGAGGTACAGCAGCTTGCCAGCACCTACAATGAAATGCTCGATGACATTCAAAATTATATCGGGGAACTGCTTGATACCCAGCGGGCGCAGCGCAAGGCGGAGATTAAGGCATTGCAGATGCAGATCAATCCCCATTATATTTACAATACACTTGCAAGCATTAAGTGGCTCGTGTATCAGAATGATACCGAAAAAACAACGCGCACGATTGATGCATTTATCAGCCTGTTGCGCAATACGATCAGCAACACGGAGGAAATGGTTTCTGTGGAACAGGAGCTGGTCAACATTGAAAATTATATTCTGATTAATCATACGCGGTACGGAGATCAGATTCGCGTGGAATATGAGATTCAGCCGGACTGCTATAACTGTAAGCTTCCGAAACTGGTGTTACAGCCATTTGTGGAAAATGCGTTTTTCCATGGATTTCCGTCCGGGCAACAGGGAACTATCTGTGTGCGTATGCGGCGCGTGATGCTCGATGAGACGGAGGAAGTATTAGAGATTCAGGTAGCGGATGACGGAGTAGGCATGGGGACCGGAGAGCCGAAGAAAATTGTCAAAAACCGGAAAGAACATTTTTCCGGAATCGGGGTGCATAATGTGCAGGAGAGGCTTGCGCTGATTTACGGGAAACGGGAGGAACCGGATTTTTACATTCATATTGACAGCGTGCCGGGGCATGGAACTACGATACGGATTCGTATTCCCAATATATGACAGACGATTGCGAAAGGAGAAGTTATGAGAAAAAGGTTTGTGGCAATTGCACTGCTTGTGGCGGTACTGTTAAGTATGATAGCCTGTGGCAGCAGCAGGACGCAGGTCACTTCCGAGTCTGTGGAGAAAAAGGATGACAGCATCCGGATATGGGCATGGGATGATACCTTCAATGCCAAGGCAGCACAGCTTGCAGCAGAGTACTACCGGAAAAAACATCCGCAGGCACCACGGATTGAAGTGACAACGAAGGAACGGGAGGAGATTCTTTCGGATGTGAAACTGCTGTTGTCCTCACAGGTGTATGATCAGCTTCCCGATGTGATCATGATTGAGGATTATGATGTGCAGGATGTGTTGCAAAATTATGAAGAGGAATTTGTTGCGCTGGATGACCGTGTGGATTATGACAAGTATGTGGATTATAAACGCAAACTGGTGGAACACGATGGAAAGTCCTATGGAATCCCGTTTGACTGCGGGATAGCGGCACTGTTTTACCGGCTGGATATTTTACAACAGGCAGGATTTAACGAATCGGATATGCAGAATCTGACCTGGTCGCGTTATATGGAAATCGGGCAGCAGGTGTATGAAAAGACCGGAGTTCCCATGTTGACGCTTGATCCGACGGATCTGCCGCTGGTGCGTATCATCATGCAAAGCTGTGGCCGCTGGTATGTCGCGCAGGATGGAGTGACAGCGGATATCCAGCAGAATGAGGCATTGCGGCAGGCGCTTGATATCTATACAGAACTTTTGGAGAAAAATCTTGGAATGAGCGTCAATGGCTGGAATGAATTTATCAGTGCATTTCAGAATGGAGAAGTGGCTTCTGTCATCAGTGGTGGATGGGTGCTTTCTTCTATTAAAGAAAATCAGGAGCAGTCCGGGCTGTGGCGTGTGACCCGTATTCCACTGGTGGAGAACAATCAAGATGCAGTTCCGGCATCAAACGTGGGTGGAAGTGCCTGGTATATTTTAAAAAATTCCGCACATGCGGCGGTGGCGGCAGATTTTATGACAGAAATGTTTGCGGAAGATGCGGAGTTTATGAACACACTTGTAGAACAGATCGGTATTATGCCATCGCTGAAAGATCTGTCGGTGCTTGAGAGTTATCGCAATACGGATGATTTTTTTGGCGGACAGAGCGTTACGCGTTTACTTAACGGTTTTGCATCTGTAGTGCCCACGGTCAATTATGGCAGCAAGACATATGAAATAGAGGATATTTTAGAGTCTGAGTTTCAAAATGAACTTTCCAATGGAAATATGGATTCCTGCCTGAAGAGGGTGCAGATGAAGGCGGAGGCGGTTGCGCGGGAGTAAACAGGAAGCAAAATGTGAAATGGAATCGGATGTTTCATCGGGTTCCATTTTTTTTGTAAAAAATTTCTAAAATCGTAAATAAATGCAAATCTTATAAAAAATCCCATAAAATTGTGAAAATTTATAATAACTTACTTCTAAGTAAAACGGTTGCGCAAGTGTTAAACTTAACCCATGTTAAAAACAAGTCAAACTTTTGGGAGGAAAACACTATGAAGAAAAAACTTATTTCAACACTGCTTATGGGTGCTATGGCACTTTCACTGGTAGCCTGTGGAGGAGGCGGCAACAGCGCAGATAAGGATTCCACACAGGCAAAGGCAGCCAAAAGCGGCGACAGCAATACACTGACCGTATGGTGCTGGGACGCATTTAACATGGATGCTATGAAAGATGCCGCAGCTATTTATGAGAAAGATCATCCGGATGTCAAGATTGATGTACAGGAGACACTTTCCAATGATGTGCAGACGCTGGTACAGACGTATGCGATGAGTGGAGAGCTGGATTCCCTGCCAGATATTTTCCTGATGGATGATCAGGTATTTTCCAAGTATCTGCAGAATTATCCGGAAGTATTTGCAGATCTGACCGATTCCGGTATCAACTTTGACGATTTTGCTCCATCTAAGGTTTCTAACTCTGTAGTGGATGGAAAGAATTATGGAGTTCCTTACGACAGCAATACCGTAATTGCATGCTACCGTACCGATTATCTGAAAGAGGCAGATAGCAGGTTGCTGCTACTACGCGGTTTCCCCGCACGATCACCGCTCCGTCATGAAGAGGTGTATTATGCTCAAAAATATTGATCAGAAGCTGACTGGTAAGGATACCGTCAATATTGATACCGGTTCTCACATATTCATCAAGCCGGATCTCTTCCTCGATCACAATCAGTGCTCCGGTCTTAACTTCACCCATATCAAAACAGGCCTTTACCAGTTCATTGATAGTCTTGTCATTAAAACGCTCCTGTACTTCCCTGCCGGAATCAAAGGGAATAATGTTAGAAACAAACTTCTTCTGTCCCAGCTGCTCCAGGGCCTTCCTCAGCTCCGGCTGAAAGATTACGATCACACCGATCACCAGCACATTAGCCAGGTTCCGGAAGATCCAGAGGATCGTATTCATTTTGAAGATATATGCGACCAGGATAAATCCAAGGACGATCAAAATGCCCTTCAGAAGGGTATATGCACGTGTGAATTTGATCCATGCCATAAACTGATATACAAAAAAGGAAATCAGTCCGATCTCAATGATATCTATCACGCCAAATCCCGGAAGGGAAATTTTTCCCAGATATCCGACCACAACTGTCAGCACATTCTGCATAAGTCTCCTCCTTTCTTCCTGAGCTATTCCAATCGTTCCTGTTTAAAGATCCTTCAGTGATTCCTCCAGCTGTTTTTCGAAATCGATCTTGTCCAATCCCTGCGGTTTCTCACTTACTGTATTTTCGGAAACCATATCCGGCATCTTTACTGTATGCATTTCTTTCTTCTCATGAAATACATCATCACTGAAAGACACAACACTGTCTTCTTTTTTTTCTTCCTTTACCGGCTCCGCATTGATCTTTTTGATACTTCTCTCAGAAGTGGCGACCGATGCCTTCGGAACGGCTTTTACGTAGTAATAGTACTCATCATCCTCATATTCCAGACGTTCTGTTCTGCTGTAATCTCCGCCAAAAACAAAGAACTCCAGAACAAATCCTGCCAGTACGGAAACCACTGTGGACAGGATCATCGGCACCATGGCTACCGTAATACTAAGGCAGAAATCTCCGGCAAGGATAATCAGGATATAGATCACGCCGCCGGCAATGACAGCGATCCTCCATGCATAATCAAACGCCCGTGTTCTCAGAAGGTTCACAAACAGGACCACTGCCACAAACGCAATCACCGTGATCCACATTGCCCAGTTGTGGACAAGTCCGTCAGAGATCAGCTTCAGTTTTTCTGTGATCTCTGCGGCAGGATCACTGAGTGCCGCCGACTGCGCATGTACAAACCGTATAAAATAATAGATCACAACACCGCATCCGGCCGGAAGCGCTGACAATGCGCTGCCCAGCAGGCCTGCTCCGATCGGCATAAGTGCAGGAACACCAAATCCAAAGGAAAGTGGTGTAAGGATCATTGCAAGATTCTGTGACCTGCTGAATCTGAGGAACAGAATCATCATCAACAGAATAAGAAGCAGCATAAATCCTGCCGTTTCGATCCCGACTGCATAACAGTGACCGATCATCAACGCAAATCCCATAAACATCATCACGGAAACCGGAAGGATCGAACATACAAGCGCCAGGATCAGGACAATAAAAATATTATCCAGCTGTTTCATGTAGCCCATATTGCTGTTGATCCAGAGAAAATAGGCAAATGCCAGAACAAACTTCAGGACCGGCAGTATATATACTTCATATTGTCCGTAAAATCTTTTGATATTCTGTTTGATCTCAAGTAAAGCTGTCATTTTCTATGTCCTCCTGCATTTCTCCGGACCGGATTTCTTTTTTCCTCCCGCCCGTAGATTTTTTCCAGTCTTGTAAGATCCTGATAATATTCCCTGACACTTTTTTTTGCCCGGAAATATTTCACAGAATACTGGATGTAGGTCAGTATCGAATACATGACAAGTACGATCAGATAGCCGACGACGATATAGATCCCAACCTCGACCAGATTAATCTTATTCACATTATCCATAAGATATTCGCTGAAATATGCAGCAACACCTGCAAGTCCCAATACATACCCGATCGTTACCAGAAAAAAGTTTCTGATCAGTGCAAGTCCAATATAATCACTTCGATAATATCTGCTCACCGGAAGATACTTCCTGCCTTCGCCATGTTCATACATAGCCAGACGGTTCATGATCTTCACTTTTTCTTCATTTACCATAAAAATAACTCCTCATAAGCTTTCTTTATCAGGAAAATCCCCGATATATGATCCGCATTACGCTTTCCATACAGTTATACTGTTTAACTGCAATCAAATTTATTGTAGCATAGTTCCATACCTATGAAAAGTGTTTTTTCGGCTGTTTCATGCCCTTCCTGCGCATATTGTCAGAAAATAAACTTTCTCTGCGCCGGCCTCAAGAAGACACATTGCCATGGCATCTGCTGTACTTCCTGTTGTGTATACATCATCCACCACAAGTACAGAAAAACCCGTGATCTTTTCGGTTACCCGATATGCATTTTTCAGGTTCTGACGCCTCTGTATGGCATTAAGTTTTTTCTGAGATCTTGTGCTTCGTATCTTCTTTACCAGATGCTCATTCCATGGGATCCCTGTAAGATCACTGAGCCTTTCTGCCAGATACGCTGCCTGGTTAAAGCCTCTCATCCTTTTTTTTCTGGGATGCAGAGGAACGGGAACGATCAGATCAGGCTTCCACCGTTCCAAATATTTCTTTCCGAAGACGCTCATTGCCTTTGCATAAAAATCCCCATATTCCCGACATCCGTAATACTTAAATCGTACCAGAGACTGTCTCCAGACCTCTCCGTACCAGAAAATACTTCTGCCCTCCGTAAAATGATGAGCACCCTTGCGGCAGTCTTCACAGTATTCTTCTTCCATTTTTACTGGTCTTCCGCATTTCATACACCGGGGACCGGATATAGGTCTGACCTTTTCGGAACACTCCGGACAGATCAGCCGATCTTTTTCTTTCAGTATCTGATGACACAGCGGGCATTTTTTCGGGTAAAGCATGTCCAGTAAAAAATCTGCTGTTTTTTTCAAGAAAGTCCTTTCTCCCCGATGGCGCTCTCTTTCTGTTCAGATTCATCCAGCTCCCGGATCCGTCTGTCCAGAGAGCTGTATCTCTGCTGCTGCTTTTCATTGCGGATCATCTCCGCAAAAGTGGTCTCGCTACCTACTACGGTAACACATTTTCTGGCTCTGGTCACTGCTGTATACAGAAGATTCCGATTCATCAGCATCCTTGGTCCGGAAAGGATCGGAAGGATCACTGCCGGATATTCTGAGCCCTGGGACTTATGTATGGTCACTGCATAGGCAAGTTCCAGTTCCTCAAGCTGTTTGAATGAATATTCTGCCTGTCTGCCATCCTCAAATTCCACGGTGGCCGTTTCCGCAAATTCATTGATCTCCGTCATAATACCGGTATCTCCGTTAAACACGCCCACGCCTTTATCCACAGGAATCTTGTATCGTCCAAGGATTTCCCACTCCAGCTGGTAATTGTTCTTCACCTGCATCACCTTATCCCCTTCACGGAAAAGACGCTGTCCGATCTCTTTCTCCTTTTTCTTTTCATCCGGCGGGTTCAAATATCTCTGAAGGATCTGGTTCAGCCGCTCCACACCTAAAAGTCCCTTACGCATAGGAGTGAGCACCTGAATCTCATAAGGCTTTGCATCTACATAACGCGGAAGCTTCTCCTGGATCAGTGCGATCACCACACGGATAATGATGTCCGCGTCATATCTTTTCAGAAAAAAGAAATCTCGGCTCTTGTTATTGATGGTCACCTGCTCGCCCCGGTTGATCTTATGGGCATTCACCACAATATCACTTTCAGATGCCTGGCGGAAAATCTTTTTCAACTCTACTACCGAAAAACAGCCGCTGCGGATAATATCCCTCAGAACATTTCCCGGGCCTACACTGGGAAGCTGATTTTCATCACCTACCAGGATCAGCCTGGTCCCTGCTGTCACTGCAAGAAGCAATGAATGCATCAGTGCGATATCTACCATGGACATCTCATCAATGATGATCACATCCGCTTCCAGCGGATTCTCCGAATTCCTGTCAAAATGAACTGCACGGCCTTCCTGCTCTTCCTCCGGCATCCCGTTCAGTTCCAGAAGTCTGTGGATCGTCTGAGCCTCGTATCCGGTAGCCTCTGTCATTCGCTTGGCTGCACGGCCGGTAGGGGCTGCAAGCCGCAGCTCAGCGCCTTCCTCTTCAAAATAACGGATAATAGCATTGATCGTTGTAGTCTTTCCGGTTCCCGGCCCTCCAGTCAGAATGAACAGACCATGACTGGCAGCTGCCGCCACTGCCTGTTTCTGCATTTCATCTAACCGGGTTCCTGTCTCCTTTTCGATCCTGTTGATCCGTTTCTCCACCATCTCCTCATCTTCCGGGCAGAGAATGTTCAGCTCACAGAGCATTCTGGCTGAATTCAGCTCAAGATAATAATATCGTGTGGGATAGACAACTGCACCGTCTTCTGTTTCTTTCAGGATCAGTTTCCGGTCTACTACCATATCCATGAGATGTTTTTCCATGTAGGAGGAATCTACTCCCAAAAGTCCGGATGCCCTGGAAAAAAGTTCCTCCTTCGGAAGATAGATATGGCCTTCTCC
>OHAC01000692.1_pt1 | contig 33964 bp, 46 predicted proteins | sample 1577051 | NCBI WGS metagenome assembly OHAC01 (sample SAMEA3541499, study PRJEB24748) | human gut metagenome | biome: human gut; feature: human-associated habitat; material: faeces | place: China | collected 2012 | reverse complement strand
CGCAAAGATGAAAGCAGAGGGTTACGGATATCTTCTGTATCTGTTCGAGGAATGATCAAGTTGTTGCGAACGGTTAGTATGTATAAAATAGCTGGCTACAAAACGGCTACAAAATTCGTAAGAAACCTATGTACAGCCCGAAATACGTGGATTATTTGGACAAAATGCGTATCGAGAGTACATTTTATAACCCTAATGTGCGCGCCCAAAACTTTTGTCAAAACTTCTCAAAATTCCTGTCAAAAACTTTTCCCAAATATTTTAGAAAAAGGGGTGAAATCATTCAGCTGATTTTCGCCCCTTTTTTGTCAGTTATTCTGAAAACTCTTTCCGAAGAATATTTTTTTCAGCATCCGTTAATTTCGGATACCCTTCAAGAATTTCTTCCAAGTTTTTTTCTCCAGTTCTAAGCTGGATTTTAATGGCATTCACAAAAATTTTCTTTTTCCAAGTAGGCATAGTTTATTCCCCCATCATTGACGCAATAGCAACAGTTACAGATTCCAACATATCCGTGTTATTAGCTACCTGCTGTTCCAAATCAGATAACTTTTTAATGGATACGGTAATGATTGTATCTTTAGGTTCTTCCGCGCTTTCTTTCTCTTCAGAAGACAAACCGGCATCATTATTTGAGTTCTGATCATATGCCACATTATAGCTGTCTAATTTTGAATATGCATAATAAACATTTTCAAGCACCTCAGCGTCATTGACTAGTTTCATCTCTGCAGTTTCTGCCGAATCTTTCAATAACTCTAAAACTGCGGAAAACTCAAGACCATTAGCAGACAGATCAGACTCTGAAATGCTAACATCTATCATTTCCTTGCTCTGCCAACGAACTACATTTTTTACCGGGATTTTCTTTCCCGATGCTAAAATTAATTTCTGCATAAAATCCTCCTTCGATTTTGCATATAATAGCGCTGGTTTCCCAGCTAGTTACTTAAATGAATAATATTACATTTGAATCATTGTTTTCTCTTCCCTATATCTACTCAAAACACCAAGGGACTAAAAAACCGCTTTTCGGTTGACCTTGGCACCTATTGGGATGGTACAGAAAAGCAATTTTCACTGACCTATCCGGAAGATGGGACATATCTGTTATATGTTCGTGTCCACGTCGTTGGCGCCAATAAAATGAATGCCGGATCGTCTGTTGTTCTGAACGGAAAAGGAATAACTGCAACTTATCCAGAATCAATACCGTTGGCCAAGGACTGGGATCGTTGGCGTTCGGCTGTTTTCATTGTCCCTACTGCGTCCGGTACTTACGATTATTCATTGCAGGGTAGCTTTCAGGGCAGCCGCGCTGATGCCAACTATGGCAGCTCCGTGACAATCAGCATTTTCAAACTTTCCAGTGCGACGGATTTTGCGTGATTAAAAAGCTTGCCACTGAGACCATTTTGCAGGGGAGCCTGTATATTTGCGCATATAGCAGCCAGATGTGTCCAATATAACTTGAGTTGTATATGGCTTTAGCTGAATAAATGTGCACCAGGACACACCCGTGGGAGCATTCTTCACTGCATCAAGGGTACCGATGCCGTATACACCATTTTCTATAGATGTACTGTTCAAATCCCCCGAAAACATGTCCTTGTAAAGCATATTTTGCTGGTTGGTGTTTTACCCACCAGTATAAAAATACGACACAATTTTGCTTTTATGCAGTACCTGCAGCTTCACAAAACACCAACAAGCTGAGCACCAGTGGTGGAGTGATGACCGGAAACATCGAAATGACTTCGAATATACTATCTTTTAACGGGGACTATAAAATATATAATACTGGCGGCAGATTGTCTATTGACAGTGCAGATGGATCTGCAATATGTTTTTTAGAAGGCAATAGACTATGGCTTAATTGCGCCGGCTTCTATGCTTTCTATGCGCAAGTGTCGCCAGATGGACGCCTAATTTTCTATAATCACGATCATACGCCAGTAATGTCCATTGCATATAATGGAGGAATTAAGGTCAAAGGCAGCATAGAGCAAAATGCAACCTTTTAATTATTCAATGATCCCATAAACATCTCCGAAAGTCATTTGAAACTCTGTTCCACCAGGGACCAAATAAGCCTTATTGAAACTAAAGGTTAAGGTATCGCCGGTTATCCGGAAACCAACTTCATAAATTGACGCGATGTTAGCATCGGTAGCAACACCCGAAAACCGAATGCCACCGCCAACGATAATAGCTGGAGCTGATGGCTGTCCGCCATACGGTACAATAATTAGCCATTTACACCTTGATAGGCCTGGCAGCGTTACCGATCCGGATGCCACATTTCCAAGGTTCCCGAGGTACGACCGCTGCATATTTTTTGCCTTGGTGTTTAGCACATCAACCTGTTCCTTCACCTTCTCGATCAGCTTCGTAAATACGGGCCCCTGATCCGCTCCCATTACCATGTCCGAATTTGTGCAATCCGTCACATGTGAGATCATCGCCTGCTGGATCATTTTATTTGCCAATTTTTCTAAGAATACATCGTTGTTGATCAGCACCGAAAACAGGGCGTTGTAGACATCCGCGTGGACGGGATCGCCGGTTTCAATCATCCGGAGTGCCCTGGTTAACGCATCCTGATCTTCGTTGATTTCATGATTCGCCATTCCTTCATTCCTCCTTACACTTACAGCATCTCATCCATCTCGAACACAAAAGTTTCGTCTCCACCTTTGGCTTTGTCTGGAGTGCGCCGGATCACGACCAGATCACCGTCTGCGTCCACCAGTGCGGTCTCGTTGATTGTCTGATCAGCCAGCTCATTCACGCCAAGCTCGCAGCGGTACCGGAAGCAGGTGGTGCTGATCTGCTCCACGGATGTGATGTCTTTGCGCAGGAGCTCATGCTGCAGTGCGTTGTCGGTGGCTGACGGTGCCGCTGTGGCTCCGTCTCCATAGGCGATCTGTAAGATTGCCGGAAGATCTGCAAGGCCAGCATGGGCTTTCAGGATCTTGTTTTTGCCAAGATCTGTAATAACGGTTGCTGTTGTAGTTGCTGCTTTCTCCATATCTATATCTCCTCCTCGATGATGCAGGCATCAAAGCACTTTGTGCCATCGTTTAGGCTGCCGCCGTCATTGGTGCGCCAGTTATGGTAATTGGTGAGTTTATAACTCACCGTAAGCTGCTGTTTTGCCTGATTTCTCACACGCCAGCAGGTCGGATAGTTCCGCACGACATTGTCGTGAGTGATCTGGCCGTTGTTGTACCGCAGGCCGTTGAAAAGGTTGTTGTTATAAAGGTTTACCCAGCTTCTAAATGTGATGACCGGGTTTGCAAACATCAGCGGCTCGTAAAATACCGGGAACACAAAAACAAACATATAATTGTCTTTGCCGCTTGCAATCTTTACCCGGCGCACTTCTTTGCGGATGATGTTGTGGTCCACATCAAACGGGTCATCAATATCTCTGGTAATAACCACATAGAACTCCGCCCAGCGGTCTTCCTGGCCTTTGATTTTGTAGCATGGCACTGTTTTGACATCCGCGAAGCCCAAGGCTTCCACAGCCTGTCTGGTGCCTACATCGGTACCGCCCAGCTCACACGTAGCTGCGTACATCATAATGCGGATCCGATAGTTCTCCCAGGTCTCGCCCTCATAACGAGATAATCCACGATCAGCTCCGTGTTCTGGCAGCATAACCACGCTGGCCGTCTTCACCATGCTTTCTTTCCGTGCGGTCTGGAAAGCTGCTTTATTCGCGTCAAACAGCTCCCCCACCGTTTTAAAAAAGATGTACCACTGATTTTTCTTCTTGTCCGCCTGCTTGAACGGGGTGGAAAGAAGATAGAACATATACTCGCCAAATTTATCCATATCCCACCGCCTATGTATTTACGACCTGGACCGTGATGTTACTAAGCATGATCACCTTATCCTGCGCAAGCTCCACGTCCGTGGCCGGGCTTGTAAATACAGTCTTGCGATATCCTGGAATGTTGCTTTTTAGAACATAACGGATATCGTCCTGCAGAAACAGGTTGAAGTCTGACCGGTTGGACAGTCGCATGGCGCTACTGATCAAAGTCTTTGCAACGTCTGCCACATCGGTTGTGCTCGTTCCGGCGCGAAGGTGAAGCGTTATGTCTACATCCTGATATACGATCTCGCCAGGCTTTACCAGATAATCCTCGTAGTTGTCCCGGAGTGTATCAATCGCCTGCTGTGCCTGCTGGATCAGCTCCGCGCTGGCAGCTCCGGCCGTGCCGATCACGATCACATCCACCGTGCCCTGACCGCGTGGATGCTGGTCATCTACATAAGCACACATAACGCCAGGCAGGGACTCCACCACAGATTTAAGTTTTCCGGCTGTTGTATTAACGGACAGCTCTTCCCAACTCCCAAGGGTGCGCGTCCGTAAGCTGCTATAAGATTCTTCGTCTGCGCCTTCCAGATAGATCCAATCCTGATCATTCGTGATGTTTTCGATTCCCTCCAGGTAGATCATGCTGACCGTGATCTGGTTTTCAGATACGTTGTACTGGGTACCGGCTTTTTCCGCCTCAACCAGTACCTTGCCGGTCTTTGTACCTGCAGGTATCAGAGCATCCGCTACCGCATAATACTTTAATTCCGTACCGGATGCGTCCGGTTTTGTCTTGAAGATATGACCTTTCGTTATCGTGAGGGCCGTGTCTGTGTTGCTTCTGTTTATAGTGATGTAGCCCTGGGTTTTAATGGCCGCTTTCCGGCTCTTGCTAAACTCTGCAGCCTTTAATTCCAGCCATTTTCCTTCCGCATGCCGGATAAACATGTTATTTAAGATCACCCTAGCCAGCTTCAAGAGTTCAACATGGATCTGCACACAGATACGTGTAAGCCAGTAGAACACGGCACCGGTTCCCCATTTCGTGACCTTAAAACCGTTTTCTTCCAGGTTGTCTTTCATCTCTGCCATTTTTGTGTCCGGATCCGGTACCGGAATCACCTCGTCCAAAATGCTGTCATCAATCAACCAGGACCACCTCCGTTTCTACTCCGTCCACATTAAGATCGATTTCATATGATACGTCCGAATTTTTGATTTTAAATGCAACTTTTACCTCGGTAACATCGTTGTTTAAAAATGCCACCACCACGCTGATGCTCTGCTGATTGATTTCGGACCGGCGGGACAGCTTCTGTTTTACCCTGTTGCTGATTCTGATCTGCAGGAGCTCGTCCTGTTCCTGGTGCAAAAAGTCAAGCATTGACCAGCCATAATCCGCATCCCAAAAACATTCCCCTTCGGTTGTTACTGCCTCGTTACGGACATCCTGCAGAAAGCAATCTATCCCGGATACCATCTGGCTTTCTCCAGCTGCAGATATAACCGGCTGCCCTTGATCGTCCATCATCAGGTCTGTTTCGGTGATGATCATGACAAGCACCTCCCCACAATATAGGGCAGACACTCGCCATATAGTAATCCCACAACAACGATGTCATTCAGAGCCACCTGCAGATCCGTCCGGACAAACGGCATAGGCGGATAATTCTCATCACGCTGCTTGTCCCTGTCCAGGATCTGCAGCGTAACCACCGACACATCCGCATCCTTCCGGTATTCTGTCACTCTGGCATACATCCAAGCAGGGTGACGGATGTGCGGATACTCCGCTTTTATCTCATCATTCATTGTGTTTTTGACAAATTCTTTGAGCATGTCACCCATGGCTATCCCTCCGGTTTGAAGGTCAGAAACATACGGACCTGACCTTTTTCATCTCGTTTTACCTTCGCTGCAGTCACCCGGACCTGTCCGGAATAACGACTATGATGAATTTCAATCAGTTCTCCCTGATGGATCCAGGGAATACCAATGGTCTTCACTTCGCTTTCATTGCAAAATTCTGTGTAACCCAAGATATTCTTTCCCTCTTCCAGAACATAAATCTCATCCTGATCAAGACCTGTGTTCCAGTAAAAGCAGCCTGACACAAAGTAATAGCTTGCGTCAATCTTCCAGCGTTTATTGACCAATGCGATCAGGTCCAGCGCCGAAGTGTTATATACCGACATAGATGCGCACGCCTGATAGCGGGCATCTGACAGCTGGTAGCGGGTAACGCCCGCTTTTTCCAGCGCGTAGCGGATGATATCCTGCGGCGTGCTGTCCACAAACGTGGCTGTGATCCTGGTCTGCATCAACAGCACGGTATCATCCAGGATATGGATATTACCACCGCTTGACCGATCCGCAATTACATAGCCGGAAACAATGGTATCAAAGTCATCTGCATAGCCAAGCTGGACTTCTGCAGGCATCCTGTCCGACACTTCCACGCTGCCGATCAGGCGCTTATTTAGCTCGATCGTGGCATAATTGCAGCGCTCCGTCACAGAAGAATAGCACTCTGCAGTGATCCCGTCACTCAGTTCCATGTCTCCAATGATTGCCCTGAATTTCGGGCTAATCAGCTTACGATCTGCCATAGCGCCGTTCCTCCTTAATTGTCCTTAGCCGGACTGGCTGCTGTTTTGTCCTTGATCTGCGGAGCCTTTCCACGCTGCGTGTTCAGATATTCCTGGTACTCTGCAGTGATCCCGTCCGCGCTGGACTGCGTTGTTTTCTTATCGTTTCCGCTTCCGGAACCAGATTTTCCTGATTCCTTTTTCTTTGTTGCCACTTTCATCGGTACATACTCCCAAAACTCTAATGTTGCTGTTCCATAACTGCTTTCTGTCTTTTTCGAGCTGCCGATCTGCTTAAAGTACACCTGTGTGATGTTGTGAGTCGCAGCCTGGCTGTTTACTAAATCCAGCACCTTCGGCTCCGTCTGTCCTGCAGGGCGAAACAAAAGCTGTATCGCCGCCAGCTGCTCTAAAAATGTCTGTTCAGGTGTCGGCTCCAGCGTGATCTCCACGCTGATTTTTGCCAACTCATAACCGGTTGGCTGATAGCCCAGGGTCACATTGTTATCATCCTGTACCTCGTCAATCGTAGCTGCCTGGGTGATCTCAATTTTCTTAACCTGTCCGGGGATCACCACCCCGGACAGCTGTATCATTTTGTCGGTAACATACAACATAACGCTGTGCCTCCTACGCCGTAACTACAGGTTTCCCACCGTTTTTCGACTCTATTACCTCGTCAAGCAGCTTAAACAACTGCGGGAGTTCCTTGATCTGCTCCAGTTTTACATTCAACTCCACCTTCTGAATGATCGTCTGCTTCTCGCTGCTAGATGTAAAGTAACTCTTGATTGTCTCACTCAACGATGTTCCAGATGCGCCAGACTTCTGGTCGCGTCTACGGCTTCGGAATGCATCAGCAAGGCTTTCTGTGGATACGTCATTTTCTTCTTTCACTCCAGCAAACGCATCTTTTGCCGTAGTGGACGGAAGATCCGCCGTCTGCTTCATTCCCGTGTTGATCGTTTCAAATACTCTACGGCCGGAAAGAGTCAGCGTTGATAACGGTCCTTCCTTCGCGTCCGAAAACGGTAATAACCGCCGAACCTTTGCCAGTGCTCCGCGCACAGCTTCAACCGGCTTCGATGCCATTTTTGTGATTCCTTCTGTGAAGGTGCTCATGATTTTCTCGCCGGATCTACGGAACCACTCCCCTGCCGAAGAAATCAGATTGTTAACTGCCTGCAGTTTCTGGTTCCAGAGTTCTTTCACTCCATCCAGTCTGCCACCAGTCAGGTTATTGATAAAATCAAAGCCTGCTGTATAGTAGCCTTTCACGCCTTCCATTGCCGCCGCTGCCAATCCGGTGATTCCACCGCCATGCTGCTCATAAGCCGCCTTGATGTTCTGCAGGCGTTCTTTCACAACGCTTTCCGCTGCCTGCGTAACCCATACATAGGTATCACGGACCGCACCCATTTTTTCACGGGCTGCATTGCGGATATTGTCAAGGCCACTGTGGAAGCTGTTGCTCAGATGATCCAGACCACCTTTTACGCTGTTCACGCAGCTCGTCCACTTGCTCTTTACAAAGGAGCTGACCGCATCCCAGTTTTTAGCAAGCAATGCAAGTGCTACACCAAGCGCGATCATTCCAACCACGATCCAAGTGACCGGATTGGCCAGCAATGCCGCCGTGAAGCTCCACACGCTGCCGATCAAACCAGGTAGTGCCGTGGCCGCCGCCGTTATACCTTGCCGCGCAAACGATATAATTCCCGACCCTAGCACTTTTATTGCATCACCGGCATACATGCCGTAGATCCTTAGCGTTTCAATCCCGCTCGCAAAACTATGGAATATCGAAATCGATCGAACTACAATAGAGCCAATCGCTCCAAATGCACTCGTCAATCCTCCCGCTACCGTCAGGAACACTCCAAAATACAACAGCAGCGTCATGATCGTACCGGCTAGTTTCTGGTGGCTTTGGATCCAGTCAGATACTTTTGACAGGGCACCTGTACCTGTCGATATCCAGTTGTTGACTGTTGGCAGTAGATTGTTTCCTAACTCTTCTGTTACATTGTGCATCTGTTGCTTTAACACCGTAAACTTTTGTGATTCGGTGCTGTTGATTGCTGCCGCCATCTCCGTGGCCACGCCGGTTCCTGATCCCATTGCATCGTACAGATCCAGGATTCCCGTTTGCAGGTCCCCGGTCTTGTTATACAACAGATCAATGACCGCAACCGCTTCGTCTGAGCCAAATGCCTCCTTGATCTCTTTCTTCTCCATTGCATCAATGGTGTCACCATACTTAGTATGTAAGATTCCAAGGATTTCCGGCATACTTTTCAGTTGCTTATTAGCATCCAAAAATGATAAGCCCAGCTTATCCCCGGCACTAACCGCTGTATTCAGCAGTGCCTTGTACTTGGTGGCTGCTTCCGATCCAGACATGGTTGCCTGCATCATTCCTAAAATGGCAAGCTGCTCCTCCAGTGGCACGTTCGCGCTGGTAGCCGTTGCGCCAAGGGTGGATATACTCTGTGCCATCTGCGATCCGCTGGTCTTGTAGTTTTTAACCGCTGTGGAAATACCGGCACTAAATATTTCGCCAAACTCCATATCGCTCAGCCCGGAATAGTAATCTTTATAGATTCCGTACCCGGTCGCGAACAGAGACGTCATCTCTCCGATCGTGGACTTTGTCGCTTTAGCTGTCAAACCGGATAACTCCGTAAATTGTGCCACGCCCTCATCGGACAGCGATGCAATACCGGACTTGATATCGTAAGCTGCAGATATAAAATCACTCTTTGATGTGCCCGCCCAGGTATCCGAAAAGCTCTTTGCTGCGGATTCCACAGCAGCCAGATCAACCACACCCAGAGATTTCAGATCCGCAAGTGCGTCCTGTGTGTCAAAGGTTGATGCGGCAACACCAAGCAGTCCCTTTGTTATAGTAACCCCTGCCGATGCCAGGGCCGTTCCCGCCAGGCTGGCCAGTCCAAAGTTGTTTTGCATATCGTGGAGTTTTCTGGCTGTCTGATCTGTTGCGGTGGTCAGCGGTGCTGTCAGCCGGTCCACCATATCCAGGACTACTGACAATTTATAAATAGATTCCAGTCCCACTTGCATTTCCTCCATTGCAAAGCAAATATTGGTATGTTATAATGCTAGTAGAAACAAACGAAAGGAGGTCGTCATTATGTTATGGGCTTTAGGAATTGCTTTCACCTTTGTTCTGATCGGTGTTGTTATCGGCATTGTTGTCAGCATATTTATCGGTGCTTCCTATCTGTTTTTCTGCACCCCTTACCTCTGTTGGTTCAGTGACCACTGTCCTCCAGATAAACGACCTCGTTCTTTGATTCGTGATTTTCGCAACGCGTTCCGCTATTACAAATCACTGATCACCCGCAAACCTCCGGTTCTCCTTTGACCGGGGGTTTTTTAATTTCCAAAGAGCTCACTGATTGCAGCCATAACCGCCTGTTTCATGTCCTCCTGTTGCAGTTCCCTGGATTTCAGGGCAACTGCATAGAGTTTCAGGAAGTCATCGATGGCGCTGTCCATCAGATCCGCCGGAAGCAGCCGCTCCGGCACGTATCTGCAGATCAGCAGTCTGGCCGACTCAAAAAAGTCCTTGTCAATCTGCTCAGAGGCAGAGTCTACAGCTTTTTTACCGTACTTACCTTAGCAAGTCCCAGCATCGCCATCAGCTTCTCGCCAATGGATAACGGCTGTGCCGGATACTCTTCAAAGTCCGCTTTCAGCTCTGCCTTCTGCTCCTCGCAGACAGTTTCCTCGCAAAAGATCTTTAACGCCTTGCTGGCCGATGCGGATGCCGTCTTCACATACCGGTCATATGCCGGGGTCTTCGGCTTCTCGAAGAAGTAGGTCTTTTCGATCTCCGTGTCATCATCCGGCTGCAGGATCGTGGTCACCTCATAATACTCTTTATCCGATTCTTTCAGCAGTTCGCGTAATGCCTCAATATCTTCTTTGCTCATCGTTCTTTCCTCCTGGTTTTATTCCTTAAAACGTCACACCGTTCAGCTTCGGGGCCTTGTACATAAAGCCGTCCAGGCTGACCGTCAGCGACTTATCACCCTGTTTGCCGCTGAAGCTGTGCTTGTTGAGGATAATGCCCCTCAGCACGTCCGTGCTGGTGTCCTGGTCCTCGTTGGCATAAGAGACCGTGATCTTCGGGATGTTGAACGTAGACAATTTCTTGCCCCGCTTTTTGCAGTATCTCAAAAGCACATTGTAATCTTCACGGAACATGGACAGCTTGATGGTATATTTTTTATTGCCGGTTCCATAGCCGCGCGGAGTGCCTCCAGCGCCATAGATTGCCTCAGCCTCATGCTCAAAATCATAAGATATCTCTGTGACCTGAGCATCTTCCATGCCCGGAATGTCAATGGTGATATCAGACCAGTCGTAACACTTACCATTAATAACAGCATCTGCCATAGCTTAACACCTCCCTTAATTCCGATATGGATTTTCCATAGCCAGGTCAAACTTGAACTCACGGACATATCCTCTCGGCACGAATCTCAGCTTGACCGGAAGCGTTTCATCCTGCAGGATGTTGATCTCATTGATATTGTCCACATAAAGCTCGGCTGAGCTGATTTCCTGCTTGGTCTCCATGTCTTCCAACGGCACCATCAGGCGCTCCAGCATGTTATTGATGTCCGTCTCCATGTCATCGCTCGCGGAAATATCTGTCTGCAGCATCTGCGCAGCCGTCAAATAAACCTGACGGACCATCTTGCAAAGGACGCGCACATGCTCCGCATATCGGTAATCGCTTCCATCTTTGCAAAGAACACGGGCATTGTTTACATAGCATCCAGTCAGAGCGTAAAACTTCCGGAAGGTTAAAAACTTTGCGTCATCCAGATCGCTGATGTAGTCCTCGATGCCCTCCGGCATGAGTGCCGACATTTTTGCCTCTGAAATCGCATAGGTATCGACACGACCAATGGATTCCTGCACTCCAGCCAGTCCATATAAACCGGCTACGATACCCGCGTTGTTGATGATGCCGCTGCGGCCATCCCAACGGGTATACTGGCTGTAAGCCGCGCAGACCTGAACAAAATAGTTGTCAATTCCTTTCGCTTCGGCTTTCAGTGCTGCAGCGTAATCGTCCAGGCTCTCATCCGCGCCGATATATCTGGCTTCGCACAAAAACCATACCGGGCGTTTATACTGTTTCAAAAACTGGGTTGCAGCACTCCCCAGCGCCGCCCACAAGGCTTTTGCAGATGCTCCAACGATATGGATAAACTCAAAATCCAGCGCCGAATTATACAAGCTTTCCACGGCAGCCAACACCGTCGCGTTATCAATCTCCGGGGCAGTACTACTAAAGCTATAGTAATCGTCCGCAACAAAATCCCCGTCAAAGGTTACAGTCAGTCCCGTATACGGGATTTCCAGCGCCCCGCCGACCGGGATCGTCACCTCATCCGAATAGGTATAGCCGCCATTCACAGAATACCTGCAGGCCGCCGCGTTCAGCGTTCCGGATTCCGTGATCTGGATGCTCACCTCATAGGCGTTGTTGGCGTCACCCGATACCGTCACGGTACCGGTTCCCTCGCCCAGATGCTTCACCTCTCCAGCCTTGCCCTTTTTCTTTGGCGCAACCGGAATGCAATATACTTTCGGTGCACCGTTCTCGATGCTGTCAAGGGCTGCATCATAGAGCGGGCTCAGACCGATCTTTTCCTTGATCTGCTCCGGCTTCATGGATGCCGTGATCAAAAGTGGTGTCTTGCTCGTTACAGCAGACACGCCGATCTTAACGTGGACATTCTCGCCGGTGCTGCTCTGGTTTCCCAGACTGCCATCTTCCACGTTCATGGTCACATCTCTCAGACTCATCCTTGTTTGCTCTCCTTTCTTTCCCCGGCCATACTGGTCTCCCCAAATTTTTTGACCGCGGCTTCATATTCTGATCTGGTTACCGCCTTGCCCTTTTTCCAGCCCATCATGCACATGGTGCCGGTAAAAACCGTTAAACGGGTCCCTAGCGTGTTATACCAGTGTTCCACCGGCATTAACTCCTCGGTGTTCTTTCTGGTCTCAGCCATCGCTCTCACCTCCAACAATTACATCAATTCCTGGCAACGGCTTGCGGATCACATCCTTATAGAGCCCGCCGTGGAAGGTCACCGGGATTTCGCAGGCACTCTCTGCTTTCAGGATGCTGTCATCTTTCTCTACCCAGTTTACTTCTCCCACCTCAATCTCTACGTGGTTGCCGTCCAAGTGCATGCCGTGATCAATCTCATCTAAAAAGGCGTAAAAGATCGTTTCCGCCCGTTCCGGCGTATAGTCACCAATTACCACCTTAAACTTCGAATCCACAGTATAGGTGCGGGTCCTTGTGCACCGAACCCCATTTTGGTCTGTATAGTTACGTTTCGAGCCGTCTCGCGCAAGGACCTGCCCCTCACTGAGTACCGCCCCAACATGGCTGTCAGCGTAGCGTTCCAGTTCTTTCCAGCTCTTTAACACGCGGCTCTTGATTCCTGCCCTGGTAAGGCAGCCAACCAAAAAGTCTTTTTCTGCTTTCATCACTTTCTCCTAAGCTCTGCTTCAAACTCTTCGCGGATCTCCTTCTGGTCTTCCTCAGAGATTCCCAGAAACGGTCGTGCAGGAATGTTGACCACGACTTTCTCCACGCTTACCCAGCCATTACCGGTCCTAAACCGCAGATATTTGCCTTTCTTTGCCCGAATCGTCCTATCTGCAGCTCCAAACTGGTGCGTGGCCGCGTAAATCGTGTTGGTTCCAACCGCTGCTCCCGTAGCGCTTGCGATGCTGTGGATGGAGTTTTTCAGGATCGATGTGTCTGTCAGCGTTAGCCCGCCGCTCCGTTCCGCCCTGGCCGATGGGGTCCACTTGGTCCCGTCTGGGGCCTGAGTGGACCGGAACCGGTCCATGGTGGAGGATCTGAGCAGCTCTGCCACATTTTTCATCACTGCATATTTCCGGAAGTGCGCCAGAGCCGACATCTTACGTAGCAGCGCATCCGTCTCGCCCTGTATCTGTACCTGAACCTGCATCCTGATCTCCTTAATATCCGCTCATGCTATGCCGCGAAAACAGCCGCGGGCTGCCGGTTATGGAAAAGCCGGTGCTTGCAGCCTGCTGTTGCGTCTGTGTCTCGGTGACAATATCCACGTCACCTTTTGCCACTTTTGTTAAGAATGCAATGGCATTTTTGTAACGCGTCAGATAATTGCTTTCGCGGTCTCCCGTATCAAGTCCGGATCTGGAAATCAGATTGTAAAGGGCGATATCCTTGGAGTATTTTGTCACAACGGCCGGAACCGGCACCATCGGCACCGGGTAGCGCTTCATGAGGTACCCGTCTATCTCCGCATCCGCGTCATGGATCGCATCCTCCGTAAGCGGCTTTAACGCAGCCTTGCGCTCTTCCACATCCTCGATATAGCTGTTTCCAATGATCTGGTTCATCAGATCATCCTTGATCATGTCAATTACATCTTTCGCGCTGCAGTATGCCACTTTTATTCCTCCTATTCGGTGCCGTCAGAGCCCACCATGAACTGCCAGAAACCATAACCGGCATTGTGACGGCCAGATGCGCCATACAGATATTCTTTCTGCATAAACACGTGCTCATCGTGCTCATTGACAAAGCTCTGGAACCGGATCTTTTCGCGTTCCTGGAAGATCATCGGCTTCAGTGCCTTTTTAGTGCAGGCCAAGAACCACTGTTTCGGATTTTCTGCCAGATCCGGGATCACTTCCAGTGTTGCCGTATGGTAAAGCGGGTTAGAAGTGCCTTCGATAAACTCACATTCCAGGATCTTGCGTCCCATGCTCTCGTTTGCCGGTGCTACAAACAGAGTATCAGGAATGATTTTCAGGGATTTTCCATTCTCACCCACCTGGCTCATGATCATGGCGCGGGCTGTTTCGTAGCTTTCCGGAGACAGGACTTTCTGCAGCACGTTCGATGCTGTCACGCCCTTTTTAATTGGATGCTGGTCAGAGAAAAACGCTTTATCGTCGTAGCACTTTTTCGAAAATCCCTCCATTAAGAGTCCCCACACCAGAGTGTCCGGATGCTGTGCTGCAGCTTCGCCCAGGCGGGTGAATACGCTTCCATAAGTACCATAGTTATCATCCTCGATATCTTCCCTCGGCACTGCAATCGTAGACTCAAAAGTCTTATTGCGGATCGTGTAGCCGTGCATAACCAGCTGCTGGATCTCTCTGGATCCGATCCATTCGCGCATCTGCGGGAACTGCCCTAACCAGGAGTATTCCTGTTCTTTCGTGGAGCTTGGCACTCTGGTTGCCACTTTCGCCCAGGTAGTGGGCGTACCCTCAAAACCGATATTAAAGGCGGTGCTGAATCCAACACCCAAGCCATGTAAATTAGACTGATTTACAACCATCTATTCATCCTCCTGCTTAATTAATTTCCACTACAACGCCGTCCGGATCCACCTGCAGCACCTTGCCGACCACGCTGGTGCCGGTTGATTCTGAGGTGACGGTCAGCGAATCCTCCAGATAGCAGTCCTTAAAGGCTCCAGCCTGGGTAACGGCTGCTGTGCCGCTGTTATCCAGAACAAACGCACCGCGCCGTACCGTCACGGTTACCGCTCCCGCAAGTCCACCGGTATTATCTGCCGTCTGCTGGGACATTCCCACCACAATCAGGTTTTCCGCTTTCTTCGCTTCGATCGCGTTGCCGTCCGAATCCAGTGCCACAAGCACCGCTGACGGGATCACGGCGCCCTTCGCCACTGGAAGCACCACTGTGTTCCGGTCTAAGCGTTCGTTTCCACTTCTACTCATGTTTGATTCCTCCATATTTTTCTGCATCTTCCTTGCTGATTCCCAGATCCTTTAAGATCTTCATGTCCGTCTCAGACAGGCCATCTTTCTTTTTCTGGTCATCTGCATAGGTCAGTTTTCCAACCGGTACAACCACCGGAGCCTTCTCAGCAAAGGTTTTAAATCCTTCCGGATCCGATAAAGCATAGCTGTTCGCCCACTCCTTCTGTGCGGCGCTGATCTTGCCCGCCTTCATGGCCATCTCCACCAGATCATCCGCGTTTCTCTGCTTCTGCGCGGCTTCCAGCTGCTTTACACGCTCCTGCAGTGCTGCATCTCCGGCCTTGCACGCCATGATCTGCGCCGTTACGTCTGCAGTCTTGGCATCTGCAGGCAGCCCAAGCAGATCCAGGATGAGCTTATTCGCCACCAGCTCCGTTCCGTCCTCTTTTTTGCCCTCTTCCCCCTTCTTAGCTTCCAGAGTGCTCAAAAGTTCGGTGATTTTTCCGGTTACGTCCTCTTCGGTTGCCGTCTCCGGCAGTCCCAACAGTTTGATCAGCTTGTTCAGTTCCATCATGTTCTCCTTTTCCTCTTCTCCCTCAATCACGTAATCGCCCAGACCGTCCGAATTGGCGATCGGGAACATTCCGTTGATTGCCGGGGTATTGGTTAACGCCACACTGTGCAGCACTGCCGCTTTATTGTCACTTTTTCTGACAAGCAGCACCGGAGACAGGTAACGGTATTCCTTGTTTGCGACATATTCGCGCCCTTTCGGGGTCCACTCCACCTTGCCAACAATGGCATTTCCTTCCTGGTAGATGTCCTTGACCCAACCGGCAGCCGGTGCCTGCACATCGTGCAGGGTCTGATGCTCGTAATCGATCACCAGATCCAGCTTCCGATCCTTAAAATGCTGGATGATATCCCGCACGCTGCCCTCGTCCACGTCAAAATTGCCCTTCGTGCTAATGACGTGCCCCATAGGCACCAGTTTGATCACTTCCGGCACGCCGTTCAGCTCCACACTTTCCCCGGCGCATACCATTGCTTTCACTTTCAATGTTTCCTCACCTCTCAACGCCCTCTCTGATAGCGTTATTACGCGTAATAACGCGTTAATAACTCTACATTCGGGTATTTCTCCATTTATCGTCCAAAATGGATTCTCGCCCTTATCTGGCTTTCTGCTCTCTTTCCCTCCAGGCTTTCTTTAAAACCTCAGGAAATCCGACCAGGTCCGGGGTCCATTTTGCTTTCGCCGGGTTCGTCCGAAAGCCTTCGTCCGGCAGTGCGCCCTCCGCCTGTCTGGTCTTCGGGTTTACGGTGGTTGGGATCATGTCCTCGACCGTGATGCCGTGACTTTTCACCCACGCCTCCGTCCTGGAGACCACTGTGCAGCGGCAACGAAAGCCATTTGGAGGATACCAGATGTCCCAAATCGGATCATCTGCAGCATACACACGCCCGTCCATGACCTGATGCTCTTCGCGCACCCGGTTATCTCCCGCCGTCTGATACTGCCAGTATTTCCGCCGCTCCATCACATCTGGATCGGTCATCTGCTGGTAATGTCCGACATTATAGGCAGTCTGGACATTCTGCAAAAAGATCGTGTCAGCGTGAAACGGGAGGAGACCGTCATAGCCCTTGTCCTCCAGAAAGTTGTTCATGCGTTCCCTAAAGTCCCGCTTGGTACTCCCGGACTCCACCGCCTTCTGCAGCTCCTCCAGGAAGGTATTTAATACCTCCAGCGACGTATAACCCGATACCGAAAACGCCAGGGGCCTGTACCATTCCCGCAGCCGTTTAAAATCTGCGTAAGATACCACGGCCTTTTGCTGTAGATAGGCAAGCGCTTCCCGGAATACATCCGCATCCTCGTCCTGTAAGATTTCACCTTTGATTTCCTCATCCATCTTCCGCCCGTCCAATCATGTTTGAGACATACATCACTTTTTCCATCAGCGTCCGGAAGTCTTTCAGATCCATGGCTGCATATAACCGGGAGACCGTTTTTTCGTCCTGCAGTGCTGCCTGTAACGCTTCCAGGCTCTCGCAGTTGTCAACCATTTTGAGAATCGGCTGAAACATCTGCTGGAACAGATCTGTGGAATAGCCGGTTGCCTTCGCTGTGAGCTGGTCCAAAATTCTTTGACCTTTTCCATCGGCACCACTTCCATCTTTCAGCTGCTTCATCTGGTACGGCATCGGCATGGCCGGTGCTTCCTTCACACCGCCAATCACCGCTTCATTCCCTTCCGGTGCCGGGATGTTGAACTTGCGATACAGGAAGCTCTTGGAGATTTCCAGGCCGCTGTCTGCCAGGGTCTTGTAAATATCCGCCATCTCCTTCAGGTCATCCGTGTCACTGGCACTGATTTTAAAATATGGCACGTGGGCAAATGGTCCAAAATTGTACAGCACCAGCGGGCGGATCACATCGCGGCGGATGGTCTCCATAAGGGATTTACAGTCTGCCTCTGTCAGATCCTGGCGCACATCGTTATGTACTTTTCCCTGCGCATAGGAGCCGCCAGAGTCAGAGGTTAAGGTCTGGCCAACGATGGCCTTGCTCATCTGCTCATCGCAGAACCGCGCCAGCTTCTCGTAGATGTCCACGCTGCTCTGCTTGTTGGATTCAATGAATTTGATATTGGTTCCATCCGGAATGATTCCGGCGGCATCGGAACCCATATCCACCAGGGCCTGCCTCAAAGCGTCTTTTTCTTCCTTTGTTGCCGTTGCACTGTAGGTGCCAAGCCGGAGCGGCATGCCGTAGACCTCGCAGAAGCTGACCCAGTCCTTGATATCGTAGTTCTTAAACAGATACATCCAGGCACATACCCGGAGAACTCCGGCTTTTGACGGATGTCCTGAGCGCGCCTTGTATTTGTGGATGACAAATTTATTTTCTGGCAGTGGGATGCCGCCCGGGAACTCATCCGTGCGGATCCGCAGCTCATCGTTCTCATCCCAGAAGAATTTCTTCTGATGGACATAGTCCATGGACTCGATCACGGTCTGGCCGTTGCGGGTGCCCCATTCGATTTCCAGGAAGCTGATACCCTTGCCGATTGCATCCAGCAAGTCCATCATGTTGTCCGTAAATCCATCCAGGGCTTTCAGCTGCTCCTCCACCCAGTCCTTGATCTGTTTGTCCGCTGGCTCTGGTGAGAACGCCTGAACCTCCCAGTCCAGTCCGGTGACCGCCAGCTTTCTGGTCTGCAGTTGGGAAAACAGGTGGGTATCCTTCCCCTCCATCTCCTCAAGCAGCTCCATCTGGCGGAAGACATCGCCCTCATCCGCTTCCCGGAAGATGGCAGCCAGCTTTTTGGGGTTCAGCCGGTTAGAAGGATAAGTGCTGTACCGGTCATTCCGGTCATCCAGCGCCACCACGCCAATGACCGGGCGCCCTGGCCGTTCCGTTCCCGGAACATACTTTTTCTTGTTTTTTTTTGACATTTTTAATAAGCTCCATCATCAAATTTCAACGCCCGCCGCATAACAGACCTGTATTCTGCTTTCGCAGCCAATGCCCTAATCGTCATAGCTAAGGCCACCGCCATCTGTAAAGCATCTGGTCCATCATCATTGCGCCCCATTGGATACTCCAATATCTGCTTTTTCAATGTTTTATGCTTTACGTTGAATTTAATATATCCATTTCTGATATACGGTTGCAGGGACTCAATCCGGAGCATCTTATTCATGATGGATTGAATTTCTTCAATCGGAATATATTCTCCCAGCTCCACGGACATTTTTGCCATTACCTCTTTAAAGAAATACTGGAACTGCACCGTTTCTACACCAAATTTATAAAAACCTTTTCCGTAGTCTCGTTTCAAACGACGATTTGCTTCAAATATGTCTTTAATAATCTCATCCGGCTTTCTCTTTTCAATACTGGCCATCTCAATATATAGATAACCAACATGAAGATCCACGGCCAGATTGATAATTGCTGATGTATCTGATCGCTTATTTTTTCCCAAAGATGGATCATTTGCTCCAACAAAAACATAACGGGCATCTTTAAAATCCACTAATTCCGGTTCGTAATAATCCATCCACTCTTCCTGAAACGATGCACTGTCCGGATCAATCGGATCATTCTGCAACTCGGAGTTAAACGCTGCCTCGCCATCAGATACCCGGATGACCATCAGCTTGTAATAATCAAGCTTTTCCGGCCACAGGACTTCCGTTCCTTCCAGCATTTCCGTTTCATGCTTCTGGTAAAAATCCAGGGCGTGCTGCTTATGCTCCGGGTCAAACAGGTTTGTGTATATCTCCGTCCACTCATCCCACAGATCTTCCCGAACTGCGAAACTGATCACGGCCCGGTAGGTCCTGGATTCATATTCCGGATTCTTTAAAACATTGCTCAGCAGGGAATCATAATGCAGCACGGTACCGATATACATGATGTCGGTGTAGGTATCACCGGCTTTAGATACCGCTTTCTTATACCAGCTGTCCAGTTTCCGACGCTGTTCCGGAGTATTGACGTTCTCATCGTTCTCCACATCGTCCAGAACCAGGAGGTCCGGTCTCCATGCTCCATGCCTTCGGCCTCGGACTTTCTTACCTGATCCGATTGCCTCAATCTTCACACCGCCCGCCGTCAGGATCACGTTGCTTTTCCATACGCGGCCCTGCTGGTTTCCAAAGTCTAACCGGATTTCCCGGTTGTCTTCCAGTTCCGTCTTAATGTCGGTTAAAAATCCCTCTGCCTGATCCGATGAGTCAGACAGGATGATAATGTAATGCTTGTACAGATACAGCGCTGCATGCAGGGAATCCTTAAAGGTAAAGTTCGTGGATTTCGCATGGCCTCGTGGGGCGGCCACAACGCTCCGGGAACCATCCAGCCGGGATATTTCCGCCGCGCTTGTTGTGGGGTTGCGCTTTTTCAGTACTCCATCGGTCCAGATCGCGTCCAGCTCTTCGTGGAAAGCCGGGGATGGCCGCACGAAGTAGTGTTTCAGATAAGCCCGGCCAAAATATCCCAGGTCAAAGGCCGCAAGCTGTTTTCTCAGTCCCTTCGGACCGGTCAGCTCCGCACCTGCATCAAACCGCCGTTTCAGTTCCTTTCGGACTTCCAGGTGGTCCTCTTTCCGCAGCACGTAGTCCAGAAAGAGCTGCTTCTGGTATGCTTTGTTATCCTTTTCTTCCTGGTCTTCCCCTGTTTCCTCGCCCAGGGCAGCCAGGTACTCATCCAAATCAATCATCGCTCAACATCTTTTCCTTTGCCGTTGTTAAGATCTGCCGCATCTGCCCGGCCAGTGCCGGATCGGACTTGATCACCTTCATGATCTCCGCCTCCATTCCGTCAAAAGCCAGGTCAACCTTGTTCTTCATCTCCTGCCGCACCCGGTCCTTATAGACCTTGGTACGGGACAGGCTGGCAATCAAACGGCCAACCTTATCCAGCGGCAGATCGTCAAACTCGTCCTCTGCAGTGGCCAGTCGGCTGATCAGTCCGTCCATCATCAGCATCATCCCGGCCTCGGTATAATCCGCATCCGGATTCTGCCGGACCACGTTCACCAGTGCCTGGGTGCGGGACTGCGCTTCCAGAAGCCTCTGCGCCGCTGTATTGCTCCGCATGGCATAACGGCCAACGCTGCTTTTGCTGACCTTAAAGCCCATACTGACCAGCCACTCCGCAATGTTGTAGTAGGTAGTGCCCGGATCTGTCAGCATGACATCCACCTGGGTCTTCACCTCAGGCGGCAGCTCGTCAATCTTCGATGTGATCCGGGTCTTTGTCCGCTTCTTTGCCATTAAATATCCACTCCCGGGTCTTCAATCGTGCACTCCGCCAGGTCCACGCCTTCCTTCGTCAGCCGGACCACGGCATCCTTTGCATAGGCGTTATATGCCGTCACCTTCTGATCGGTAAACTCGATATATCCGGCGTCTGCCAGATAGTTCAGATGTTTGGTGATATCCGGGGATATGATCAGACCCGCTGCGATCATCGCGTTGGAGATCTGTCTGGTCAACGCGGAGTTGTTGTATCCTTTCACCAGGGATCGGATAATATAGCCCCTGACCGCTTTATTGTGCAGCACTTCCGCCTGTTCTCTCTCATCCATCGTTTCTCACCCCCGCACTGTTTAACAATAGCTTGTTCAGCTTCTCATCCATGGAAACCATCTTGGCCTCCATGCCATTCATCGTCCTGAAAAAGTCTTCCCTCAGCACAAAACTCATCGAAAAATCGCCCTTGATATTGCTCAGCTCAGTCTGGACCTGTTTCATGTCCGCCTCGTGCTTTTCTTCCACCTTGGTGATCCGGTTATTGAATGCCTCCATAGAGGAGCTGAGCCGTTCCTCTACGCCGGATATGCTGCTTTTGATGTCGTTGATCATCATTTTGACTAAAAAGATCAAAATACCAACAACAACCGACGCCACCATTCCAATCGTTACCGGTTCACTCATGCGCCATCACCTAACTCTCCAAAGCGTTTCCATAGGGCCGCCAGCTTCTGCCAGCCAAACATCGCCAAAAACGCTACATAAAACGAGATCACCAGCACTCCCACCAGCATGTACCACCGTATCGTCACCTGCAGCACCTGAGCGCCTATCAAAAACGCCACCGTGCACACTGCAATCGACAGGGCGATCACATACAGGTCCGTGGGGATGTACTTCATCACGGCCAGGCTCTTCGTCACCTCCGTGATCACGGACACGGTAAAGGCCGCGACCGCAAGCATGACCAGAAACATGGCCATCAGTGACGCGTGTCCCCCAAGCATCTGCATAATCAGCTCATCCATCATTGCTTTCATACGCTCTCCTCCTTCTTTCGGGCTAAAAAAAATGTAGACAAGACTTTCGTCTTGTCTACACTCTACACTGTTTCAAAATAACCTTATATCCCAAGCATTTGGGGAGTTTTTTTAGGGATTTTCAAAGCCATCATAGTCAAAAAGGGTTATCTGCTGTGGGTCGATCTCCTTGACAATGTTCATGATCTGGTTTGTGGTCAGGTCATACGCCTGTGCCAGCTCCTTGATGTTAAAACCATTGTACTCTTTCCGGATTCTCCGGTTTCTGGCCGGTGCGATCAGCCGCTCCACCTTCGGGAAATAAATTTTATCCCCCATGGAGTAGGCTGACAGCTTCAGCACGTTCTCCAGTCCGATCAGTTCCACCAGCGGCCTGCAGGATTCTCCCACATCTTCCAGCGTGGTGTCCGCGATCAGCTCATCCATGACCGCCTTCTTCATTTCTGCACCCGCTTTCTATCTGGCCAGGCCCGGATACTGCAGCGCACCGTTCTGATCCGGTACCAAGGTAACCGGCTTGGTGACCATGCCACCGTCTTCATCCAGCAGATAATACTTTCCCTCCACTGTCTGCAGGCCCACGCACATCGCGCCATCCGATCCAAGATAGTACCACTCGCCCTTGTACTGATACCAGGTGTTGGATACCATCATACCGGCACCGTTAAACCAATACCACTTATCACCGTCCTGATACCAGGCATTGACTACATATTTTCCTGATCCGTCCGGATAGTAATAGCGCCAGCCGCCGCACTCCTGGGACCAGCCGCTTTTGATAACCGGTTCGGTGACTGGGTAGGAAACAAATTTGGGAATACCCCAATCCGTCCAACCGGCACCATTCACGGATCTGCGCCGGAAGTTTAAGGTGCTGGATGCCATCTCCGCCACCGTCTGGCCTTCATCTGCCAGATACCAGCCGATATGATAGATCCGTCCGGCGCTGTTGCGCTTAAAGACCATACAGGGTGTATCTTTCTGCATTGTGCTGATTTCGCCCGTCCGGATGCATCCCGCATAATAACCGGCAGCCGTGTTATCACTTCCGGCCATCGGCGCGAATGCACCGGAGCAGTCTGCTCCGATCCGTCCGGCACCCTCCTGCAGCTTAGCGTTGTAGTAATTCCAGTTGTACTGACTGGACTGGAATACCCGGTATGTAGCCTTGATGACCTTTTCCGTGATCACCTCGCCGTTCATGCCCCAGACATACAGGGCGCGGCCCTGCTCCAGCTGTTTAAACCACTCTTTCATCTCTTTAATGCTTTTCACTTTCATCACTCCTCATCTTTATAGGCCAGCTCAATCTTGAGCTTGGAATCCACGATCACACAGCGCCGAATAGCTTCCATGGTGCTGTCAATGCCTTCCTCCGGCAGAAATGCCAGAATCAGTTCTGCATTCTTGATCTTAGAAATATAGTAAAGTTCCACATCCAGATCCGGCGCGGCTGCTTCTGCAGCGGACTCCGAAGTTCCTTTTGTCAGATAGCCCAGCACACTCAGCAGCGTTTTTTTGTCTGCCTTGTAATCACCCTTGAGCTTTTTCATCAGCAGTTCCTTCTGATGTGCATCCACCGGCACGCTCATCTGCTCCAGAAACTCCTCCAGACTGTACTCAAAGGTGTAGTCTCCGGTGCACACCGCCTTGATCATTTTGTCAAAATTCTTGTCAAGTTTGTACTTGGTGAACGTGCTCTCCGTTATCTTCTCTTTCACCAGGCCGTCTCCAACAATCTCGCGCAGCCGGTCCATGTTCAAGATGTCAATCTCCTGGGATTCAGATACGATGGCCGTGCCGACCGTATCACCGTACATCTTGCAATATTTGATATTGTGGTCCATCATCGTCAGCAGGCCGCGCTTCTGAATCTCCGCTTTAAGACCGGTCAGCTCTGTGTCCAGGGTCTTCTTTTCATTGTCCAGCATGATCGCACGGTCCACCAGCTTCGCATCACTCAGTTTATTAATCTGTGACATCGCTCTTCGCTCCTTTCACAATCTCCGCAAGGCACGGCTTGCAGATTCCTTTTCCCTTCCAAGTGCTCATCACATCCAGATTACCGCAAAAGATGCAGCGGATTTGGTGAGGTCTCACGATCAGTTCATTCTTCTCGGTGACCTCCAACTCCATCGCGTCCTGGCACTGGATTCCCATAGCCCGGCGGATTCCAACCGGAATATTCACGCTACCGCTGCTTGTAATACGCTTATACGCTTTCATTCTTCATTCCTTCCTGCGCCGCCTGGCGCATCTGTTCCACCTTTTCATCCGTGAGCCCGGAAGTCACTCCCAGGCAGATATCCAGCATGGCATCCTTGACTGTATCCGCGGAGGCACCCATCAGCACCGCCCGCTTCACTGCTATGGCTGCCAGTGCGGTCAGCATCTGCGACAGGTTCTCCATGCTGATTTCTGTCCCGGAGACATTCACCTGACCGTTCTCAATCGTAAGCTCCAGCCTCGTCATATCAGTCACACTCCGAGAATTTGGGATAAGGCTGTTCAATTGCTTCTTTGTGTATGCTGACCACATAGCCGCCATTGCTCCGCAAGATGCGCATCAGGGCAGCCCCCAGTTTGTTCACAATCTTACGCTCATCGGATTCTGTCGTGTCAAATTCTACAACCACTCTGCTTCTCATAGTTCCCGCTCCTTCCTACGCGTCAAGAATATCATCAACCATATCAAATCTTTCTTTCAGGCTACAGCCTGTTCGGCCTTCCTTCTGTAATTTCTCCGAGTGCTCTCTTAACCTTAAAGCTATCTTCAATACTTTCGCCGCACCAACCGCTTCCAATGAAGGGCTCGCCTTGCTTCCCTTCTCTTTTTTGGCCATAACATAACAAAGTGCCTCAAACAGATAAAGCTCCCAGGTGAAAACCTCCCTCTTTCGGTTAGTCCATTCCTCTTTCGCCTCTTCTATGAACTTCTTCCGGTTCAGTTTCGGCTTATCCGGAGGGATCGTCCCCTCGGCCTGCAGCTGCTTTTTCACCATGGCTCTCAATCTCTTTTCGCTTGCCGTCAGCTTCTTTCCTGCCATCCCACTACCTCCCTATGATCCGGGTATACCGTGACTGTTTCCCGGACGGCATCGTTTTCACTACAATATGCGCCTGTCCTGCCTGCAGCAGCCGCACGCAGGTGCGGACAATCTCCCAGTCATGAATAAACTTCTGCTGAAAGCTGACTTCCTCTTCATTCTTCTCCACGCTTTTCTCCCTCCTTCTGCCGTGCCAGAATCGCCTTCATGGCTTCAATCAGCGCCTGGCACTGTTTATCATCCAGCCACTCCAGGGCATCCACCTTAAACATCCGTTTGATCAGGCCCCGGAGGCGGCTCTTGTTCTCGCACCATCCCAGATCTGCCTCCAGCAGGCAGATCTTTCGGCGCTGGCGGGCGGTGACCGGGTTGCCGCCTTCTTTTAAGACACCGTTGCGGCGCTTCACATCATCTTTCTGTTTCTGCAGTACCCGGCACACCCGCGCAATCTCTGATGGGGTCATGGCCCGGATACTGGTTTTTCCGGTTTCCCGCTGCACCAGCAGGTGCAGCAGTTCATCCGTCAGGCCAATCTCTTCCGATTTGGCCAGTCCATACAACGTCCGTATCGTGTAACAATATGAGCGTTTCGCCATCGTCACCGCCTCCTTACAGCATCATCATGCTGGAGGCTTCGCTGACGATCTTGAGCGTGATCCGCTGCTGGCCGTTGGCTTTCATGATGCGGAGCACGTTGTTGAGGGTACGATCCAGCAGGCGGAAGCAGCCGCTCTGTGGGTTCATGGCCCGGCTGATCATCTCGGCCATGGCCGCATCATCCACCTCATAGCCCTCCAGGTAGTCCATGACCTCGTTCTTGGACAGGCCCTTTAATTTATAGTAGAAGTCCATCCGGTTCGCGAACCGTGCCAGGTTGCCCTTCAGCTCCGACTCCAGTCTCGGTTCTCCCGCAATCACAATACCGACATCAGACTGATCGAAGATTCCCCGCAGAATCTCCATCTTCTTCTGCGTGTACTTGTTGATCAGCTTGTCCGCCTCATCAATGATGAGCAGAAAGCCGTTGTTCGTGTTGAAGAACTCCCGGATCCGGTTCACGCGGCTCCAGATCGTGCCGCCGTATCCCCTCGGAAGTCCCACACCGTTCTCGATGGCTTCCACCAGATCCCGGCAGGCCATGGTGTCATCGCACTCGATATAAGCCACCCGGGGGAGCTGCGCGTATTTTTTGAGTGCGTGAGTCTTGCCCTGGCCAGACTTCCCCACGATGATTCCCAGGCCCATGTTTTCCTGACATGCCTGGCAGACACCAATCGTCTGAGAAAAGTCGCGGGATTCAAAATAGCGGATTTTCTCCCTTAACTGGATCACCGGCGCACTCCCCTCCACGCTTTCCACTGGAGTTTCTCCCGGGATACCGCCCGTGCTGATCAGGAACTCCCTGATTTTCTTCTCGATTTCTGTCTTGTCGCTGTTATACTTTCCGTTTAAGTACTGGCTGAGGGCTGGGCGGGAATAGTTCATTCTCAGCGCCGCCTCCGCTTTTGTCATTTTCATGGATGCCAGGCGTTCCGTCATCAGTTCCGCCAGCGTTCTCTCCACGGTATATGTTGCTGTTGCTTCCATTTATACAACCTTCCTTTCCAATTTCTTACTCGTTCATGGCCCGGAGCCGTCTCAGTGCTGACTCTGCCTTTCCGCTCAGATAACTGCTTTCCTCCGCTTCCTGTGCCGCTTCCGCACCCTTCCGGAAGCCGGACCGATAAGTGTTATCCGTGGGCAAAGCTACAACCTTCGACTGCTTCGGCTTCTTCTCCGGATCTTTTCCGATCATCAGGTCAATGCCACCGGTAGCCTTGTTAAATCCAATGTACTGGTCATTCAACTCAGTAAACGGTACATTTGCCTCCCTTGCGCGTTCCCGATCCTTCTTTAATTGGTTCTTCTGGCGGGTTATATGTACTTTAAGCGCCTTTTCTTCCACGCCATGTGGCGAGATAAAGTTCAGTAGCTCCTGCGCATAGGCTTCACACACCTTCTTGCCATCCCTGAACACATAAATCGTTCCCATGTCATGTGGGTCATACTTCACATCCACGTAGCTGTTGATATAATCACACAGATCATCTGACCTGTAGGTCAAACCAGCCAGGTTAATTCCAACATTTCTGACAAAACGCTTTTCCGATTTCATCATCAGGATGGTCGCGAAGCTCTTCGGCGGCACCGCCTTTTGATAGCGTTCCTCGTTCTCCCAGCAGCTAAGCGGGGTCTTGTAGGTCTCGCCCTGCTTTTTCAGTCCAGCATGTACCCTTTTCTGATACACGTTGTGCAGCCATTTCGTCCACTCTTCGTAAAACTCTTCCATGGTGAGCAGCCGCCCCTCTTCCAGAAGCCCCTGCACATCCTTTTCCACCTTGGCAAAGGTCTTGGAGCCGGTCAGGGTTCCCGTGTAGCTGGTAAACCAACGAGTGAACTTATTGCAGATCGTCCGGAACACTCGCTCGATATTGCCTTTTACCCAGGCGTAATATGGTAACGCCCGGTGATATTCCTCAATTCCGATTGACCGATAGAAGCCAACAGAAGCATCGTCAAACCCAACCTGTTGGCGGTCATAACGATGTACACCGGTCATTTCCTTAGAAACATAATCCGCACCGTTATCTATGTAGATATACCGCGGTGCGCTGCCTGCATCATGATACAGGAGTTTCAGCAGGGACTGCTTCAGGATGTCACTGTTGGCGTCCTTACACATCACATCCCCCAGGATCATACGGCTGCGTATGTCGATCCAGGCGCACAAGTGCGGCTTAATGGCAATCACCTTGCCATTCGGTGCCGTCCAGGACACCCAGCAGTCAAAGGTATGTTCATCACCCATGACCAGCTCCATAACCTTCAGATCCATGGTGTTCCGCTCTCCCTTTACCATGACCTTGTTCTTATATTCCCGCTCACCACGGGCCACCAGATACCAGGCGTTCTTTAAATTCTCGTCTTCCATCAGATAGCTGATATAGCGGGTCACAGTCTGGTAGGACGGCAGATTTTTCCATTTATTGATCTCTGCGATGGCCGTCAGCTTTTCATAAAGCATTTCCCGCGTTCCCAGGTTGGAAGCGAAGTCCTTGTTAAACCAGATATTTTTGATAACCCGCTTCACTTCCGGCTTGATGCTGGGGAAAGTGCCGCTTTCCTTCGGCTTCCGGCAGAGGCACAACACCTTGAAATGATCGTATCCGGAGCCGTCTTCCTTCTGCAGCTTGTCCGCCCAGGCCGATGCCTCCAGGTACGCTTTCACGTACCGGTATAGTGTCCGCTGACCCTTCTGCAGATACTGACGTGCATATTCTTCCGCGTATTTGGTGCGGTCCCCTTCGTCATATTGCAAGAATCTGCGGATCACGTTGCCAAGCTCTACCGCCTGGTAGTACCGTTCCTTGTAGTTTTCAATGTACCAATCCAGATCCACCGACACATACCACGGGATATCCCGCTTGACGTTCTCGGCAGTCTCCTGCGGAGTTTCTGCCATGGCCTTCAGGCGTTCCCGCTCCTTCCAGGCGTTCCGCGCCGGTTTGGAAAGGGAGGACACGGCCACAAGGACGATGTCTTTTCCGCCAGTTCCAGACTTTTCTGTCTTTGTGACAAAAGCATCTTTATCTCTCATTAGCCTAGAACGCATAGAGCTACGTTTTATACTCTCCAATTCAGCTGCCTCAGTTAATGTGACATACGTCTCAGCCACCTCGCGCACCCCCTTTCTATGCCACCAGGTCAATCTCCAGAATCACAGAGATTGCTTCCTTATACTTGTCACCACTGCGCTCACCAACCAGGATCTTGTGCAGATACTGATTTCCGCATCCAATCATCGCGGCAAGCTGTGCCTGCGTCATATCCTTGTCGATGAGCTTTTTCTTGACCACCTTACCAAAATCAGTCAGTCCCATACACTCACCTTTGTATTATTTAATTGCTGTTCATTCGGATACCAATGAAGATAATTCCATCCTTGACATCCCATTCACTTATCATGAAATATCCATACATTTCTCTTGCATCATAAAGATTTCCGGTATAAACTGCTCCCGGGTGTGCACTGGATAAATCATAGACTTTTACATTGCTATCACCCGCATAGCTTTCTAAAAAATGCTTAACGTTCATTCTGTACCTCAATGCCTAAATATCCTTGATTAATCTCCGCGTCCTGGCCTTGCCGAAAACCTTCTTTAAATCAGACTTTTTGACAATTTCGATGTGATCAGGCTGATCTTTTACCACCAGCCACGCATCCGGATCCAGTCCGTGAGCCTTCAGCAGTTTCTTTTGTGCCAGCGTTGGGCGTTTTCCGTTTTTCACGATTCCGGCACCTCCTGCAGCACTTCATCCAGTTCTCTTTTGATTTCTCGGCGGAGCATAATTCTTGTATCTGCATCCATGTCTCCAGCATCCACTAAAAGCTGAACCATGTTTTTTATCATTCCCGCGACCTCCAGTACACAGGTGGGGCCATATACGTTCACTTTGGTTTCTGTCATAGAATCATTTATTCGTTTGTTCATGGCAACTAACGCAAATGTTCCTGTATCTGTGACCATCTCTTGGCCATTCCGTTTGATCGTCACTTTTATTGTTTCTTCAAACGGCTCTTTCATGGAATCCATACGCTTTTTATTCTTACGGGAAGCTCTTTTCTGTCTTTCCAAATGTTCCTGGAATGCACGCTCACGCGGAGAAAAAGGTTCCGGAGCCTCCTGCTTTCCTATGGCAGCTGGTACAAATCTGCTTTCGTGTTCTTTCGGTTTATTCATTGCAACCTCCAAAATCAATTTCCTATCCAAAATTCTTTGTCAATGTGCTACAATGAAAACGTAGCCGGAACAATCTTATGAACTTTACGGAATTTTTAACGCGCATACGGGAAGAAGGTTGTACTTCACAATGTACGTTCTCCATCTCTTTTGACTGCTGTTTCACCGACTATGAAACAGCAAAAAACAAGTGACGGAGATCTGCGAGAATTTCTTTAGGAGAGAAAATCATCGCATACCTATTACTATAACAACCGAGGACGGGCGGATCGTATATACGTCCGAATCTGATTTGAAATAGAAAGGGGGATGGTTCCGGCTACATTTTCATTTTTACTGTGTTCATTATTTGCCCTGACCCGGGCGACTTACTGTTTCCGGAGATTTCCGGTTGAGATTTTCAAGATTATTTGTTATTATTTGTGGGTTATTAATAACCCCTTTCAAGAAATAGTATATCTACTAATTCGTAGATTGTCAATATTTTTTCTACTTTTTAGTAGATTTTTCTACTAAAACGGAAAGCGAGGTATTCATGAATATAGATATGATTAGTGTAGGGCAAAGAATAAAAGATCGACGCAAGGAGTTAAATCTGACACAAACTGACGTTTATCATCAAACCGGCATTGCATCCGGAGCTTTAAGTCAAATTGAGAACGGCTCAAGATCCCCTTCTATTATGATTTTTTATAAATTAGCTGTTGCTTTAGATTGCAGTACAGACTGGTTATTAACAGGAGAATCTTCTAATTCGAAGATTTCCATTTTCTCCGAATCCGAAGAAAACATAATAAAAATGTATAGAGAACTATCTGATGACGACAAGGACGAACTATTTGAGATTTTAAGTTTAAAACTTCGTAAAGCACGCCGGGGAAAGAGCCGTTCAGAAAAATCATCTGCATCAATGACTACAGAAAAAGCTGATATGGTCGGCTAATTTTTTTCATGTTTTTGGGTTACTTTTAACCCATATTTCGCACATAGCAATGTTGCAAAAATAGAAGCCTTTCTTCGGTTCATAAATTGACTGATTTTTTGTTTTCTGGCTCGATTTCTGCAACATTCCTCTTCGCCATCAAATTTTAAAAAAAGTGCGTTTTTCCTTTTAAATAAGCCAATGTTGCAATGTTTTTTATCAATCACATTTTGCAACATTGCTCACCTGGAAATATTTAGCGTATGTAACCGCATAAATAACATGACATATTCATGCGTTACTACGGCGGGAGCCCTTGATTTCACTGACTTTTTCGTATTTTCCGCTCATATCAGTAACGCCATTTGTAACGCTCTAACGCCGCGTTATTACGCGCAAGGGTATTTTCAAATGCGAGGGTATCGGTTATAATGTTCTTACAACCTTCAAACGGAGGGAGAACGGTGGAAAAGTTAGTAAAATCAACGCTTCCAGGCTTTTCCACCGCTCCCTCCGGATTTCTTTAAACGAAAAAGCACCAGCAACGGCCTATTCTCAGAATAGCTGTCACTGATGCTTTTATTTTTTTGTTCATGAACTCCACAAACCCTTATTTCACGCCATTTCCCGGCATATCCCGCCCATTCCCCAGATGTCCCACCCACTCCCCTGTTTTTGTCATTTATTCTGGTAGGTTACACCTAAATCAAAGCCAAAGACTTGAAGTATAGATAAAAAAAATTTAGAACCACTCATACTGTGGTCAAAAGACCTTCCGGCTGAGTGTTACAAGCGCCGCAAATAAGCGGCGCATCCAAAGAGCCTGCTCCACGCAAGCCCGGTCTCATCGTCTCTCGCTGCAGCTATCATGAATGGAAAGTATGTAAACGCGGTTCCACTTTACCGTCTGGAACAGAAGTTCATCCGGAAAGCCAGAAATAGTCCGCTTCGTTCCTGATCATAAAGCAGATCCAGGCAATCTACCGGGAGGAAGGAAAACTCAAAGAACTTTCATCAAAAGAAAGGCTTGTTCAGCGTCAGGTGGTTGTAAAACCACTGGTAGATGCTTTGTTGTGTACCTGAAACAACACGAAAGTGAAGTCGGTACGGAAAAACTGAGGGAAGCTTTCACTTATGCATTGCATCAGGAAAAATACCTCTGGGTTTTTCTGACCGACGAGGATGTTCCGATGGACAACAATGCATCAGAGCGTGCGATCCGCGGATTCTGTGTCGGCATGAAAAACTGGCAGATGATCGATACCATCAATGGTGCACAATCATCCGCTATCATTTACAGCATTGCAGAAACAGCAAAAGCGAACAATTTAAAGCCACATGGGTACTTTGAATATCTTCTGACAGAGATTCCGAAACACATGGGTGACACAGACCGATCCTTTTTAGATAATCAGGTCCCATGGTCAGAAATGCTGCCAGAGAGTATTCGAAAACCAAAGAAGATCAATTAAGCCAAGCCGCAAATGTGGCTTTTGACTGGTTCAGTACTTGCTATGGAGCGTTTACGTTTCAAAAATCTCTCGGAGTCTTACTTGCTTAATTTATGGCTGTGTTATAAACTGACTTTCGTTATATTATCACACAATAACATAGTAAAAACCCTGTTAGTTTTCCAACAGAGCCCTATCGATTATATTTAAGAAGATTCTCTACTCTGAGCTGAGCGCAAATTATATTTCTTACATAACTGTTTATTCTTATACATATAAGCATCTGCATCATCCAATAACATCTGCATTGTACACGCCATATCATCAGAGGATAATGCCCATCCGCATGCATAGTCGATTGGTAATTGATTTTCACAACTATTTAATCTCTCTTTTTCTCTGTACAATGATTTTAATATCTCCTTAATTTTTGCCTCACTCGTATGATAAATAACTGCTATAAACTCATCTCCGCCATATCTTCCAACAAAATCCTTTTCTGGAATAACACTGCGCAAAAGCTTTGCGAAATTCAATATCAACTGATCTCCTGCGGAATGTCCCATTGTATCATTTACAGTTTTTAGATTATTTAAATCAAACATTATGCATGCTGTAGAATCTGTAATTATATCTTTTTTATTAAGAAGCTCATTACAGGCATTTTTATTTGGCAGCCCAGTATGGGCATCTACGAATGCTTTCTGTTCCAGCAGTCTGTTTTGCATTGCCATCTGCATTGCCTTTAGAGTCTGCATAATAACCAATATCACCAGACTCAACATATCAAGTGCCGACAAAAGCTCTATGGTACGAATCTTTACAGCGATTTTTTCTGAATAACTTTCTGCGGCAGAGACAGTTTCATCTGCCATCGTAAAATATATTTCACTCATATTAACAATGTCTGTATTTTCGTATCCCTTGTTTCTTACTGCTTCAATTTCTGTTTTCAATTTATCCCAGTAATCACTCTGGATTTGCAATTTTTTCTGATACTCTTCGTCATTGAGTTTTACCAGATCATAATGTCCATCCTGATATCTCAATCCAAGAAGAATATCATCCAAATATTTAATTAATTCTTCATTTTGGTTTCCTGTAATTTCTAATTTTACTTCGCGCTGTGTAGCTCCACGTACTAGGCCTGCATAATTTATTACGCGTGCTGTCCCCTGTAGCCTACTAATCTGAATCATCATAAAAATAATAAGAACTACTAATATCAATATAAGGAAACTCTGTATAATACCTATTATATTTTTACTTTTTTTCTTGTTTGTCTGCATTTTACAATTTATCTTGAACCTTAAATAATATTCATTTCAATAACTATGCTATTCCTTTACTTTCTCCCTGCATTTTGGGCAAATACCTTTAAATGAAATATCATAATCTAAATATTTTATTCCATTCGTGTCATGAATCATTTCTATCAAGTCTGATATTTCATCCACGTCTACACCTGATACCTCACCGCATTTTACACACCTGACATTGTAATGATTTTTTAAGTTAAATCGAATCACTTTATTAAAAAAATACCTACAATAAGTACCTTTTTAATAAGATGTTATCTCTATTCTGCGTTCAAAAATATATTCCGTATCTGACGATAGATCATGCCTGAACGCATAGCCAAGTCTGTCAAATTTTTTTATATCCTCAGGATTTTCAATACTATTTTCAGCCATGAACCTAACCATTTCACCACGGGCCATCTTAGCATATGTACCTT
>OHAC01000688.1_pt1 | contig 34033 bp, 30 predicted proteins | sample 1577051 | NCBI WGS metagenome assembly OHAC01 (sample SAMEA3541499, study PRJEB24748) | human gut metagenome | biome: human gut; feature: human-associated habitat; material: faeces | place: China | collected 2012 | reverse complement strand
TACTAACAATGATAACACGATTCTATCCATAAGTGTTCTCCCTTCTGTCACGTTCCCTTTATGATAGCAATCCTGATACTATTTGTCAACTATATAAAAGGAATGTGTACTATTCCTTTCGGTTATAATTCATCGCTGTTCCATCCAGAGAACAGTCATATGTCCGTATTCCGCGGACAGTTTTAGAATTTCCGTACCATATCCCGGGTGATTTCAGCCAGGCTATGGGCACCGCACATAGCCATGGTGTCCTTTAACTGGCCGCCAACGCGGTTCACCAGCTCTGCCACGCCTTCCTCCGCGCCGCCGTAAACCGCAGTCACGAACGGGCGGCAGATCAGCACGCCATCTGCTCCCAGTGCCAGCGCCTTAAAGACATCGCTGCCGTTGCGGATGCCGCCATCTACCAGAATCTTCATGGAACCGCCGCCCACAGCATCCGCAATCTCAGGAAGCACCTCCGCGGTAGCCGGGCACTGGTCCAGAACACGGCCGCCGTGGTTGGATACCACAATGGCTGCTGCCCCGGCCTCTTTCGCCTTCAACGCGCCCTTCACCGTCATAACACCCTTTACAATAAACGGAACGCCTGCCGCGCGGATGATGCCAGCCAGCTCTTCCACTGTCTTACTGCCGGCCGGCGGAGTCAGATTTTTTAAGAACGGAAGGCCTGCCGCGTCAATGTCCATCGCTGCCGCAAAAGCACCGGACTTTCTGACTAACTCCATCTTTTCTGCCAGCGTCTCCGCATTCCACGGCTTTACGGTCGGAACACCCAGGCCGTTTGCCTTTCCAATGGCTGCGGTAGCCGCCCGCATGACCTCCGGATTCGTACCATCACCGGTAAAGGCCGCAATGCCATTGTCCGCGCAGGCCCGCACCAGAATATCATTGTAGGCCGCGTCATCATACTTATCTCCATAATGAAGGTTCACTGCGCCCACCGGGCCAGCAAAAAATGGATAAGCGAATTTCTTTCCGAAAATCTCCAGGCTGGTGTCCACCGGGCCGTTCTCACAAAGCGTGTCCATCTGTACCCGGATTTCCCGCCATTTCTCATAATTGCGGATGGCCGTGTCACCCTCGCCCTTGGCACCCGGACCAGGCATGGTATTTTTGCAGGCCCGGCCGTTGCAGACCGGGCATCCCTTACAATACGAACCAAGGCAGGTCCTTGCATTCTTTAAAACTTCTTCCTGTGTCATTCTACAAACTCCTCCTTATATCAAACTGAAAAGCTTCCGTTTTTCCGTCAGCTTTCCGGCTTTTTGCATGTTTCCAGTCAGATTCCGGCGCTCAGCCCAGCGCCACATCCAGAATCATCATAATCAGAAAGCCGACCGCAAAGCCCATAGTTCCCATATCGGAATGTTCCCCCTGAGCCGATTCCGGGATCAGCTCTTCCACCACCACATAGATCATGGCGCCCGCCGCAAAGGCCAGCATATAGGGCACAATTGGCACCAGAAACTTTGCGCACAGAATCGTGACCAGCGCACCGATGGGCTCTACCACGCCGGACAGCGTACCCATAACAAAAGCCCTGAGCTTTGACTGCCCCTCACTGTGCAGCGGCAGGGAAATGATGGCCCCCTCTGGAAAGTTTTGAATAGCGATGCCAATGGTCAGGGCAAAGGCTCCGGCTGCCGTGATGGGAGCGCTTCCAGTCAGAAGCCCCGCAAACACCACGCCCACTGCCATGCCCTCCGGCAGGTTGTGCAGCGTCACCGCAAACACCAGCATGGTCGTTTTCTTTAAATTGCTCTTTGGGCCCTCCGGCGTGTCGCTTCCCATGTGAAGATGCGGGATCAGCTTATCTAACCCCCAGAGAAACACCATGCCGATGGAAAAGCCGGCTGCGGCAGGCACAAACGCCAGCTTTCCGGCAGGCTCACACATCTCCATGGCCGGGATCAGAAGTGACCACACCGAAGCAGCCACCATAATGCCGGAGGCAAAGCCCAGCAGCAGCTTCTGGATCACCGGTTTGATCTCATTTTTTACAAAAAACACACTTCCCGCTCCGATGGTAGTACCAAGAAACGGGATCAGAATCCCGAAAATAATATGAAACAGCTCCTCTCGCATGAGAGATCACCCTCTTTCCTTAGTAGTATCTTATTCCGCAACAGGCTACATGCGATACTCTATTGGAATCGGATTGCTGTTATTTCTGTTATGCCGCAGATATCTGCTTCGGATCTCCCACAACCTTCTTAAATACCAGCAGGAACAGGATGATGGAAAATACCGGACCGGCAAAGTCGGAGACCGTTTCCGCAAAAAACACATTGGTCACGCCGGTCAGGAGCGGGATCAGCACCACCGACAAAAAATAAATGGATTTACGGAAGAGCGACAGGGTAATCGCCACCTTCGCTATGCCCATTCCGGTAAATCCGTCCACGATCGTGTACTGTACTGCCAGCGGGATCACGCCCAGCGTGGACATCCGGATAGCCCAGGCGCTTAAGGCTACATATTCCTCGTTGCGGGTAAAGATCCGCACGAAAATCTCTGGAACACACTGGGCTGCCAGAAACATGACCGTGTTGAATACAAGCGCGCAGGTGACGATCCACTGCTCCGCCTTCCAGATGCGGTCCGGCCTTTTTGCTCCGTAGTTGTAGCCCAGGATCGTCTGGGTTCCCGAAGTAATGCCTCCGAGCGGCATCGTGATGATCAGCATAAAGCTCTGGACAATTGCCGCGCAGGTCAGGATGGTATCGCCCTGTCCCGGACCGCCCAGACGCTGGATCACCATATTCTGGGAAATGATCAGCACATTATCCAGAGCGATGATGACAAAGGGAGAGAAGCCCACCCTGGCTACCTGCAGCATCAGCCTGGGATCAAACCCATGAAAAGTAATGCGGATCGGCACCTTCTTTCCAAATAAGAAGCGCAGCACATAAAAGCAGGAACACATCTGCGACAGTACCGTGGCCAGGGCTGCTCCCCGTACATCAAGATGCAGGCCGAAAATAAAAATGGGATCCAGGACGATATTGGCCACCGCCCCGATCATAACGGCCTTCATGCCAACCTTTGCAAAGCCCTGGCAGATGATAAACTGGTTCATGCCCGTAGTCATCAGCGCGAAGAACGTGCCACACAGGTAGATGGTCATGTAAGACAGCGCATAGGGAAAGGTGGTCTCCCCAGCGCCAAACCACCACAGGAGCTTTTCCCTCATTCCCAGCACACAGACCGTCAAAACCAGGGCCATGACCGTCAGCATGAGAAAGCAGTTCGCCAGGATCTGCCGTGCGCCCTTTTCATTCTTCTGCCCCAGGCGGATACTCATGAGTGGTGCGCCGCCTACACCTACTAAAATAGCAAAAGAAGAAACCAGAGTTACGATCGGGCCGCAAATACCGACACCGGCCAGTGCCACCTCACCGATCTTCGGAATATTTCCGATGTACATACGGTCTACGATGCTGTAAAACACACTCACAAACTGTGCCAGCATGGATGGCAGTGCCAGACGAAGGACCAGCCCCCGTATGTCATCGGTGTCTAAGTCATTTTCCAGCTTCATAGTACAAACTCTGCATCCTTTCTGTCCGTGCAGACTTTCTTTAATTTCTGGCGGATCGCAAGGGTCATCAGAGTTCCCAGCTTTCTCGCGTGCTTCGGGCAGACTGCAATGCAGCGCATGCAGGTGATGCAGGCACTTTCATCGGTCACCTTCGCGTCCGTACGGGAAATAGCCTGGACCGGACACTTGCGGATGCAGGTTCCACAGCCCTCGCAGGCTGAAGAGACACTGATCTTTAACGGCAATGTGCCGTATGGGCGGTACGGACGGTTGCCCCGGATAGAAAGCTCCAAAAGCTTTGTACTTCCGGCTGTGCTCTTCAGTTTTTCTCTGACTGCCTCCGCAAAGGCAGTCATCTCTTTTTTGTCTTTCTCATCCGGGCGTCCGGCTCCGTATACATGGGCAATGTTATGCTCTGTGACTACGGCTGCCGCTGCCGCCGGGATGAATCCCTGTTCCTTTAAGATATCCGAAAGCTCCAGCAATGCGTCCTCGTAGGCACGGTTTCCGTAGGTGACGATCAGCACCGCCGGCGTGCGCTTTCCGTGGATCTTTTGTAGGCGCTCTCTCGCCGTCTCCGGCACCCGCCCGCCGTATACCGGCACGCCGACTATCACCAGCTCATGCTCTGTAAAGGTATAATCCGGCCTGGAGGACACGGCATCGGTGAGATCCAGCCATTCCGCCTCCCTGTTATCTGCGATCCGCTCCGTGATCCACTCCGTCACCTGCTTTGTACTTCCGGTAGGACTAAAGTAAACTCCGGTAATCTGTGAAATATTCATAATACAATCTCCTGTTTCCTGTGAACCCCCGCTCACATTTCTTTGTTTTCAGACTGCCACAGACAGTCATTTTGCATGATCATCCATCTTCCTGCATCAGTAATGTCCCGCCTCATGCTCCGCGTTCAGCCAGTCCACCGCCTCCCAGATCCCGTCTGTGGTAAATGGGAAATCTCTGTGGTGCTTTTTCTCATCCAGCGTCACCTCAAAGTTAAAGGGTTCCGGCCAGATGATGACCCGGAGCACGGTCTCCGTCTTCGCCGGGGTCTCCTCCGTGGCAGGCTCCAGTTCTTTTTCATGTTTGATGAGCACATAGCGCATGCCTTTGAAGCTTCCGGTAAAACGGCTCTTTTTTAAGAACGGGATGGAAATATCCCCATGCAGTTCAATCTTACTGGTTTCTAGCATATCTGTCAAATCCTCCTGTTGTCTTTCCACTGTAGCAGTTTTCATTCGTTTTGTCGAGAACAAGTTCTGAAAATTCCTACCCATCTGCCGTATACCGTGCTATACTAGATAAAGAGCAGAATTTTTCATGACGATCTAATTCAGAAAGGACTCAGCTGTTTTGCATTTTCAGCTGAGAAAGGAAACATTTCATGAGCCGCAGACAAAAACCAGCCATTGATTCCTCTATCCCCCCGGCAGACCTTCCGCTCCGCCCGTCTGTACGCTTCCGCCTGGCCAAGAACGACACCTTCTTCGGTCCCGGCGTTGCAGAATTTCTTATTCTGGTAGACCAGAGTAATTCCATGCAGACCGCCTGTAAGCAAATGGAGATGTCCTACAGCAAGGGCTGGAAAATCATCAAAAAGGCCGAGCAATATCTGGGCTGCTCCCTGATTGAATCCCGGTCCGGCGGCGCAACCGGCGGTTCTTCCCATCTGACGGAAGAGGCCAAAGATCTGCTTGCCCGGTATCAGGGTATGGAAAAAGAGCTGAAAGCAGCAACTGCCCAGCTCTTTGAAAAATATTTCGGTGATTATTCAGTTAACCCTTAAGAAGCAGGATTGCTTCCGGGGCTACTCTGACGTATTCCGGAATCAGACCGTCCGCACTGTGGGTGTGGATGGTCTTTCCTATTTTCCACCACAGACCGTTTTGCAGGGTAATATACCACTCAAACGGCATCTCAGAAAGTTTCGCATGTCCAACCGGAATGTGGTTGATCCCTTCCGGATCTTTTACCGGCTCAAAATCATGGGCACGGATTCCAATGGAAGTTACATCCTCTGTCACGGTTTTCTCCGTGCTCAGCTCCAGATTATCCCAGTCTAATGCGCGTACCCGGTGATCGTCTATTTTTTCAATGCGGGAAATGTTTTTGCAGCCAGTCAGCCTTGCGGCCTCAACGCTGCCCGGATCATTGAAGATATCCTTCGTTTTTCCTGCCGCGATGACATGGCCTTTGCTTAAGAGCAGCAGCGTATCACAGAGCTGGTAGGCCTCGTCCCGGTCATGGGTAACCATGACGGAAGCTCCCTGGTATTCCGAAAGCACGCTGGCCAGTTCCAGACGCAGACGCTCTCTTAAGTGCGTGTCCATAGCGGAAAACGGCTCATCGAGAAGCAGTGCCTCCGGCTCATAAGCCAGGATCCTTGCCAGGGCCACTCTCTGCTGCTGTCCGCCGGAAAGCTGTGCCGGATAGCGTTTTTCCAGTCCGCTTAAACGAAAGCGCTCCATCATCTCAGAAACCCGCTTTTTCTGCTGTGCTTCCCCGTAGCGTTTTCCCGCCTTTAATCCGGTAAGGATGTTTTCCTCCACGGTCATATTCGGAAACAGCGCATAGTTCTGGAACAGATAACCGACGCGGCGTTTCTGCGGCTTCAGGTTTACCTTCCTGCTGCTGTTGAAGAGTTCCCGTCCATCCAGAATGATGGAACCGCTGTCCGGCTCCACAATGCCGGCAATGGATTTTAAGGTCATGCTCTTGCCGCAGCCGGAAGGACCAAGAATGCCAAGACAGCTGCTCCCAGAGCCATCGGACGCGTCACTGGCGCGTCCGCGACATGCCGGGCAGGTAAACTGAACCTGAAGCTCAAATTCACGCAGCTTTTTCCGGATATCTGCCGATAAAAAATCCTCACTCATGATAATCTCCTTTTCTTCTCGCGCAGTGCTGCCCGGTTCATCAGGATGACGGAAAGAAAGGCAATGACAACGATGATGGCAACATAGCGGTATGCCGCATCCATGTTTCCTGCTGCCACCTCAGAGTAGACGGCCATAGGCAGGGTTCTGGTCTTTCCTGCAATGTTGCCCGCTATCATGGCCGTTGCGCCAAACTCACCCAGGCCTCTCGCAAAGGCCAGAACACCACCGCTGACAATGCCCGGCATGGCATTGGCGATCAGCACCTTGTGGAAGATGCTCCACTCACTCATGCCAAGGGTGCGGGCCGCAGCCATGAGGTTCGGATCCACCTGCTCAAATGCTCCCCTTGCAGAGCGGTACATGAGCGGAAAGGACATCACCACCGATGCCAGCACTGTGGCTGTCCAGGAGAAAGCGATCTTAACACCGAAATACTGCAAAAAGAAGATGCCGATGGGCCGTTTCACCCCAAACAGATATAAGAGAAAAAAGCCCGCCACCGTAGGCGGCAGCACCAGCGGCAGCGTCAGCACGCCGTCCAGGATGATCTTCATCCGCTCGTTTTTCATGCTGACCACCCACCAGGCTGCCAGGATTCCGAGGAAAAAGGTAATCACGATGGAGACACTGGCTGTCTTCATGGAAATCAGGATCGGGGACCAGTCCATCTTTTGCTCCTTTCTCTTTACTCTGCTGCTACAAAGCCGTAGGACTCAAATACCGCAATTGCTTCCGGAGTCTGTAAGAAATCAACGAATGCCTTTGCTGCATCTTCATGAGTAGTTGCTTTTACAACGGCTACCGGGTAGATGACCTTCTTCTCCAGACTTCCCTCCGGTGCCTCTGCAACAACAGTAACCTGATCAGCCTTGCTTGCCGCGTCGGTTGCGTATACGATACCCGCGTCAGCACTTGCTGCTGCAACCTGGTTTAATACCTCCGTTACGTTGGTACCAAAGCTTACCTTATCCTGAATGCTGTCCCATACGTTTAAATTGGTCAGAGCTTCTTTTGCGTACTGGCCGGCCGGAACACTCTCCGGATCGCCCAGAGCGATGGATGCTGCATCGCCGATCTTCTCGAAGGAATCAATCTTACTGTCACTGCCGGCCGGAACGATCAGAACGATCTTATTCTCTAACAGGTTCACAATGCTATCGGAAGCAATCATGCCTTCATCATCCAGAGCCTTCATCTGCTTGGTCGCTGCGGACATGAATACGTCTGCCTCAAGTCCTTCCTCGATCTGGGTCTGCAGCTTTCCTGAGCTGTCGTAGGTTCCCTCAACGGTTACGCCCGGATACTGCTCCTCGAACATCGGGATCAGTTTATCCTCATATGCGTTCTTTAAGCTTGCTGCTGCCGCAACCAGAATGCTCTGATCGCCAAGATCAGCGTTTGCCGCTGCTTTGCTCTCTGCCTCTGTCTCTGCTGCAGTGGTTTCCGCTGCGATTGTCTCAGTCTCGGTTGCTGCTGCAGTGGTCTCCTGCGGTTTGGAGGAGCATCCTGCCATCATACCTGCAACCATCATAGCTGCCATTACAACTGCGAACGGTTTCTTCATCTTTTCTCTCCCTTTTGTTTTCTATTTTCTCGCGCACTCAGACGCGGTGCCACGCAAAATCTTTAACCCATGATCCAGCGCTCCCAGAATAAAGCCAAGGCTCTCCTTCACGGCCTTCGGACTTCCCGGCAGATTGATGATCAGGGTTTTCTTGCGGATGACGGACGCGCCGCGGCTTAGCATGGCCCGGTCCGTGATCTGCATGGACTTCATGCGGATGTACTCGGCAATACTAGGCGCATTCCGGTCTGCCACAGCCAGCGTTGCCTCCGGTGTCTGATCCCGCATGGAAAATCCGGTACCGCCGCTGGTGATAACCAGATCTACCTGCCGGCTGTCTGCCAGACGAATCAGGTGATGCTTTAACACTGCCGGCTCATCCGGGATCACAAAGCGCTCCACCACATCATATCCTGCTTCTTTTAACAGCTCCTCGGCTGCAGGGCCGCTTGCGTCCTCCCGCTCCCCTCTGGAGCCTTTATCGCTTAAGACAATGACCGCCGCCGTGAACGGACGGTTCTCATCCGGTGCTTCCACACGCATCACATCTCCCGGGCGGATGATGCCTTCCTTTATGACCTCGGCAAACACACCTTCCCGCGGCATGATGCACTCCCCGACACGATGGTAAATCGCGCAGTGGCTGTGGCACTCCTTGCCGATCTGGGTCATGCGAAGCTCCACGGTCCCGGCATACAGTCTGGTTCCCACCGGCAGCGCCCGGAAATCAATTCCGTCTACGACCAGATTTTCACCAAAGGCACCGTCGCCCACGTTTGCTCCGCGCTTATTAAACTCCTCTACCTTATTATAGGAAAGAAGACTCACCTGCCGGTGCCACGTTCCCGCGTGGGCATCGCCCTCAATTCCGAAATCCGGAATAAAATGGCCTTCCGGGATGGTATGCTTTTCCGTTCCCCGGGCCGGACTGATGCAGATAGCCTTCACTACGCCTGTTTCATTAAAATCCATGTTTTTCACCCTCCAATTGCGCTCATGCCATGCGCTTCTGTAATCTGATCCGGCTGCTCAAAACAGTGCTCTGCCGGTTTGCCGTATATGGTGCGGGCCATGGCATTGAGAAGCTTCTGATTTTTGCTGACCGCTTCCTGCCGCACGCATTCACCACGCAGAATTTCTCTCAAGTCTGTTCCATCCTCATAGCACAGACAGGTCTTCAAAAATCCTGTTGAAGTCAGTCGTACCCGGTTGCAGGAGCTGCAGAACTTTCCGTGCATAGCACTTATGAGTCCGATGCTTCCCTGATATCCTGGAATCCTGTAATACACCGCCGGACCGGTCCCGTGTACGCTGTCATCGGCCTGAAGCTGAGAAAATTCACTGCGTATCTCTTCCAAAAGCTCCTCGTTGCTGCGTCCCTCCGAGTGGCGCCCTTCTCCAATGGGCATCAGCTCAATAAACCGGACATCCACAGGCTTATCCTTTGCCAGCGTGATCAGACGTTTCCAGTCGGTATCCGGCATGGAAACTGCGTTAACCTTTACTTTCAAGCCTGCCGCAAGAGCCGCGTCAATGGCCAGCAGGACCTCCGGCAGAAGATCCTGACCGGTAATGGTCGCAAAGGTCCCGGCATCCAGTGTATCCAGGCTGATGTTGATCTCATCCAGTCCTGCCTCTACCAGTTCCGGGAGAATGGCTCTCACCAGGGTTCCGTTGGTCGTCATGGCGATTTTTTCAATACCCGGAATCTCTTTTAACATACGGATCAGCTCCGGGCAGCCTTTCCTGGCAAGCGGTTCTCCTCCGGTCAGCCGGATCTTGGTGATGCCGAGCCTGGCCCCGCACACCGCGATCTGCCGGATCTCCTCAAAGCTCAATATATCCTTATGCTCCACGCACTCAATGCCGTTTGGCATACAGTATTTGCAGCGCAAGTTGCAGCGGTCCGTCACGGACACACGCAGATACTTAATTTCTCTTCCCTGGGCATCCTTCACACCTGCTCACCGCCCTGCTCACGCGGATTCACAAAATGTCCGCTCTTTCCTCCGGTTTTCTCTGCCAGATGGATGTCTCCGATCTCCATCGCCTTATCTACCGCCTTACACATATCGTAGATAGTCAGAAGCGTCACTGACACGCCGGTCAGCGCTTCCATCTCCACTCCGGTCTTTCCGGTGGTCTTGGCCGTGCAGACTGCCTCGATCTCACAGGTTTCCGGATGCAGGTTAAAATCCACGTTCAGCTTGGTCAGATTTAAGATGTGGCACAGCGGAATAAGCTCTGAAGTACGCTTTGCTCCCATGATCCCGGCAATCCGGGCCACACCGAGCACATCTCCCTTAGCCATAGTACCTTCTTTGATCTTTCCAAAGCATTCCTCGCTCACGCGGATACGGCCCTTTGCTACCGCCTCACGCACCGTTTCGCCCTTGGCAGTCACATCGACCATGCGGGCATTGCCCTGTTCGTCAAAATGGGTAAATTCCATATCAGTACCCCTTTCCAAATCCGCAGTTCGGGAAGGTGCAGACCGGGCAGTTTAAGCACAGGCCGCCCATGCCGAGGGCTGCCAGCTCGTCCGGTGTCACCTCATCGTCTGCCATGACACGTGGAAGTACCAGATCAAAAATGGTGCGCTTTGCATACATCACGCAGCCCGGAAGCCCCATGATAACGGTTCTCCGGTTCCTGCCCTGCTCTATACGGTCGTAATAAGCCAGCAGGAACATAGCACCCGGAAGCACCGGGGCACCATAGGAAACGATGCGTGCTCCTGTATTTTTGATAGCCAGCGGAGTCTTGTCATCCGGATCTACACTCATGCCTCCGGTACAGATGACAACATCCGCTCCCTTTCCGATCATGTCCAGAATGCTGGCCGTTACCTTTTTGTCATCATCATCCCAGGTGACATGGTCAATGACCTCTGTGTCAAACTCAGACAGCTTGTCCACAATGACCGGGGTGAAGGTATCTTTGATACGTCCGTGGAACACTTCATTTCCGGTTGTCACAATACCGACCTGCTTATGCTGAAACGGCTTTAATTCCAGAATTGGCTTTCCACCGGTCAGCTCCATGGTCCGCTCCCTCACCGCTTTCATCTTCTCTTCCTCAATGACCAGAGGGATAATGCGGGTGCCTGCCAGCTTGTCTCCCTTTTTTACGGCAAAATTGCCGTGGCGGGTGGCGATCATCATCTGGCCGAAGGAATTGACTGCTTTCAATGCCTTCGCGTCAATCTTTAACAGGCCATCGCAGGCCGCGGTCAGCTCGATCTTACCTTCCTTCGGCAAAGAACGGTCCATGTGCTCACCCCTGCAGATCTCGCAGAGCACTTCGGCTGCATCATCCTCGTGGAGCATGCCCTCTTCCTTCTCCCAGACATAGAGGGTATCCTTTCCAACGCTTAAAAGCACCGGAATATCTTCCTTTGTAACAATGTGACCCTTGCGGAACACCGCGTCTTTGGTGACTCCGCGAATGATCTGTGTAATGTCGTGACAGAGGACTGCGCCCTCCGCATCGACGGTTTTGATCAGTTTCATGTGTGCTGCCTCCCAATCTTCCTGTGAATCTTCGTTATAATTCCGTTTTTTGTTCCATTCATTCGTTTTATCGTTATTTTTTTGCGAAAATAACGGTGGACTTTTAAAACCGGCCTGCCTTCCGGCAAACCGGCTTTTCAGATTATTCTATTGTAATCTGTTTTTCCGGGAAATGCAATCCCCTAATCTGTTTTATTGACAGTTTCCCTAACTTTTTTTCATGTATTTCGTTACTTATCAGAATTTCACACTCAGACCTGTTCGATCAGCACCTGCATCACGCCGCCGCAGACCATGCCCTCTTCCTCTGCCACTCTTCCGGTCATGTCCACATGACGGATCTGATATCCGCCATCACGGATCACTTCCCTGGCATGCTGCATGAGGTTCGCCTCTGCGCAGCCCCCTCCAATGGTTCCCTGGATCAGCCCGGTCTCGTAGACGATCATCTTGGCTCCAGCCTTTCTCGGTGTGGAGCCTTTCGTGCTCAGAATGGTAATAACCGCCTTTTTCTGATCCGCAAATTTTTCTTCCGGCTCTGCCAGATCGTGAATAACCTCCATGTCAATGTCAGACTGGGAAACTTTTCTGGCCTCATCCTCCGGTTTGCGTTTTACCTGAATGGCTTCTGCAAGGATGGCCACCGCAATTTCCTCCGGAGTCACTGCGCCGATATCCAGTCCCACCGGCGTATGAATCCAGTCAAGCCACTTACGGCTGATGCCTTCCTCCTCCAGTGTATCCTTCAGCTCGCGGACGCGCTTTCTGGAACCGATCATGCCAAGATATGCTGTCTCTTCCTGCTTTGCCAGAGCCCGCAGGCAGACACCGTCATGTCGATGGCCCCTGGTTAAGAGCACCACAAAATCGGAGGAATTGACATGCAGCTTTTCGATTGCAGAATCAAAATCCATGCAGAGCACTTCTTTCGCCGTCGGGAAACGAAGCTTGTTTGCAAAGGATGGCCGGTCATCGGTCACGGTTACCGCAAAACCAGTTCGGGCCGCAAACTCTGCCAGTGCCAGGGACACATGGCCGCCGCCGAAGATCAGCATGCGGTTTTCCTTACAGAAAGGCTCCGCGATCCACTTTTCTGTTTTCTGCTCATCGTCAAACCCCGTAATGCATACCTTCTTCTCAAAAGCAGCCTGCTGCGCCAGTGCCTCCGCCTCTTCTGGTTCTGTGCCCGGCACATATAAGTGCTTTTCCAGGGTTCCATCCGGATTTAATTTTGTCAACAGCAGCTTCTGGTTCTCCGATTGCAGGCCGGAAAGAAGCTCCCCATATACATTGTTTTCAATCCCCATACTTCACGTTCTCCTTTTTACAGTACGCTCTTATCACGCACCTGACTATTTTTTTGATTATCGTTATATTCTATCAAGTTTTGCTGCTTCTGTAAATGCCATGTGGCCGAAATTGCAGGAAGCAAAGCACAAAAACCTTTGTATTTTCGCAAAATTACATAATGAACGGACCTCAAAAATGTGCTATGATAATGACATATTACAATATGTTTGATACAGGGAATTTTTTAAGCCCATCTACATCTTTGGAGGACCTCTTCAGTTATGAACAGACAAGATTTTGAACAGCAATTTGAAGCAATCAGCGACCAGATCTGGGAATTTGCGGAGACCCGTTACCAGGAGTTTCGTTCCAGCGCCCTGCAGGCTGATTTTCTGGAAAAAGAAGGTTTTACCGTAACCCGGAATCTCGGCGGCATTGCCACCGCCTTTTCTGCCAGCTTCGGCTCCGGTCACCCGGTCATCGGACTTTTAGGGGAGTTTGATGCACTGCCCCGCATGAACCAGGCGGCAGATGTTCCCGAAAAACAGGCGGAGCGCCCCGGCGCGGCAGGACATGGCTGCGGACACAACCTTCTTGGAACCGGCGCCATGGAGGCGGCCTGCCTCATCCGCGACTGGCTTTTGCAGACCCGTTCAGAAGGTACCGTCATTTACTTTGGCTGTCCGGCTGAGGAAGGCGGCGCCGGAAAGGCATTCTTAACCCGCTCCGGCTGTTTTCATGGCCTGGATTTTGCCCTGGCCTGGCACCCGGGTTCCAAAACCGGCCTGATCAAAGAGGCGCTCGCCAATATCCGCGTGATCTTTGACTTTACCGGAAAAAGCGCCCACGCAGCGGCTCACCCGGAGCTTGGACGTTCTGCGTTAGATGCCTGTGAGCTTATGAACGTAGGCGTCAACTACCTGCGGGAGCATGTCAAAAGTGATGCCCGCATGCACTACGCTTATCTAAACGATGGCGGCGACGCGCCGAACATTGTCCCAGCTGCTGCCACCCTGCTCTACGCCCTCCGCGCACCTGAAAGCGCTTATGTAGCGGAGCTTTATGAGCGGGTAGGTGATGTTGCAAAGGGCGCTGCACTCATGACGGGAACCAAAGTTTCTTATCGGACCGTCAGCGCCTATGCGGATCTGCTGTCCATTCCGGCTATGGAGAAAGTGATGATGGAGGCCATGCAGGAGGCGGAGAAGCCGGAGTATACGGAAGAGGATTATGCGTATGCCGCGCAGTTTGCTGCTGACGAAAATTCCCCTTCGATTGATACCGATATTCTCCCTGCAGACCAGACCATCAACCTCGGCAGCACCGATGTCGGCGATGTAAGCTGGCAGGTTCCCACCGGACTCATTGGCGTGGCCACCGAAGCCACCGGCTGTGCCCTTCACACCTGGCAGATCGTAGCCCAGGGAAAAAGCCCTCTGGCCCACAAGGGCATGCATTACGCGGCGCGGATTCTGTTTGCGGCTGCGAAGAAGCTGTATGAAAGCCCCGAACGCTGTGCGCTGATCCAGGACGATTATCAGAATGTAATTGGACATCGAACATATCAGTCCATGCTGCCCGACTCTGTAAAGCCTGGAGATTTTTAGTTGCACAACCGTGCCTGACTTTGTTATAATATAAACGAATTTTTGATTTATGATACTTCAGGAAGGGAGTTTTACTATTATGGATCTGACAAAAGCTGTGAAAGAAACATATAAAAAGCCGCTGGCTTCCTGCACCAACGAGGAAATCTATATTTGCCTGTTAGAGCAGGTGAAAAAGCTGGCAAAGGAGAAGGAAACCGCTGTTGAAGGCACCGGAAAGCGCAAGCTCTACTACATCTCCGCCGAGTTCCTGATCGGCAAGCTGCTCTCCAACAATCTCATTAACTTAGGTCTTTACGATGAAGTCAAAAAAGAGCTGGCAGCTGCCGGCAAGAGCCTTGCCGAGATCGAGGAGCTGGAGCCGGAGCCATCTCTCGGCAACGGCGGCCTGGGACGTCTGGCTGCCTGCTTTGTGGATTCCATTGCTACTCTTGGATTAAACGGAGACGGCGTTGGCTTAAACTACCACTATGGTCTGTTCAGACAGGTCTTTAACAAAAAGCATCTGCAGCAGGAGACCCCGAACCCGTGGATGGAAAACGAGAGCTGGCTTACCAAAACCGAAACCAGCTATCAGGTTCCGTTCGGCGGCTTCACGGTTACTTCCCGTCTCTATGACCTGGATGTGACCGGTTATAACAACCACTCCACCCGCCTGCGCCTCTTCGACCTGGAATCCGTGGATGAGAGCATCGTAAAGGATGGCATTGATTTCGATAAAACCGAAATCGAGAAAAACCTGACGCTCTTCCTCTATCCAGATGACTCCGATGACAAGGGACGCCTGCTGCGCGTATACCAGCAGTATTTCATGGTCAGCAACGCTGCACAGCTGATTCTGGACGAGTGCATCGCCCGGGGTTCTGACCTTCACGACCTGGCTGACTACGCTGCCGTTCAGATCAACGACACCCATCCGTCCATGGTTATCCCGGAGCTGATCCGCCTGTTAGGACAGCACGGCATTTTGATGGATGAGGCGATTGCCATCGTATCCAAAGTGTGTGCTTATACCAACCACACCATCCTAGCTGAGGCACTGGAAAAATGGCCGATTGCCTTCCTGGAAAAAGCGGTTCCGCAGTTAATGCCGATCATCCGCGAGCTGGACAACCGCATCCGCGCCACTGTAAAAGACGAGACTACCTACATCATCCAGAATGGTCTGGTGCATATGGCTCACATGGACATCCACTACGGCTACAGCGTCAACGGCGTTGCTTACCTGCACACCGAGATTTTAAAGAATACAGAGCTGAACAACTTCTATAAGCTGTATCCGGAGCGCTTCAACAATAAGACCAACGGCATCACCTTCCGCCGCTGGCTCATGGCCTGCAACCCGGAGCTTTCCGCCCTCATCACCTCTCTCATCGGAGAAGGCTGGAAAAAAGATGCCATGGAGCTGGAAAAGCTGGGACAGTTCGTGTCTGACCCGTCCGTACTTACAAAGCTTCTGGATGTGAAAGCAGAAAAGAAGGCTCAGCTTGTTTCCTATCTGAAGAACACCCAAGGACTGGAACTGAACCCGGATTCCATTTTCGACATTCAGGTAAAGCGTCTGCATGAATACAAACGCCAGCAGATGAACGCCCTCTACGTCATCCATAAGTATCTGGAGATCAAGGCAGGCAAGCTTCCGAAAAAGCCGATCACCGTGCTGTTCGGCGCAAAAGCTGCTCCGGCTTACGTGATTGCAAAGGACATTATCCACTTAATTTTATGTTTACAGGAGCTTATCAACAAAGATCCGGAGGTAAGTCCACATCTGAACGTTTTCATGGTGGAAAACTACAATGTGACCCTGGCTGAAAAGCTGATTCCGGCCTGCGATATCTCCGAGCAGATCTCCCTGGCTTCCAAGGAAGCATCCGGAACCGGAAACATGAAATTCATGTTAAACGGTGCCCTGACCCTGGGAACCATGGACGGTGCGAATGTAGAGATTGCCGAGCTGGTCGGCAAGGACAACATCTTCACCTTCGGCGAATCCTCCGAAACCGTCATTGCCCGCTATGAGCGCGGTGACTACAGATCCAAAGACTGGTACGAAAAAGATAAAGACTTAAAGGCCGCTGTGGATTTCATTGTCGGAAAAGACATGATGAAGATCGGCCAGAAAGAAAATCTGGAACGCCTCTACAAAGAGCTGTTAAACAAAGACTGGTTCATGACCTTCCCTGACTTTGAGGATTACGTCAAGACCCGCGAAGAGGCCTATGCAGCCTACTCTGACCGCACCGAATGGGCCAAGAAAATGCTCATCAACATCAGCAAAGCCGGATTCTTCTCCTCCGACCGCACCATTGCGCAGTATAATGAGGAAATCTGGAAGCTGTCATAACAATATACTTTTAAAAGCCAAAATGAGGAGCCGCTGCTGTGGCTCCTCATTTCTGTTTACATATCCATCCTACTTAAGTCGTTCCAGAACGTTTTTCACCTCTCCTACATCTAATCCCATCTGCTCCGCGATTTGCTGCTCCGTATATTTTTCTTTATGCAGCCTGTAAATGGTAAAAATCTGCTCCGCACCTTCTCTTTTCCCTTCCGCATATTCTACTTTCCGAATTAATTCCTTCTCACGTTTCTCATCATACTCAAATATACACACCTCTATCGCCTCCGCTCGATTGTGTCCTTGTGATTTCGCCTTGCCTTTACAGAATTCTTTTTCTTCATTTGTTCTCCCTTCTGACAGGAGAATCCAATTTTATGAAAATCTCCTGCTCTTCAATTGTGATGAATTGGAATAAGCATAAGATTTTCTCTGATTCATATTAGAATAATAAGATAATAGAAATGAGTGATAAGAAAACCGGCACTGTTTTGTATGATACAGTTTCCTATTAATATACGAACAATATGATCCATTTTTCGTATATCCTTCTTATTGTTTTACGATCCATTTTCCTTTTCGGTTGGTTCCTTCTCGCTCAATCATTCCTTTCTTTTGCATCCTGCGGATATAATACTTCACCGTATTCAAGTTAAGCCCATTTCTTGCCGCTATCTCTTTTTGAGAAATCTCTGGAATATTTATCATCAACTGCATAATTGCATATTCTATTTCACCTTGCATATTATGAACCACTTCATCAATAGTCGATTGGGTGGACTGGGTGGTCGATTGGGTGGTCGATTGGGTGGACTGGGTGGTTCCTTCATTCATCAACGCTTCATCCAACGGCACAATAATCCGAAATACGTCTCCCTCTACAAACTCTGGCTCTTTCCCTGAATAAACTTCACTATATTTGAACAAATTTCTCACACCAGATCCAAGCTGATCCGCATACCCGATATTCCGAAAGAATGCAGCGATGATCGGATTCTTTGGATTTGGTTCGATATCATCCGGTGTCAGAACTGCCTGTTGTGAAGCACGATTTGCATTTTCTACATACATCCGGCCTTTTTCTATTACAAATTTTGCCTGATAGGAACTAGTATATTCCCGGTGTATCAGTGTATTGGCTATCATTTCTCGCGTAATGATATTTCTAAGGCTCTTCCGCTGGTCTTCTTCCAAAAAGAAACGATCCGGCAGATGTTTCCGGCCAAATTCCATGAGCTGTTCATAACTTTCGATCAAGTTGGTTTTGATAATTTCCCGGTCATCATACCGATCTATATTTACCTTGCGAAGCAGTGCATCCGTCACATAGGCCGGTACCACATCTGCAATTACATCATCTTTTCCCAAAAGCATGACCGCAGCCAGATTGTATCCTTTTGCTCCGGTGACACGGTCTATACTATACAATCTTGTACTTTTTAATACTTCCTCGTCTGACATACTGCTCCACGGATGTGTCTGACCACTGTTATTCGCCGCCATGATCCGGAGTTTTGGCAACAGGTCCAGACGTAAATCTTCCAGTCCCACATATGGGAAAATCTTCTTTTCTGTGTAAATCTCTTGCTTGCGGATATACATCTGGGCAATCTGAGCTGTGGCCGTAACTTTCACGTCAGCATCATTTACACGATCATAGATTACTTTTTTGTAGCTGTGCACTTCTGCACTTGGAAGAATGTGTATATGAATGAGTTTCTTCCTTTCATAATCCAAAATCTCAGGATTGAGATAAATAGTCGGTGAAAACAATGCAGGATTACTAATACAGCTAATAAAATTTTTTACCATATCTGGAGCCTGCTTTTCCGGCACACCAGAAACGGTTCCGTCATCCAGAACCCCCAGAAATATATCTCCTCCAAAACGGTTTAAAAACGAGCATACTGTTTCATATACATCACTTTCAATTCCATTTCCACATCTTTTGAATTCGACCGCAATGGTCTCGCCTATTTCCAGTATGGTTTTCATAGTTCTTGTGTCCATTTCAGCCGCCTCCTTATCAAAACCCAATTTTCAATTGTTTCTTGTTTTTTAGTATAACACAGACCATTTTTTTTAGAAACAACAAAAGCTGGAAAGCAGCTTATTAACCCACTTTCCGGCTTTTATAATTCTTATTTCATTTCCTCTACGGTATATCCCGCATCCTCGATAGTCTTTTTCAACACCGCCTCATCCAGCTCCCGGTCGTAGCTGACTACGGCTTTTTTTCCGTGCAGGCTGACTTTTGCGGATGCGCCGTCAATCTTGTTGATGGCTTCGGTGACTGCGTTCACACAGTGCTCACAGTGCATGCCGGAGATCTTGACGATTTTCTTTCCGATAACCGGATTCTCCAGCTTTTTTTCTTCCGGCGGAAGGCTTCCACCGCCGCCACCGCAGCAGGCTCCCTCACCTTTAAAATGCTTGATGGTGGATTTTACACCAAGAAGAACGAATACTGCAATGACCAAAATTACAATGATATCTGTCATGACTGATTGCTCCCTTCTTTTTTCTGTCTTTCCTTCAGTCTCTATTTTTCATCCGGCTTTTCTTTGGCTGTTTCTGCCATCGGATTTACCTGATGTTCTTTCTGGAATCTGCGGTCTCTCGCCTCATCGAGTTTCTTTCTTACAAATTTCACAAAAAGATAAATGGATACGCCTACTATGTACAGGATAATGCAAAGAGCTACCATATAGCCCATGGAATTCTGAGAATGTGACATTTATTTCTCCTTCATACGTTCGCGGCACACCTGTCGGTGCGCCGCTCGTGTTTACTGTACTGATACGACCTTGTAATCCTGTGCCTCAACAGCCTCTTTCAGAACGCTGTCTGCAACTTCCTTCTCCAGGGTTACGACTGCGGTTCCCTTCTCATGGCTTACCACTGCCTCGGTTACGCCTTCGATGCCCTCCAGGGTCTTTTTCACTCTGGCCTCACAGTGTCCGCACATCATTCCTTCGATTTTCATAGTCTTTGTCATAGCACTCTTCTCCTTTTTCTCTTTATGATCAACATGACTTTCATCATGTGGCCTGCTTTGTTTTTTCTTCTTATCTTTGGACGCGTCATACATCTGAAACAGATTCAGGCGCAGGGCATTGGTTACGACACAGAAGCTGGAAAGGCTCATGGCTGCCGCACCGAACATCGGATTCAGCTTCAGTCCGAACAGCGGATACCAGATTCCGGCTGCCAGCGGAATGCCGATAACGTTGTAGAAAAATGCCCAGAACAGGTTCTCGTGGATGTTACGCAGCGTTGCGCGGCTTAACCGGATGGCTGCCGGAACATCGCTTAAGCGGCTCTTCATCAGAACCACATCGGCTGCATCGATGGCAATATCCGTTCCTGCTCCGATGGCAATGCCGATATCCGCACGGGTCAGCGCCGGAGCATCGTTGATTCCGTCACCGACCATGGCTACCTTTCCCTGCTCCTTCAGAGAACGGATCACGCTCTCTTTTCCTTCCGGAAGCACGCCTGCGATGACCTCATCCACACCGGCCTGGGCACCGATGGCTTTCGCAGTGCGCTCGTTATCACCGGTCAGCATCACAACGCGGATGCCCATGTTCTGCAGCTCTTTAACCGCCCGCGGGCTGTCTTCCTTGATGACATCAGCCACCGCAATAATACCAAGAAGCTTTCCGTCACGGCTGAAATACAACGGGGTCTTACCCTGCTCCGCGAGTTTTTCTGCTTTTGCGCGAATCTCATCGGATACCGCTGCAACACTGCCAATAAAGTTTGCGTTTCCTCCGCAGAGCTCACTGCCCTCATAAATGCCGGAAAGTCCATTGCCCGGAAGCGCCACAAAATCATCCACCTCACCGGCGGTAATGCCGTCTGCCCGGGCGCGCTCGTTGATCGCGCGGGCCAGCGGATGCTCACTCTTTTTCTCCAGGCTGCATGCCAGCGCCAGAAGCTCCTGCTCACTCTTTGCTTCTGCCAGGATGATATCAGTCACCTTCGGCTCGCCGCTGGTGATAGTACCGGTCTTATCCAGTGCCACAATATCCATCTTGCCCGCTTCCTCCAGGGAAACCGCAGTCTTAAACATAATACCGTGCTTTGCGCCCATGCCGTTGCCCACCATAATGGCAACCGGGGTCGCAAGGCCCAGTGCGCACGGACAGCTGATGACCAGAACGGAAATGCCCCGGGCCAGCGCAAAGCCCACGCTCTGGCCAGCCAGCAGCCATACAATGGTTGTAATGACTGCAATAGTAATAACAGTCGGTACAAACACACCGGATACCCTGTCGGCAACCTTTGCGATCGGTGCCTTGGTGGCAGCCGCATCACTGACCATCTGGATGATCTGGGACAGAGTCGTATCTTCTCCGACTCTGGTTGCCTCACAGCGGATAAAGCCGGACTGGTTCACCGTTGCAGCGGAAACGCTGTCGCCCACAGTCTTATCCACCGGAATACTCTCACCGGTAAGAGCCGCTTCGTTCACGGCACTGTTTCCTTCTAATACAATGCCATCCACCGGAATGTTCTCGCCCGGACGGACAACGAAGACATCGCCTTTCTGTACCTGCTCAATGCCGACTGTTACTTCTTCGCCATTTCTTACCACCACCGCAGTCTTCGGAGCCAGCTTCATCAGGCTCTTTAACGCATCGGTGGTTTTTCCTTTGGAGCGCGCCTCCAGCATCTTGCCCACGGTGATGAGGGTCAGGATCATGGCTGCGGATTCAAAGTAAAACTCGTGCATGTAGCTCATGACAGCGTCCGCATTGCCCTTTACCTGGGCATCGGTCATGGCAAACAGTGCGTAGGTACTGTAAGTAAATGCCGCCATGGAACCGAGGGCCACCAGGGTATCCATGTTCGGAGCTTTGTGCCACAGGCTCTTAAAACCGCTGATGAAGAATTTCTGGTTGATGACCATAACGATGGCGGTTAAGATCAGCTGGATCAGCCCCATCGCCACATGGTTTCCGTCAAAAAATGCCGGAAGCGGCCAGCCCCACATCATATGTCCCATGGAAAAATACATGAGAACGATCAGAAATCCAACGGAATACCAGAGCCTGCTCTTTAAGACCGGAGTCTCATGATCCTTTAACGCTTCCTCCGCGTCTAAGGACTGTGCCTGCACACTGCCCTCTTTTCCCGCGCCCTTTACAGATGCGCCATATCCTGCATCCTGCACCGCCTTGATGATATCAGCGGACGATGCCGTGCCTTCCACTCCCATGGAGTTGGTCAGCAGGCTGACCGAACAGGCTGTAACGCCAGGCACCCCGGAAACCGCTTTTTCCACGCGGCTGCTGCAGGCCGCGCAGCTCATGCCGGTTACTGTATACTGTTCCATCTTGTTGTCGTTTCCTCCTTTTTCGATTCCCCCTGCAACTGCTTCTTCCCAATTGCATTCTTCTTTACCATGCCCGGAATACTGTTTTCTTATCCGCCTCGCATTGCTTCGAAATCTCTCCTCACTGCCACTTGCTCTCTGTGTCATGGCCAGCAAAGATTCTCACCTTTACTTCATCAGTCTCTGCAATACCTTCAATAACTCATCGATGGTCTCATCATGGCCTTCGCGTATATCATTGGCCACGCAGGTCCGCAGATGATTTCCAAGAAGGACCTTGTTGAAGCTGTTGAGCGCCGCGTTGGCCGCAGCCACCTGAATGAGGATATCCGGACAGTAGGCGTCCTGCTCTACCATGTTGCGGATTCCCCGGATCTGTCCTTCAATGCGGTTTAAGCGATGGATCAGATCCTTGTATTCCTTCTCCGAACGTTCTTTCTTTTTATGACAACAGCACGGCTTTCCTTCTTTATGCTCTGCTTTTTTCTCTGCAGCATCTGGCTTCGCTGCTTCTGCATGCTCTGCCATTCCACTGCAGCATTTCCTTTTATCGGTATGCTCCATGCAATTCCACCTTTCTGTAAAAAAGAATGTGCCTTGGCACATTCTCGCGCCGAGGCGCGGTTGCTTCAGCAACCATCTACCTTTGCGCCGAGTGCGCATCCCTGCGGAGCGCTTTTTTGTTTCATAGGACGCAATTTCCTATGAAATAAAAAAGCATTCTCCCGGGAGTTCTGCTTCCGGCATGATTTTTTTCTCTTGCCTTTTTCGCATACCCCCATAGGGTATATTGAGTATAGAAAAAATATCCGAATCTGTCAAGGGGCAGACCGGATATTTTTTCTCAATAACATTTTTCTGGCATGCCCAGCCGCACCTTCATTCCAGGCTGGAAGCGGCTCCCTGCCTGTCCAAACATGCTGACCTGCCAGTTTCTTTCTCCATCTGTTACCAGATACTCTGTATGAGATCCCATAAACTGCCGCTCCAGAATCGTACAGGAAGCGGCAGGATCTTCTGTCAAAAACAGCTCCTCCGGGCGTAAAAAGTCCGGATTTGTTTTTCCAATAAAGGCGGCAATTTCTTCATTTGCCGGTTCATAATAAATTTCTTCCGGAGTTCCGTTCTGAACAATGCATCCCTGCTTCATCACCGCAATCCTGTCAGAAAGGCTCAGTGCCTCCTCCTGATCATGAGTGACAAAGATCATGGTCATCCCGGTTTTCCGCTGAAGCCGCTTCAGCTCTCCCCGCATCCGAAGCCGGAGTGAAGCATCCAAATTGGACAGCGGTTCATCTAACAACAGCACTTTCGGCTCCGTAGCCATTGCCCTGGCAAGCGCCACCCGCTGCTGCTGACCGCCGGAAAGTGCCGTGACCGGAGCCTTTTCATACTCCGAAAGGCCCACAATATCAAGATATTTCTCTGCCACAGGTACTGCGTCCCGTTTCTTCATCCGGTGAAAAAAGCGCAGACCATAACACACATTTTCCAGGACATTCATGTGCGGAAACAGAGCATAACTCTGAAAGACTGTAGATACCGGGCGTTCCTCCGGCACACAGGAAGTAATCTCCTGTCCATCCAGAAAAATGCCTCCGGCATCCGGCTTTAAAAAGCCGCCCAACAGATTTAAGAGGGTCGTTTTTCCGCATCCGGAAGGCCCGAGAAGTGTCAGGAGCATTCCCTTTTCCACCGCCAGATCTATCTGTTTTACTCCGTTATCTTCATCATACATCTTTCGTACACCGGTCAGTTCCAGATACATTTCGCTTCTTCTCCTTTCCCGAAAACAAATACATGGAGCCAATATTCACCGCCGCCGTAACCAGAAGGATCATGACTGCCTGCACGGAGGCAACACCGTATCTTCCGTTTTCCACAGACTGGAACAGCTCTACACTGGCAACATTTTTTCCGGGTGATATCAGGAAGACGATTGCGCCGGTTGCTGTCATTGCTGAAGTAAAAACGGTGACAAAACAGATCTTAAATACCTGCTTCAGCTGCGGAAATACGATCCCAAACAAAATTTCCAAAGCCGTAGCGCCCATATCTCTTGCGGCCATTTCTGTCTTTTCATCTATTGCCGCAAAGGCTCCGTTAGCCGCCTTGCATCCCACAGAAATCTGACGAAACGCGCAGTTTAACAGAATGATCCACAGGGTTCCCCGCAGCAGAAACGGCGGATGGCTGAATGCTGCCACATAGCCAAGGCCAAAAAAGGTTCCCGGTATGATATAAGGCAGGGAAGCCGCAAATTCCGCTGCTGCCATCCCCTTGATTTTTCTCCTCCTGGTATAATAAGCCAGCAAAATTCCCACAAAGCTGGAGAGAAGTCCTGCTGCCAGCGCACACACAAGGCTATGGCAGAAGGAACTCATCTGGGACCTTGGAAGGTCCCGGAAGTACTTTAACGTAAACTGAATATGCCCTGTAGAGGTATTGGAAACTGTGTTCAAAAACGTATTTCCATATTTCAGTGTCATCACGACAAAGAACGCTGCACTGCAGCCTGCCGCCAGATACGCAAGCACCGGAGGCAGACGGTAATCTCCGTTCCATTCTGTCTGCATCTTCCCTGCCCCGCTGAAGGTACCGGCTGAGGAAAGTGCCCTTCCATACAGCCAGAAAGCCGCTACTGCCGGGAGAAGAAGCAGCACGCTGATTGCCGATGCTTTACCAAGATCAGCGGAGGAAATAGCCTGAAGATAAGCCTCTGTTGCCAGCACCTTATATTTTCCGCCGATCACCACCGGTGTTCCAAAATCTGCCAGATTCATGGTGAAAAGCGTAAACAGTACCGACAGTATTCCCGGCCGGACAGCCGGAAGAATCACAAAACGCAGGGTATGGAGCGAATCCGCCCCCAGATCCCGTGATGCCATGATCAGCCGCCCGTCGATCCCGTCAAAAAAGGTCAGAAGAAACAGCGCTGTAAAGGACAGGTTTCCAATCACCTGAAGGATCACGATGCCCTGCCAGCCGTACGGATTCGCGCTGATATGAAGCAGGCCATAGGTAATCAGTCCCCGTCTTCCAAACAGCATGATAAACGCCAGCGCTGATACAAAGGGCGGCGAGATCATGGTAAGAAGCAGGCAGTTTTCCATCCTTTTCCGCCTTTTCGGACTGGATGTATACAGATGCAGCGCAATGAAAAAAGCTCCTGTCATGGTAAGCACCGAGGAAACTGACGCCACCCAGAGACTGTTTTTCAAAAGCTTCAAACTGGCGCGGGTGAAAAGCAGCCGGTAGTATTCCAGGGTAAACCTGCCGTTTTTAAACACGCTCCTTCCAATCAGGGAAATGAGCGGATACAGGATAAAAACGGCAATCCCCGCAAGCAACAAAAACAGAAGGAGCCGGTCCAGCATCTTAGCTGTCCGGCATCTTCTGCGGATGATTTTCATATCCTGTTTCATATTTTTTTATGAGTCCTTTTCGCCTGCAAGCTCAGCCCATTTTTCCAGAAGAGCTTCTCTCTCAGAACCAAATAAGAGTACATCCTGCTTGATCAGCTTCGTGGTATCTACGGTTCCGATCTCTGACGGAACATCTACGTCACCGCGTGCCATAACTCTTGCATCTGCTTCTCTTAAAGCCTCCTGACCCTCTTTGGAAAGATAGTAATCCACGAATACTTTTGCCGCATCCTTGTTCTCAGAGTTTTTGAAAATTGCGATCGGCGCCGGAGTCCACGGAATCATATCTTCCGGATAAACTGCGGTAACCGGGTACTCTTTCTCCAGTGCAAAGGTGCCGCCTGTCATGGCAAGAATTCCGATTCCGTACTCGCCTGCGCATACCTTCGGGCCCGGCTCACCGCCGCCCTTTGCATAGAAATCCACGTTGTCATTGATGGCAGTCCAAATCTCCCAGCCCTTCTCTTCTCCCCAGGCCTGGAGGGTTCCGTTCAGGATTGCGTACTGGGTACCGGAGATAGCCGGAGATGCCATAATGATCTCGTCTTTATACTTCGGATCTGCCAGATCTTCCCAGGTTTTCGGTGCTTCCAGTCCCTTTTCCTCCAGGACATCGTTATTTACCAGAAAGCCTGCCGGAACCAGCGCAAGTCCGGTCCAATAACCGTCTTTATCACGATAACCTGCATCAATCGCCTCTGCTTCCGGAGATTCATACTGCTCCAGATAGCCAAGCTCAGCTGCGGAAATATAGCTGTCTACACCGCCGCCAAACCATACATCTGCCGTGGTATTTCCATTTTCGGCCTGCATCTGTGCCAGCGCTTTTCCGGTGGAAATCTCCACATATTCTACCTTGATGCCGGTCTTCTCGGTAAACGCGTCGAAGGACTTCTCCGCACCGCCATAAGCCAGCATAACATTCAGGGTTGTTCCCTCGTAGGCTCTGTCATCTGCAGAGGCTTCAGTCTCCGTTTTTTCCTCCTGTACCTCAGTTTCTGCCGCTTCGGTCTGTACCTCAGTCTGGGCTGCGGTTGTCTGCGCATCTTTGGAACTGCCGCATGCAGTCAGGCTGGCTGCTGCCAGGAATGCCGCAAATGATGCTACTGCGAGTTTCTTTCTCATAATACTTCCTTCTCCTTTAAAATCGTTAAAAATCATCTACGATACGGTAGCCGTTTTCCTCCCAGACAGCCGGCTTGCAGCGTCCGCTTTTTAGCTGGGATACCAGGTCTTCCATGGTATAAACCGGATCCGGGAACCAGGTCACAAACTTACCCACCTGGGATGTCCAGTGGGCGTCACTGGCACCGATTGGCTGGAGTCCAAGCTCTCTGCAATATTTCAGAGCCATGCGGTTCGCTTCCAGATCCGTGCTTCCGTTCAGCACCTCCACACCACCAAGACCGTGAACATCTTTTAAGTGCTCCGCCAGGCCACGGTTATTGTTGCGGAACGGATGACAGGAAACGCAGAATCCGTTTCTTTCATTGACGTAATCAATAAACTCCTGGGCGCCGATCCGGTGGTCCGGGATCGCGTCAATACCAAACGCCGTGATATCTCCCCAGAGTGAAAAAAACTCCGCTCCAACCAGCACCGGATACTGATGCTCTCTGGAATACTCTTTCGCATACTCCGTCAGTCCCATACTGTCATGATCGGTGATACACACGGCGCCAAGTCCCTTTTCCCGTGCTGCCTGCACAAGCTCGTCCAGCGTCATCTGACTATCCGGCGAATAAGCGGATTCATGTAAATGAAGGTCAATGAACATTTTTTCTGTCTCCCGTAAATGATTTTGTCCTTTCATTTTATCGGTTCTCGCAGTTTTTGTCTAATTGTATTCATTAATTCATTATTGCTATTTATTTGAATTTTCAATAAATATTTTGATCATTTCCAGAGAATATCCGGTACGTGAGCCTTGCCGCACTGCTCCTCCACCTGTGCTTTCAGCACATCAGCATTCTGCTCCATAGTGCCCTTCACTTCTGCTGTCAGTACCAGCTTGTTGCCCTCAGCATAACGCACATAGGCGGCGGCTTCCTCCACACCCGGCACCTGTTTTAAAGCCGTTTCGATCTGATACAGATCGTGGAACTGACGACCAGTCAGACCTTCCTGCATGATGGTCCTGCCACCCTGCTCCAGAAAATCCAGGGAACCGTCCGGCAGGATTCTCGCGGTCCGCCCGCTATCGTAAAGTTTTCCAGGCCCATATGGATTGGTGATCTCATCCAGCACCTGCTCCGGTTTACAGTCCATCACATACAGCTCTCCCCAGGCACCAAACGGCTTCTTCCTGCAGTTTTCATCAAACACATAAACTTTAACCGGTTCTTTTCCATCCACGCCGGTCACCAGCTGGCCTTTCGCTGCCTGATTCAGTTCTCCCACAGTAATGGTGTAATGCAGCGGAAACAGACGGTCCGGCAGGCGGCGGCTTAAACGGCGCACCAGTGTCTCCTCCTGCATAGCATCCATCAGAGACTCCATCACCGTCAGGAAATCATGAAGCTGGCGGGTGTCAAACCGGTTCTCCCAGTAGCGCAGCTCATAGTAATAGCCCTTCGCATCAGTAAATACCTGCAGATGGAACGGCAAAGAATCCAGCTGCATGCGCTGGCGTTCTGCCGGATACCCTCCCACGGTATCGATATTTAAGATATCTCCCTGGTACTGGAAGAACATCTCATCTGCGTGCAAGTTCGATATGTAGCAGCGCATGGTATCCATGATCTGCGTTGCATTCGTCTTCAAAAGCTCCGGCACAGTCTGATCCACACCTTCCTTGTTCCGGAAGAAATAGGTAAGGAACAAAGGTCCTGCCAGGCGGTTCCAGCGGCTGTCGGTTCTTCCGCTGTGAATGGAGGAGGAAACGGTATCCTTTTCGTTGCTGAACAGGCCAATGCTTAAGTTATAGGCCGTCAGGAAAAATACATTTTCCGAAACGCCAAGCTTTTTACAAAATGCGCTCACATTACGGCGGTTCAGGCTCGTAAAATGTCCCTTTAAATCAGCGTCCACGCCATGCTCCAGGCTGTAGCAGTCCTTGCGGGTGAGGATGCTCTTACGAATCTTAAAGTCCTTCATCAGGCACCGGAAATAGGCCTCATTCTTTGCCCGGAGTCCTCTCGCGTCCCGATCCTTTTCATCCAGGATATATTCGTAGAAGGTATAGGTTTCCGGCTCCACGGCCTTACCCAGATAAAGCTGGTTTAAGTCCTCAAACAGCACATTCATGGTCATGCCGTCCCCCATAATATGGGCAATATCAAAGAAGAAATAATTGGCCGAATCCGTCTCATAAATACCGATATGGAACAGGTTCTCACCCTCTCCGTAAAGGTACGGATACAGCAATCCTTTTCTCGTCTCCTCCCACTGGACATCGCTTAATCTCACGATTGGAATGTCAATCTTTCTCTTATCATCACGGAAGATCTGGTAACGACCCTCTGCCATCTGGATGATTGCCTTCAGCTCCGGGTGCACCTCAAAAAGCTGCTCCGCCGCAAACTTTAAGCGGCGCAGATCCGTCCGTTTATCCAGTTTATAGAGAAACGGCAGATTGGCCGTAGTATTTCCACGCATGACATAGGCAAAATAAAGCTGCAGATTGGTTAACGGATAAACCTGCCGCACTGTGTGATCCACCTGTTCTGCGCCTGCTCCTTCCCGGGCAAATTCTTCCAGCTTCAGCACCGAAGCATGCTGTAAGAGGTCATCCAGGGTCATGGAAACCGTTAAGATCTGGTACAGATCCGTGAGTAACAGCACGCTTCCAAGGGAATCCAGTCCTGCCTCGTAGAGCTCTGTATCAATGCCAAAACGACGGTGCCCCAGTACAGCGGCAATGCAGTCATAAATCTGCTTCTGAAGCTCATTTTCCGGCATACGGAAACGCTTCTCCTCCTGCTCTTCTTTCTGTTTTCCCTCCAGATACTGGCTGCGGATAATCTTTTTGGAAGAAGTTTTCGCAAAAGGGACTTCTCTTATGCTGCTGCGCAGAATGCGCTTGAAAGTCGGCAGCTCCTCATTGTGCTTTTTGATGATCTGAGTCACCGTACTCTCAATATCAGCAATATTTGCAGCTTCCGCATACTTAAAATTCGGGTATACCTCCGCACAGATCATATCATCCTCGCCATACACCAGAATATCCTCGATCAGACGCTCATCCTCAAAGAGATTTTCCAGCTCCTCGGGTGCCACATTCTCACCGTTGCTTAAGATAATGAGGTTCTTTTTCCGCCCGGTCAGGTACAGAAAGCCCTCCTCGTCCACATGGCCGATATCTCCCGTACAAAGCCAGCCGTCCGGTGTGATGGCCTCCGCAGTCTTGTCCGGCTCCTTGTAATATCCCATCATAACAGACGGACTCTTGACCTGGATCTCGCCGTCCACGATACGCACCTCACAGCGGTCTACAATGCGCCCCACGGACGCAATCTTATCCGGTCTTGTCCAGTCCGGGGAAGAAATTTTCGGCGAACACTCCGACATGCCGTAGCCCTGGGCAATAGCAATACCGAGGCGCTGGTAATTGGCTGCCAGATCCGGCGCCAGGTATCCGCCGCCGCTGATGATCTTGTGAAGCCTGGTACCAAGCACCTGCTCTTTTACCTTGCGGATGGGCATCTCCGGGTGCTGCCGGTTTAAGATGGCAATGCGGTTGTAAAGTGCCTTTGCCATCATCGGAACCATGCGGATGACCGTCGGTTCAAACAGTAATATATGCTCTGCCAGCTTCTTCATGTCACGGTTCAAACAGAGGATTCCGCCGTAACGCATAACGGTAAACACATCTCCATTTAAGCAGAATACATGATGAATCGGCAGAACATTTAAATAAATTTCCCGCTCCGGATGGTTGTTGTCTGTGGTGCAGAAATTGTTGTCCATGAGGTTTCCATTGGACAGCATCACGCCCTTGCCGCGTCCGGTTGTACCGGATGTAAACAGGATCATGGCACACTCATCGGCCTTCGCGTCAGACTCCACATGCTGCCCCTCATAGGCTTTTAAGATCTTATCGGAGCAGTTCACATGCTTTCCATGCTGCAGGGAAATATACTCCACCACTTCCGGACATTCCTCCTTCACTTCCTCCGTCAGCAGGTGGAAATCCCAGTCATAAAACAGTACGTCCACATCGGAACGGTTTAAGCAGTCTGCCAGCTTTTGTGCGTTGAGCTGGACATCAAGCGGAATGCCGGTATCGCCTCCGCTCATCACGCCAAGCAGTACTGCCAGATAATGATGGCTGCTGACTCCCAGAATACCAACCTTTAACTTGTGGCCCACCTGCGCACGCTTTTCCCTGGCCCAGGCTGCAATCGCATCACACTCGTCTGCGAATTCTTTGTAGGTTACACGGAAAATAATTTCATTTTCTTCATATTGCAAAAAAACACGGTCTCCGTGCTCTGCCGCCGCATTGTGCACCAGATCGTAAACAGTTCTTGTGTTTTCGTAAAGCATCATATGATTCCTCCGAATAAAAATGAGACAGATTTTATGTATCTGTCTCAAATATAACACCAGGACCGTTATGTGTAAACCATTTGAGCAGTTCGAATTTTTGAACCAAAGAAAGCCCGTCACTCTGTTTCACGCAGCGGACCGGCCACTTAGGGCACTGGCTCCTATACCCACTACAGCCCCGTCTTCTGAATCAGACTGATCAGATACCGCTCCGCCTCTGTCTGATAACTCTGCCCCCGGTAGCAGCAGTACAGGCTCCGCTTCATGGGATAATCCTTCACCTGGCAGTAATAACCGTTCTGCCCATCCTGCATCAGCGGCGACACCGCAATTCCCGGAATGAACGTAAAGCCTCGGTTCAGCGCCGCCAGGCGGCTGGCCAGATGAATGTTTTCTGTCTCGAAGACACGCGCTGGTGTAATCGAAAACTGCTTCAGAAACTGCTCTGCAATTGCCCGCATTCCTCTCCCCTTTTTCAGCAGAATAAGAGACTGGTTCTGAAGCATTTGTGCCTCAATCTGTGGATTCTGCTTTCCCGGTTTCCAGCCTGTTTTTCCTTCTGTAAATGCAGGAGGCACCTGAATATATACCAGATTTTCCGCAATCATATGGCACTCCAGCTCCGGATCTGTCTGATACATAAATGCCAGATCTGTCTTTCCCTTCTTAACCAGATCCTGCAGCACCCCTGCCTTTTCTTCTGTCAGAATCAGCTCCACCTGCGGATATTCCCTCTCGAAATCATCGAGAATCTGAGGAAGCAGAAACTCACCCGTCACTGCCGTAACCCCCAGCACAATGCGTCCGCTCCGACTGCCACCCAGATCTGAAATCTGCTTGTTCACGGAATGGGAAACCGCGAGCACTTCCCGGCATCCCTTTAAGTAAATCTCTCCCGCCTGAGTCGGATGCAAATTCCCCCGGTCCCGCACAAACAGCGGCGTGCCAAGACTCCTCTCCAGATCCAGGATCATGCGGCTTAAAGCGGGCTGGGAAATGTAAAGCTTCTTCGCGGCAGATGTGATATTCTGTTCTTCTTCCACCGTCAGAAGATATTGAACAAGCCGTTCATTGATCATGTGTTCCATCCCTTTCTTAATTTTTAGAAATATAATCATAATCTTTTTGTTATGGTGAAATGACATTTTCGGAATTTTACTTTATTATAGTCAGGCATTATAATGATGTCAAGAAGTTAAGAAACAGGAAAATACATTTCAAATATGTTGCAATAACAAGGAGGAAGCATTATGACAAGCGTAAAAGTATTTGTTCCTTATGGCGCAGTCGGATTAAACTGTACCGAAGAAGCTTTTGAGGCAGGACTGGCCATGAAGCCGGATATCATTTCCAGTGATGCCGGTTCCACCGATTCCGGTCCTTACTACTTGGGCTCCGGCCACGGAAAATATTCCATTGCCGATGTAAAGCGTGACTTAAAGCGCATGGTACTGGGTGCCGACAAGCTGGGCATTCCTATGACCATCGGCTCTGCCGGAACCTGTGGTTCCGATGAAGGCGTCAACACTGCCCTGAAGCTGATCCGGGAAATCTGCGAAGAGGCCGGCATCCACAAAAAGATTGCCTGCATTTACTCCCAGCAAGACCCGGAAGTCATCAAGAAAAAATATCGTGAAGGCAAAATTTCTGCCCTCCACGGTGCACCGGAAATCTCCGAAAAAACCTTTGATGAGTGCAGCACCATCGTAGCACTTCTGGGTGCGGAAGCCTACGAAGAAGCATTCAAAAACGGCGCAGACATCATCATTGGCGGACGTTCTACCGACACTGCAGTCATGGCTGCTTACCCGCTTATGAAGGGCTGTGATCCGGCATCCTGCTGGCATGCAGCCAAGACCGTAGAGTGCGGCGGCGTCTGCACCAGTGCCGGACTTCCGGGCGGCGTGTTTATGGAACTGGATGAGAAGGGTTTCACCATCCGCTCTGTACAGCCGGGCAGCACAGTATCCCCCTACTCTGTTTCCGCACATTTGATCTACGAAAACGCAAACCCGATCCAACTTACCGAACCAGGCATCCGCATTGACACCAGCACCTCCACTTACACAGCACTCTCCGACAATGCTGTCCGCGTGGAAGGAACCACTATCGAGTATCTTCCTTATACCATGAAGCTGGAAGGCTCCGGCCCGGTGGGCTATCAGACCGTCAGTATGGCCGGCATCCGCGACCGCAAGGTCATGCAGGATCCAATGAAATGGGTCGAGGCTGTATCCAAAGCAGGTATCGACAAGCTGGAAAAGAACGGCATTTCCAAAGACAGCTATCATTTCTGGCTGCGTCCTTACGGTTACAACGGCGTATCCGGCATGGATGTCCCGGAAGGCTACGTTCCGAATGAAGTGCTGATGATGCTGACCGTCACCGCCGACACCCAGGAAATGGCTACCCAGATCACCAAAGCCTTCAACCCGCTGATGCTGCACCACAACATCTTTGAGGGCAAACAGATGCCATCCTACGGCTTCCTCTTCTCCCCGGCCGAGATGGAACGCGGCACCATTTATGAGTTCAAGCTCTACCACACCGTATCCGTGGATGATCCGCTGGAGCTTGTGCGCATGAATTATGTAACTGTCTAGTACTAAAAATAATTTCGGAGGTATGAATGATGAGAACCATAGAAAATACAGTCAAATATATCCGCAGCAAAAACGCAGGACCGTTCTGGCTGACCATTGACGCATTCTGCAACAGCGTAGAAGATACCGAGAATGTAGCCGCTGCCTTTGAGCGGGAAAAAGAATTTATCGCGAAATCCTATCATGTAAAACCGGAAGATCTGGAAATCTACTGTCTGAAACATATCCAGGTGGCCAAGATCAGTCTGCCAAGAGTGCCGGTGGAAGGCAGCCGCGATGAGAGGGATATGCACGGCGGACAGCAGTATGTGAGCCTGCTGGATATTGAGTGCTAAATTTCAATTTAAATCCTGTTCACGAAAGGTCCGAAGCAGGCCGGGGCGGTATCCCGCTGCGCAAAATAGAAGTGCCGTGTTCGGACGATGTGGCTGACAGCC
>OHAC01000669.1_pt1 | contig 34435 bp, 27 predicted proteins | sample 1577051 | NCBI WGS metagenome assembly OHAC01 (sample SAMEA3541499, study PRJEB24748) | human gut metagenome | biome: human gut; feature: human-associated habitat; material: faeces | place: China | collected 2012 | reverse complement strand
GAAATTGGTGGAAGTAAATCTGCCGAAAAAGATATTTCTAACTATAAGTTATTGAAAAATCTTGCGGATGAACTTAGTAGGAAAAAGATTTCGTTATCAGGTCTTGATACAAGTAAAAATGGAAACAAAATCTCTGAGTTAAAAAAGCAGATAAATTCTTTACAGGCAGAATATGACACTTTGTTTCAATCATCTAAAAGTAAATTAAGTGACAATCAGCTCACGAGTCTTACACAAGTATTTTCCAAAATGAAGAATGAGATTTCTGAAACAAAGGCAAAAATGCTTGATATGGCTAATGCACCTAAGAAAGTTGCTAAAGAAGTAAATCAGTTAGATGTATCTACTTTTATAAATAGGATTGGAAAAACAATTGAGACAAATACGAAGTTAACAGATGCATGGGTTAAGAAACTACAAGAACTTCAATTGAAAGCTGCGAAAGTCACAAATACAGATGAATTTTCTGGCGTTAAAAAGCAATATTCTAATTTTATGTCTGAAATTGGAAAAGAAGGATTGCTTGGAAAATCTTTTAAGGACAATTTCAAACAATCGTTTGGTCGAATTTTTCAATTTTCTGGAATTTATGCCGCAATTCAAAATGGTATTTTTGAAATTCCAAGACAAGTAATCACTGCTGTTAAAGATGTAAATGCAGCACAGATTGAACTTGCAAAAGTATCTAGTGCTTCTAGTTCTCAATTATCTAATTATTGGGAACAAGCCGCTGATAGTGCGAAAAAGTATGGCTCTACTATTAGTGATGTAATTAGTAGCACTGCGGATTGGAGCCGTTTGGGTATGATTATTGCTCCATTATACTGTGAAGTATAAGTGAAAATCCTCTCAAATCGGTGAAACTCCTGAGAAGGACAATACCGAGGGTAATGCATAAAATAATTAATTATAAATTATATTGTTCTCTGTTTTCGGAGGTCAATATGCCAAAAGCAAAAGATTTAACAGGAAATGTTTACGGTGATTTTACCGTAATAGAAATGTTATATAAATACAAAATAAAACCAGAAATTAAAAAACCACGTACATATTGTAGATGTATTGGTATTGACAATAATGAATATATAATTCGTGCTGATGCACTAACAAGTGGAGTAACGCTCCATATAAAAGGTGCGATGAAAGCAGGAACACCACATGATATTACAGGTCAAAAATTTGGACATTTAACTGCACTATATCCGATTGAAAAACGTGCGGCAAATGGAGGTCTTATTTGGCATTGTGATTGTGATTGTGGAAATAAGTGTGATGTAGAAGTGAATGCATTAACTCGTGGTCACACACGTTCATGTGGTTGTAACAACCGTAGTCAATATGAAGAATATATTCACGATTATTTAACATCTTTACATATCTATTTCGAAGAGGAAAAAAGATTTTCTGATTGTCGAAATTCCAAAGGTAGTGATATGCTACCATTCGATTTTTATATCCCAAAATATAACCTAATTATTGAGTATGATGGATTTCATCACTTCAATCCTGTCAATGGTTGGGGTGGCAAAGAAAAATTTAAACTAACTCAAAAAAATGATGCAATCAAAAATAAATATTGTAAAGAAAATGATATAACGCTTCTTAGAATTCCATACACCGACTCTAAAGAAGATATTATAAGAAAAATTAATTGTTTTATGAGTCCCGTAACGATCACAGCTTAAAAGGTAACGATTAAGCGTATGGGGACATCTCTTAAAGAGATGAAGGTATGATCTGCTCTGCAAATATAATCTAAAAATGAAATTGCAGAGGTAGGCAGAAATGACCTACCCTCTTCTATTTTTATATAGAAGAAGTAACAAAAAGGTACAACCATGAACAAGCAAAACAATTGTCGGATATGACAACTCTTATTCAACGTGTTGGAGATAATATGACGCAGGAGTCGTCTGCGCAAGGTCTAATCTCTACATTGAGAGGTTTTAAACTTGATGCTTCTTACGCACAGAAAATCGTTGATGTTGCGAATGAAATTGCCAACACACAACCAATTGATACATCTGGAATTTTTGAAGCAATGCAAAGGTCGGCATCGTCATTAAAAGCTGCCGGAAATACGTTCGAACAAGGAGTTTCTTTAGCGACTGCTGCAAATAGTGTAGTCCAGGATAGCCAAAAAATTGGAACGGCACTTAAGACAATTTCTATGCGCATTCGAGGGGCATCGACAGAGATGCAACAAGAGGGTCTTGACATAGAAGGAATGGCTACTTCAACATCAAAACTACGAGCAGAAATCAAAGCCCTCAGTGGTGTTGATATTATGAAGAATGCAAATGAGTTTAAATCTACTTATGACATTCTTGATGAATTATCAAAAAAATGGTCTGAATTAACAGATATACAGCAAGCAAGTGTTACAGAACTTATAGCAGGCAAAAATCAAGGAAACGTTATGAGTGCCTTAATGTCGCAGTTTGATATAGCTCGTGACTCATTAAACACAGCTTTAAACAAATCTGACGGTTCAGCAGAACGAGAATTAAAAAATTATCAAAAGGGTGTTGAATATAGCTTAGATCGCATAAAGGCGAGCTTTCAAGAGTTTTCAACAATAACTTTAGATTCAAATATTTTTAAAGGTATTGTTGACACTGGAAATGCAGCTTTAAATGTAGTGACTTCACTTATAAGTAAGTTTGGTGGATTACAAACAGCTATTAGTGGAATAGCTGCATACTTTTTACAAAAAAACGGTTCAGGTAAACAAACTGTTTGTTTCATATTATCATAGTTTAGAATGCCTATTTCTATAAGGTCATGTAATAATGCCATATGACTAACATAGAGAGATCTGATCAATGATTAGCATATAAATTATATCAGGGAATCGTGACCAAAAAGATCGAAACTAAATGCCGAATATCGGGGGAAGCCGTAAGCCAGAAATGGTACTTAATTGATGCAATAAAAGCGTAAGGTGAAATTCCTTGCGTTCATGCGAGAATAAGTAAATGTACGAAAATGGTAATCCCGACACGTTACAATAAGAATGAAAGTGTGGTTTCATGTATCGTGCGAGAGGCTGACAAGGCATGACGTAGTACAGGCGTAATTGTACTATTGGTTCAAACATACAGTCCGTGACCACGGGGAAAGCCTGTGGAAGTCGTAGGGGATATGCAAGTAGTCTACTACTACCCTATTGACACAAATCACACAAACTCATTGATGACTTGCAAAAACTTAATGAGTATAAAAACATAAAACAACTACTCTCCTATTGGAGAATAAATACAAGAACTCCGAAGAGTTTATATCTTCAAAGAGTTCTTGTATGGAGACAAAAGGAAAAATTAAAATGAAAATGACAAAATTCAGAAATTATTTTTTGATTCTGAAATCGAATCTAAATGACATTATTTTTGCAATTGCTTGGGCTTTCTTATCTGTAAGATTATCGGACTTTGCAATCACAACAACACTTGCAAATTTGAAAACTTCGTGGATGAAATACATCACACAAACTGCAATTGCGCTAATGTCTAAGTTATTTACTATTAATTTTAGTAAATTCAAATCTACCCTCCCTTCTGTAAGAATGTTAATTACGAGGGAATAAAAATAGGCAGAACGCCCTGAATTTTAGACACTCTTTAATTTTTCGAATCGTATCAGTCTTACACTGATACTCCCTGTTTTCTGATGGATAGTGCGTGCATATAATGATGATACAGGTTTTGCATCATAACTATCCATTAGAATATATTATATCATTTTTAGTAAAAATGGTAAATATAGGAATAAAATCTCCACTAATAAAAAACAGCAAATGAATATTTTATTATGGAGAATAATATAAAAGAAGCCACAAATTAGAAGGTTAAACAACTAACTCGTGGCTGAAGATGTTTGAGAAGAACTTGTACTTCGTCCTTCTCGTTTTTGGAAGAATTAATCTTCCTGTGTAATGTAATCTAGCTCTGTTGAGATTGTAAGAATCTCTTTCAAGTCAAAATCGATGCGAGCATGAGAAAGATTATGTTTTGGCAAAAGTGTAATGCTTGTTAGTGTCGTCACACATAATACGAGTATTACACAAAAGCAAAATTTTTGTAGTCTGTTCATTTTTCACCTCCCTTCTTGAGCATTGCTCTGAATGACAATCAGGGAAAATATAATGACCAGAACTGGTCAGACGAATATAGATTTGTCTGATTGTAACCACCTGTACTTTCTGCTTAAATAATTAGCGATAGGTGAAATTAATAAAGTTACTTGGAAATAGGAAATGACGCACAGAAGTTGGTTGTGTGCGCAACAATCAACTTCTCATTCCTAATAACTATTTTACAACTATTGCCAAAATTTGACAATATAGAATGTTAGTTCAAAAGCAGACACATATGCTTCCATTATACTCTTAATATATGCCGAATATCCGTCAATAATATTTGGTATTATTTACTTGTAAATAAGAAGCTTCATTTACACATACTACAAACAAAAGGATGTGTGAATATATGCTTAACAGATTACAAGAATTGAGATGGGATAAAAATTGGTCACAAGCAAAACTGTCTATGCGAAGTAATGTGCCAAGATCAACTATTAGTGATATAGAAAACAATCAATTTGAGAACCCAGGAGTCTATACTGCTATTAAACTTGCTCGTGCTCTTGGTGTGTCTGTTGAGGATATATTTAAACTCTGAGAACGAGGGGAATATGATGAAAAATACATGTGTAGAAGTTATTGGAATTAAAGTGACAAAAAATGCAGAGGGTGAATTTGACCATGAAATTGTGTCAGAAACAAAGTTTGCAAGTTATGAAAAAGCAGGTAAAAGTATAGATGCTAATAATATAAAAGGTCTTATCTTTATTGGTATTCCTACATATAATTAGACTAAGGGTGTGGATTTTTGATTAAATCATCTAATGGAATATCAAGAGCTTCAGAAAGCAAAACAAGTGTATCTAAGTCACAGATTCTTGTATTCTTTTCATAGTTTGATATTGTTTGACGCTTGACAAATACCTTTCTGGCAATATCATTTTGTGTCATTCCACGTTTCTTCCTATAATATAAAAGATTTTCTGAAAAATAATTCATATATTGTGACCTCCAAGTTAAAAAGATGCGTGTATTATTATAGGAAGAAAATGGAATTGAGTCAAATGCAAAATATTGGTATTTGCGTACTCAACATTTGTGTGCTTTTGAATATATATTGGTTTTTACCACTACGGTTTTTAACAATAATAAAAAAAGAACAATACAATATATAAACTCATCTCTGGTGCTAGACCACCCAAGTACACCAGTGAAATTGACAAACTTTACTGTTATCTAGATGGTAAAGAACGCCAATGCTCACAAACATACTCGAGTCTGCCGAAACGAACTCTTGTATATTTGCGAACGTGTACTGGTTTTAGTACATTATACGTCATAATAGCATCACCTCCAAGATGCACTTGTAAGATGAGTTTATATATTGTATTGTTCTATATTATTTTTTATTGTTAAAGTGAGAACTCTATTCATTTAATTGTGAGAAGTTTAACTATTTTTATTTAGTAATTTTTCAGCTTTTTCTAATTCGTATTTATTATGAATAGAACTTATTAATGCATTCAAAAAACCTTTCATTTGAACTATATCGTATTCAGGATGTTTTACTATATAATGGGTTTCGTCATTTCCAAGCCATGTTGCAGCATTCGATAATTTCTGAATTGGTTCAAATTCTATTTTTTGACAACATTTTTCCAGTCGACACTCTCCAACATCTTCTTTTGCTAATCCTTGTTCTTGTTGCAAATAGTCCTTTACAAGAAATTCAAGTGCCTTTCTGTAACCTGTACCTGCAATAGATAAAAGACCAAGTCTTTCGCATTCGGATGCTTCAGAGAATATTTTTGTAAAATCTGGATATTTATCTTTGACATCCTGTGGTATTGAATTTTCTTCAATTTCTCTTGGATAAGGAAATTGAGCATCCTTTTCTACTTCTTTTAAACTACTCTTCATATGGTGTAAAGAAACATAGTATTTTTTACAATTTGTACAATACCATATGGTAAACAAAAGCGGTTTTTCATCTTTGTTAAACGACCTAACTAAACATCCATTTGCATATTCTGGTCTTCCTGATTTGTGACAAATCGGACACACTTGTTCAAGACTAACAGAAGCAGATACGTTAGCATCTTTTAATTGCTTTGAATCAAATAATTTTATATCAAGATTCATTCGTCATCACATCCGTTATTTTTTATCCTATATTATATATTATATAATAAATACCTTTTGTTGTGTATACAGAACGAACGTTTTGTGAATATTGCCAATCATTTTATTAATCTTAAAATCGCTTCCACAATTATTTATGCCATATCTACCATTTATATCCACAATCCTTACATCTCATTTGTTTTTTTAGCATCGTTGCTGAATAAACCAAATAACATAGATCCTTCGATCTTCTTCCCGACAGAAATCTTTTCAATATTAGTAGAGCCACATGTAGGACAATGAGGTATGCTTTGTGTCTTACATTGGTCATAAAAATATTTCAATAAAGAATGTTACTAATAACAGAATTAACTCGACAAATGCGAGCAAATAAAATGAACTAAATAATTTAGAACGTTTTTTATTCTGTTTGTAATTGTTTATTGCAGATTTTCTATACGCAATCAGTAACGATTTATTTGTGGCTTCAATAATATCATCTTGATAATTTGTTTGAGATTTATAATCTTTTAATAAATTATGAATTTCTTTTGGGTTTATGTTCCTTGAATTGTATCCATACAGTATGAAAAAAAATATGCTGGTTGATACGCACAGTAATACATACAATAATATAATAAGTAAAATATTAAAATTGTTAATGTTTTCAGCTCTATTTTTGCATATATTGAAATAATTGGAAGTTAGCCATATAACTGCACCTATAATAGGTACAATCACAGTTATTGATTTAAAAACTTTGTCACTGTATTTATTTCTGTATTCTTCTTCATCTTTGTTTAATTGTTTGTACAATTCCAATTCATATGAAAGGAGTGATTGTTTTGAATCGTTCATCTAGTACCTCAAATTTAAATAAAAATAGTAATACTGATAGACCAAAATTAATTCCAAGAGACGTAAGCAGTATTCGTTACGGTGTTTTTCATTGGTTAAGGTTATTTAAACATTAATATTTTTTCCAAGTATCTCGATTAACTTGAAAAACTCCAGGTCTTATTGAACTGACATCTCGTGGTTTTAATTTAGGACGTGGATGTTCTTTGTTTTGTTGTTTTGTTTCGTCTTTTTGTTTGTTGTTGTCGGTCATATTCAATCTCCTATCTATATCTTCCACTTATGACCACAATTTTGGCACACGTTCATCGGTTTACCAGAGCCGACAAATCCAGTCCAGAATGAATATCCACGAGTTGTAGTGGCAATTGAGGTTGAGCCACACTTAGAGCATCGTGGGCGATTTGCTTCTTCTTCTCTTGCTTTGTTTTTCTGTTCAACTTGTGACCGGAACTGTGACATTTTAAGTTCATATTCTATAATATCTTTTTCTTTGAGTTCCTGCATGGCTTTGAGGAATTGAGGGTTATAATTGGAATACTCTCCAAAATCCAATAGTTCATCCTCGGTAATATTTGTTTCAATCAAAGTATCTTTGTCACATATTTGACATGTTTTTCCTATCCTGTCCTGAAAGAAATAAAGTTGGTATCCTGCAAAAAAATCAGCAGGGTCTTGGATTGTTCTTTTATTTTTCGCACATTCTGGACAATATTTGATATTCATAAACTTTCCTCCGTTTTTAATATATTATTGCAAGTAATATTATTTTAACATTCTTATATACGATTGTAAACTATGATAAAGAAAACGGATTTTCTACATTTTTAAACAATGTAAATATGCCTGTTGATAAGGGCGATACAGATTATATCAAAGCAATAAATGAACGATTCACAGCGGAAAAACAACTTAGTGGAATTAATTGGAGTGGATATATAAAAGGGAACAAAGAAGCAAGTGCTTCAATGAAAAATTTCCTTTTGGATAAAACATATGCTGTTAAAAGTTTAGATAACTATCAAGCTTATTTGAACTCAACTACTTCTATTACAGAGAAATTTTCTTCCGTAACATCCAAACTCAAATCAGGCTTCAAAGACATTGCAGGAGCTGTTGGCTCATCATTATTAAACTTTGGTACATCAATGGCTGTAATGGCTGCCATTACACTTGCTATTAAAGGAATTGACTATCTTGTACATTATGAAGATAATCTTATTGAAAAAGGTGAAAAAGCAAAAGAAAGCATTTCAAGTGCTTTTAATGAATTTTCATCCAAGAAAACTGCCGTTAATGATTTAGGAAAACAGTTTGCCGACAGTGAAAAAGACATCACAAGCACAGGTGATGCAATTGATACTATTAGCAAAAAGTACACAACTTTTAAGCAAGGTATTGATAGAAATTCAAATAAAAACATTGGATTGTCCGACAGTGATTATCAGTCATACTTGGATTTATCAAATCAACTTGCAGAACAATTCCCTACTCTTGTATCTGGATATGATGCACAGGGAAATGCAATGCTCAATCTTGGTTCTAATGCCGAAGTTGCAACAGCAAAAATAAAAGAGCTTTATAACGCTCAGATGTTGTCTGCCAATGTCAAGATTGGTGAACAGCTTGACGATACTTACAAAGGAATTTCTACACAAATTTCAAAATATACTGGTGAAATTGGTACATGGAAATCTAAAATTGAAAAGAATAAAGAAGCTGAAAAAGATGTTCTGCCAAGTTTAGATACTATCTCTTCTGGAAAAATAAAATTTGATTACAATGCTTTTGACAAAAATACATCAAAAGTAAGAAATGAAATCAATTCAATATTGAGAAAAAATGGTATTACTATTGATGAAAGCAGTCAAGTTTCAGAAGATGGCACTATAAATATTTCTACTCCGAAATTATCTAAGGGTGTATCAGAAGAAATCAACAAAGTATTTCAGAAGTATGGTCAAGATGCTGTTAATAATTTAGCAATTGACAATACAAAACTTGAGAAACAGATTAATGCAAATAAACTTCTTATAAAAGACCAATTAAAATCTATGACTGATTCAATCGGTCAATACATGCAAACCTCCGAAGTATTTACTGGTTTAAATTCAAAATTGCAGGATGCTTTTATTACAAATTTACAGAATTTAGATGTTAATACTATTTCTGAAGATTACGATGGAGATGTACAGAAATTCTTGTATAACGAATTTTTGTCTCCAATGGAAAGTCTCACACCTAAAGCCCAGGAAAAACTTGCAGATTTATTGTCATTAGACCCTAAGAATTTACAGATTCAGGAATACAAGAATCTGATTGACAAAACATTAAAAGGTATTTTTGCAGACAAAACAGAAAGACTTAATTTCAAGAAAGCTCTTGGTCTTGATTCTTTAGTGGAAGATGCAAATGACAATCTTATTAAGCTAAAGAATCAAGTAAGTGGTTTTAATAAAGACCTTCTTAACACTTTGTCAATTGATGAAATTAAACAAGGTCTTGATATCACAGCTAATGATAAATTCTCTGGAACATTTGAAGAGTTTGTTGCAAAAATCAAAGAAGTTAAAGCATTAGCTGGAACTGCAATCGATATAAAGGCGAATCCAAAATTTGATGCAATTGCAAAAGCAGATGAATCAAAAAATGCCGGTGACGATTATGTAAAAGCTATTCAGTATGCCAAAGATGCAAAAGAAATGTATGATAAAGGTCTTGTTGGAACGGATGACTTCAAGACTCGTGCAGCATACTACTCTCCTACTGGTGCTGATGATGCGGTAAACTTTGCTGAGAATTATCCAAAGATTCAAAGATATTTAACAGAAGATGCTTCTGGTGTACAAAACTTTTTAAATGATTTACAAACAAAAGGTCTTGCGACATTTGAGACATTAAGTGATGGAACGCAAAAATGGTCTTATAATATTCAAGATTTAGAAAAGTCAGCGACAGATATGGGCATGGGCTTTGAATGGTTCATGGACATGTTTGGTCGTCTGGAAGATTATGGTTTTCACAATAATTTTGTTGGTTCTGTAGAAGAAGGTACAGAAAGAATTACTGACTTATCAAGTCAATTGGTAGACGCACAAGCAGAACTCGAAAGATTAAAAGCTACAAAGGCAGATTCTACTGCCATCTCACAGCAAGAAGCAAAAGTTGCTCAGTTAAAATCCGATATAGAACAAACAACTCAGGCAACAAAACAGTTGCAGGAACATGCCGTTGAACAATATGCAAAACAAATTGAATCAGCAAAAACTCAGATTAGTTCATTAAATGAGCAGAGGAAATCAATACAAGATAGTGATTATGGTGGTAATGGTGCTGCTATAAGAAAACTTCTTGGAGATAAGATAAAAGAACTTGCAAATGCGAATGAGATAGAATTAGATGCAAATCTTAATATTGTTAATAAAGATGAAGTGACAAAAGAGCTTGAATCAAAAAGAGTTACTATCCCAATTGAATATGAGCAGGTTAATTATAAAAATATTGATAAAATTAAAGAAAAAGCATCAAAGGCTTTGGAGAATGGTAAATTCAAGACAGGGAATTCAATACTAAGCATCGACCTTGATACTGAAAGCACAGATAGTGTTAATAGACAATTAAGCTCACTCACTGATGCAATATCTTATATTCGTAAGAATAACGATGGAGTGTTGGATATTGATTCTAAGGAAGTTCAAAATGCTTTAAATCTTATGAATGCTCTTTATGCACAGAAGAGAAAACTTTCTGATGAAAAATTCGGAAGTATGGATTTAACCGGAATGGATAAATCATTATCTTCTGCTATTGAAAAACTTCAAGAGTTCCAACAGGCTAAAATAGAACTTGATAGACAGCACAACCTTCAGAAAATAGGTGTACAGGTTGATACAGCTAAAGCTGAAGAAGAATACAATAAAATTGTAGAACAGTTGAAAAATCTCGATCCAAAAGTTCAAGCCAAACTTGGTATTGATACGAGTAGTGAAGAATCTATTATGCAATGGATTGAGAATTTTAATCCTAAAATAACTGCAACATTAAATATTGATAAGACAAAAGCTGAAAATGAGCTTAGAGGCATTGCTTACAGTGATGAAAATGAAATCATTATGAAAGTAAATGCTGACACTTCTCAGATTGATAATGCTCTTAACTCTTTACAAAATGGTCAATCTGCAATATTTAATTCTTCTGTAGTTGATAAAGATGGAAATGCGCATGATTCAACTTTGGTCACAGGAGCGAAGGATGAAAAAGGTGTAATCCACTACTATGCCGAATTTGAAGATGAAGGTAAAGTAGAATTAGAGAAAAATCAAGATGGTACACTTGTTTATAAAGCAGATGTTAAAGATGTTGAAGACAAAGTAAATGACTTGGAATCTAAAAAACCAGAAGTAAAGGTCGAACTTACACCAGACCAACAAAAAATTCAAGATGGGTTAAAAGACCTATTTAACAACCAAATACGAACAACATTTATTCCAGACGCAGACTTTTCTGAAGTTAAAAGTAAAATAGAAGACCTCGAAGTTGGACATTCTATTATATTTACAGCAAATGTAAATGGTGTTGAGAGTGCTGTAGCAGCAGTCAAATACCAAGATGGTTCGATTGGATATATTGCAAATGTTGATGGTGTATATCACCAATTGACTGAAGTTAAAAACACAGATGGTACTGTTAGTTATAAAATTGGAGATTATCCAACAGAAGTTCCTGTTGCACAACAAACTATTGATAGAATACCAAATAATTATCAAGTGTTACGATCTCCTTCTTCTATAGGTCAGACAGTTAATAGAACGCCAAATAATTCTGGAATATTGCAAGCACCTACAATTGTTCAAAAAGTTATTAGATTTTTTACTGGTGGAGGCAAACTTCTTGGTACTGCTCACGCAAGCGGAACGATTAGTGGTTCTTCACATCTGAAAAACAGTTGGAAAACAAAAAAAGATGAAACTGCATTAGTTGGAGAGGTTGGATCTGAATTAGTTGTAGATGGTTCTTCTAATCGTTGGTACACTGTTGGGGACAATGGTGCTGAGTTTTCTCATATACCAGCAGGTTCGGTTGTGTTTAATTCTAAACAGACAAGAGAATTGTTTAGAAACGGTTTTATAAATTCCCGTGGTAAAGGCAATCCATCATTACCTGGTTTACCTGCATTTTTGAGTGGAACGGCTTTTGCTGGTGGTAGTGGAAATGGTGGTTTTCAAGGCGGAATTGCCAATAAAAATTATAGTACCAACTACTCTCCTGCTCCTACTGCTAATAATTACAACAACAATTCACAAAACACTTCACAAAACAATAACAACAACAATTCATCTCGAAATTCATCAGCAGAAAAAGCTACTGAAAACTTAGTCGATTTTATAAAAATCCTCTATGACCGTGTTTCAAGACTTTCTGATCTTGCAGAAAAAGCAATTGACAGAGCTGTTGGATTGGTCAACAAACAAGCACAAGCTGCTGATGCTATTGATAAAGTACGTACAGAACTATCTACAGCACAACAGGCTGCGAATAAATATCTTGAATATGCAAATGGTGTTGGTTTGGATGAAGAATATAAACGAAAAATCAGAGAAGGAAATCTTTCAATAGAAAATATAACAGACGAGAATACTAAAGATGCAGTATCTAAGTATCAGTCATATTGGGAGTCCTATCAAGAATACTCTGACAAAACCCTAGACCTTCAAGACAAACTTACCGACCTTGCAGAAAAACGTCTGTCTATTATTGAAGATGAATATGATGCAATTGAGGATATCCAGAAATCTCTTCAAGATAAATTAGAAGCAGACAGAGATTTGCTTGAGAATCTTGGAACAGCAATTGATAATCGTTTAAATACGGATAGTATTAAAAATGCAATTGCTTCTCAGACAGAATTATATGATTCTCTTACAAAGAAACTTGCAGAATATCAAGCAGAAGTTCAGTCACAACTTAATTCTGGATTGATGAAAAAGGGTTCAGAACAATGGTATAACGCACAGAAAAATATTAACGACTTTACAGCTAATATTTCAAAGGCATCGTCTGAACTTATTGAATTGCAGGATAAATTGCGTCAGATAAACTATGATACTATTCAATATATTATTGATGGTTTCTCACGTTCTTCTGATAAACTTAGTGCATATATTGACCTCTTAGAATCTAGGGATGAAAGAGTTCCAGAAACTAAATATCAAGAACGTCTCGACAACAACAATGCTTCTATTAAAAATCAGTATGATTTGAGAAGTAAGTATCTAAAAGAACAAGCATTATATGATGTTGGTTCTAGTAGATATCAAGAATTGGCTGAAAAAATAAGTGATGCAGATAATGAGATTCTAAAACTTCAAAAAGATAATGAAGCACTCAAAGATTCAATCTATTCACTTAGAATCAAGAATCTTGAAGATGCAATCAAAGGATATGCAGACCTTGAAGATGAATTATCTAATTTTAGAGATTTGCTAAATGAGGATGCTTTCTTAGACAAGCAAGGTGGAATTACTGACGAAGGACTTGCACAGATTACACTTCTGTCTCAAAGTCTTGGAACTGCGAAACAGAAAATTGCAGATTATACTACTGGACTTCAGAAGTTAAAAGAACTGTATGCAAATGGTGTAATTTCATTAGATGAATATAATGAAAAGTCTAAGGAATATCGTGAAGGTATTCAGGCATCTACAAAAGATGTTAAATCATATCAGGATTCATTGACTGATTTGTACATGAAAGCAATGCAAACTGAGGTTGATTATCTTGATCAAATAATTGATAAGCGTCAAAAGGCGATGCAAGCACAAAAAACGGCATATGAATACAGTAAGAAGATTAATTCTCAGAGCAAAGACATTAACAGTCTTAAAGCTCAAATTCAAGCACTTGAAGGCGTGAACAGATTATTGCGCCTATAAAATCTATTTAATTGCGGGGACATCCCCATAACCCTATTTTGCTACAACGTAACTGGAAACGGTAGGCGTGAATGCGGTGCGAGTTGAAAACTCAACAGTCGAAAGATAGAAACCATAAGAAACAAATAGGTTAGGGACAACCGAGTGTGCAAGTCACTCAAACGCAGTGAACTTCCTAAGTCAGAAATGATATGGAAGACATTCAGAGACTAACCCTTTATGGGTGGCGTAAGCCTTAATGTAGGGTCGCAAGCTATTGGTGATTCGAAAAATATAGACTATTTGAATAAACGGAACAAGCGTTCTGGATTGCATAATTAGTAAAATGTGGTATACTTATTATGTAAATATTAATAATGTGGCTCAAAAGAGCGTATGTAATTAGCTGTCAAAAGGCAGGGAGGAAGTTGAAATATACTTCCTCGTTAATCTTTTATAGGAGTTTTTTATATGTTACGAACGATGGTATTTATTGATTATCAAAATTTTAATATTAATTTGCAAAATCATTTCAAAAACAATGGAAATAAAATTAGATCAATAAATTATCAAGAACTTGCAAAGGCAATAAATAGCAAATTACCTTTAAAATCGCAAGTTATAAAAACTTATTTATTTGCATATAAACCATGCGACCAATTAATGAAGTTAGAAAAATATTCTAAATATTATGATTGGTTGCAAAAAGTGAAAATAACTCCTTATTTTGAAGTGATTGAAGGAAGACAAGAACTTAGAAATATAAAAGGTGTGAAGTTGGATATTACCGATTCCAAAACGTATACAACAGAAGAAAAAGAAACAGATATAAATCTTGCTACACATATGTTGGCAAAAGGATTTCAAAATGCGTATGATATAGCAATTTTAGTATCTGGAGATACTGATTATATAAAAGTAGTTGAGACACTGCATAATATTGGTAAAACTGTTGTTATTGCACACTTCAAACATCAAATAATTGAAAAATATAATGGAATAATAGATGCACATATTACATTATACGATAACGTATTAAATAAAGCATATAATCACCAAAAAGATAATATAAAAGAAACAAAGCATAATAACGAAAATAGTTTCCAAGAAGAAATTACAGAAAAACAAAATCAAGAATCAGAGCAGTAAATCACTACTGCTCTTTTATAATGTCCAAAATATCTAAAAACATTCCAAAATTAAAAAATCCAAAATAATTTTATTCAAATAGAAGATATAGTCCAATCTCATGCGAATAGCATGAGGAGTATTTAATATACTCTTATCCATGTAGCGAATGGATGAAAAGATAAATGAAATAATTTAAGTGCGAAAAGTCAGCTAAAGAAATTAAAGGCTGAATTGAAAGAAAAAGAGGAAGAATTAGCCGATACAAAGCGTGACCATGAGTATGATATGCGTTCTCAAGGCTATACTCAAATGAGTGATGACTTAAAGCAACTTATTGAAGACACAACATATGACTTAAATCATAGTGCAGATAAGAGACTTGAAGTTATTAACACAATGCTAGACAAAGAAGTTGGTCTGTATACACAAGCATTCAACAAGATTAAATCTGTAATTTCTGGTACTGGATTTGTTGGAAGTACAGATTTTAACAATGCACAATCACAAATGTCCACACAGTCTGGTGCCACAGCTCAGAAAAATAATGCTTCACAGTCTCAATCATCTTCAAATCAGAACCCTTCAACTTCTGCTTCTGGTACTATCACAAGTGGTATTAAAGATAATTCGTATGAGAACAATAAGATAACAGAAGATATTATGAAGCCTGAGAACTTGACAAATCGTTTATGTGCAGAACTCAAGGTTGATAAATCATCTGTTACTTTAGAAGAAGGAAAATCTGTAAAGGTCAATGTATCAATCAGACCAAATGATGCTAAGAATAAAACCCTTAGTTGGGGAACAAGCAATTCTTCTATTGCTACTGCATCAGATGGAACGATTAGTGCAAAAGCACCTGGTTCATGTCAGATTGTAGTTGCTACTACTGATGGAAGTGGATTAACACAGACAATCAGCGTAACAGTTACAAAGAAACCAGAACCACCAAAACCACAGCCAAAACCATCTAATACAGGTGGTGGTGATGGAATCCCTAGAGTTGGTGATGTAGTTACTTATACAGGTAGTTATTTCTATGACTCATGGGGACAAAGACCTGCTGGAAATTTATATTCCGGTGTTCCTAACGGAGTTGTGATTGATGGCTATTCTTCAAAAGACTTTGGAGGTAGTGCAACATTTACTGGTGGACTAAAAGTTCACATCAAAACTAGAGATGGCGTATATGGTGATTTGGGTTGGGTATCTTTAGATCAGATAAGTGGTTATAAAGATGGCGGATATATTCCATATGACCAAATTGCTAAAGTTGAAGAAGAAGGTCGTGAACTTATCCTCCCAGATGGGACAAAGATAAGAAAACTTGAAAAAGGAACAAATGTAATTCCTAACAGTCCTACAGAGAAATTATTATCTTGGGCTGAACGCTTAGATAATAATGGAAACATTGCTAATTCTGAATTATATACGTCACATGCAAACGTTTATGATTCTGTAGCAACAAATGTTATGGACAGTATGCTTAATACATTAAAACTGGCAAACGAAGGAAATACACAAAGTAACGAAGTAAACATCGAAATCAGTAACCCTATTACAATTGGTAGCGTAACGAAAGAAACATTACCAAAACTCGAAGAAATTATTAAACAGTCTTATGACTACGCAAAGAAAGAACTTGCAAAAGAACTTCGAAGCGATGGTTTTAGGATAAGAAGATAAATCATAAATGTTAATCTTACGAGGCTACAGAGTCAAATTTGTAGCCTTGATTTTTGAAAAGTAATATGAAAAAATAAAAAATATATTATGTATTGTCATGAACAGGTAAGAACAGCTATAATACAGTTAGTCCGAGGTAAGATATAGGTAAGCACAGGTTCGCATAAGGTTTGAACAGGATTGACACTGAATTGAGCAGACTTGGGCAGAATTGAACAGATTAGACAATAATAGCATTGTATATTTGGCAATATTTGATAATTACTTTTTTCTCTTGAATTGAGTATAATATAGTTAAGGAAACAAAGGTTTTCTTAGTTAATGCTTGGTTTCTGACACCATAAGTCAGGTTTTAATGCTCGGTATTCTTCGACCGTAACAGAAGGGTTTAATGCTAGGTGTTTCACTACCGAAAATGTGAAGGTTTAATGCAGGGTGATGATTATAATAATCTTCACCCTTTGTTGTACATAAGGAGAAAAATGATTAAATTTTACGATATTGATGAAAATTATGTTAAATTCTTGCAAAAAATTGACGGACAGATACCAAACATTCATTATAGTACAAACAACAAATTTGTCTGTGGTGTTGTTTTAAATATTGGTGGAATAGAATATTACGCGCCAATATCTCATACAACAAAAAAGTATCAAACAAGTCTGTTAATATATGACAAAGAAACTCCAATCTCATCTATTCGCTTTTCTTTTATGTTACCAGCATGTCCAGAGGTTTTAAAAGTAAAAAACTTCAAAGAAATTGCAAAAATTGATCAACATTATGCGGATATTCTTTCAGCGGAATATAAATATTGTAAAAATAATATTGACATTATTTCTCAGAAAGCAAATGCAGTATATAAAATCGGTTGCAATAAAAACCACAAATTAAATTATACATGTTGCGATTTTAAAAAATTAGAAGAACATTATTTAGAATTTAAAAACAATTAAATCATCAGAGCAGTAAATCACTACTGCTCTTTTCTTATATATAATTTAAAACACAACACAAAATTAACAAATACAATTAAATATGAAACATATAAATACAAGGCATCAAACATTTGAGAAATCATTTGTTGGGTGTCTTTTTTGATGTGAAAATTTAGAAAGGAAGTGAAAGAATGGCAAAACAATTTAAGGATTTTTTCTTCTGCGGAGAAAAATTAAGTGGGGTTTTACCAAACTGCATATCCGTTGATTTTGAAGCGAAGGATGAAATTAATCTTTCATTATCTCGTGACATGGTAAAAGGAGAAACAAATCGCTATAAAATCGAGGCAGATTATTTTTATGATGAGTGGTCTGAGTCACTAACGTTTGAATTGGATATCATCAAAGATCCATGTAAATACAACAATCAACTGGAAATGGAATTTTCAAAAGAAGAAATAAGAACTCTTACAAAATGGTTGACTTCCTCTCATTTTCCTGAATGGATTATATTTGATTATAATGCAGAGTATGATAATGATGCAAAATATTATCATGGTTGGTTTGAAAATATAGAGACATTTGTAGTTGGTGGAATAGTTTATGGATTAAAATTGCATTTTAAATGCACTACCCCATTTGCTTATACAAAAGAGAAAAAGAAAACAATTAATGCAACAAAGAATTATGTTGTAGATTATATAGAAAATAACTCAGATGATATGGAATCGTATATTTATCCATTATTGAATGTTCATCCAAATAGCGATGGACAAATTTTTATTGCAAATACAACAGATATGAATGTTATACAACAAGGTACTCTGTCTCTGAATGGAGCAGCTTCTTATATTAGTGTACTTATTAATGTGGTTGAAGCGTATGCGAAAAAACAAGGATGTACAATAGAATATACCGGAACTGGTGTACAAAATATTGTTCTTTTGTGTAATGATACTGCTGTCCAATTTTATCTTATAGATATCTACGGAAATAGGACAAAATACACGGCATTTTACAAGACAACAAATAAAGAATACCAAATTGTCAAAGGTGGCTTCATGACATTCAAAACATATAAAGGACTAGATATCACAATAGATACAGAACGATTATTGATTTATGATTCTTTAAACAGAATGATAACTTATGATAAATTGGGAATTTATGATGTTGACCAAATGTATTGGCTTAGATTGTTAAATGGAACAAATACATTTTTATTGTATGGAGATTTTAATTTGAATATTACTTATAGAGAAGAAAGGAAAGTCGGTGAGTAGAATTGAGAATATTTTATGATAAATATAACCAACCTATTGCACCAAAAGTTTATTTAGGTACACCAAATAATAAAATTATTTGTGCTATTGATGGAATTGATCCGAATAGTTTCGATTTAAAGCCAAATCTTACAGGTGCTTATTCTCTATCATTTGATATAAATAAATATCTAAATCTCCAAATTCCTTGTACAACAAAATCCGGCATAGAATATTTTAAATCAACTTATCTTCGTTCCAACTCTTATGACCTCGCAGGAATTTTAATGCGAATCTATATAGAGAATGTTGGTTGGTTTATAATGCAAGCCCCTGAAGAACATGATGATGGAGACAAAACATATAAGACAATCAATGCCACTTCTGTTGAAATTGAATTACAGCAACACGATTTAAAGAATTTTAAAATCAATCTTGGCACAACTGACTCTTATGAGATGTTGGCTGATAATAACGTTGATAAGGTTGGAGATGTTGAATTCGCAAAAGAACAGATTAAATTTTACAACAAGAAAAACAGCCAGCTTAGTTTAATTGACCTCGCACTTAAAGCATCTGGTGCGGTTGGATGGTCTGTTGGTTATATTGATGCTGTGCCAGAAATATATAGAAATTTTGAGGATGGAGAATATGTAGAAACTCAGAAATTATTAAGTGAAGAAATTGGTTCTTTTGATATTGAAAGTGAAAATCTTTATACTTTCTTGGTTCAGGATGTTGCAAAGTATTTCAACTGTATTTGTGTGTTTGATATTAGAAATCTCAAAATCAACTTTTATCATCCTGACAATCTAGGAAAAGACACAGGAATTAATATCAGTTTTAGAAACTTAAAACAGTCACATGATATTTCTGTAGATGAAGATAGTATTTTTACAAGATATTATGTCAATGGCGATGACGACCTCGGTATTACATATGTAAACTTCGGACGAAATTATATAGAAGATTTGCATTATTTTATGAATGAAAAATACATGAGTGCATCTCTGATTGAAAAATACAAGTTATGGTTGGTTGATGTAGAATCATACCGATTAAAATATATCACAGCTACTAGAAATTACAATAAACAGATGAATGTTATAACTGAACTCTACAACAGACAACCGATTGATGACTGTTCTACTGATTGGAGTACATTTTCAGACGATGACCTTATTGAAGCAAAAGCTAATTATGAGGCACAGCAGAAAGGTTATGAACAATTCTATGTGGATGAAAATGGTAATTTTGACGAAGAAGCATTGAAAAATTCTGTAGATGCAGATACTTACTATCAGATTCGTGATGTTATCATTCCATCTATTAAAATAGAGTTTGAGAATAGAAAATTGCCGACTGATGCAGACAAGAAGGATTTTATAGATACTTACAAGACAAATTGGAAATTGTACGGGCTTGACGAATTGCAAGTAAAATTGAACGAATATAAAGATATTATTAAGACTTGCAAAGCAGGTGGCTATAATGTTCCATATTCTATCAAGTCTTCAAAAACAAAAGAAGTACATGAGAAAATGTATGCTAAGTATTTGGATGCATTAAATCAGCTTGATGGTTCTTATGTTGGAGGTTGTCAAGAAGCATACAACCAGAGAAAAGCAGAAATTGACACTGCTACTGCTTTGCGTGATGAGTATGATAAAACAAGAATTAATACAGCAAACGCTGTAGACAAGGAAACTTGGAATCATAATGGAACTAAGTTTACAACCGAAGACCTTGCCAACCTTTCTAAACTTTATATAGATGGTGACTATACAAATGAAAATATGTTTTTAACTTCATCTGATGATCAAGTATCTGCAATAGATGAACAGTTAAAATTATTAAAGGCTGCGCAAGATGATTTATATTCTATGAGTCAGCCACAATACACATATACCACATCTCTTGATAATTTCATATCACAATACCAATATAAAAACTACACAAACAATTTAAACTTAGGTGATTATATTCATCTTGAAGTTGATGATGATTATGTTGTAAAACTTAGGGTTATTTCTTTTGATTACAACCCACTTAGAATGGATGAAAAACTTACGATTGAATTTTCAAGCATGATTCAATCAAGAAACAAAAGAAGCGATTTATCGTTCTTGTTAAGCAATACTCCAAGTGGAAGCAAGAATTCTTCTAGCGGAAGTTCTGATAATTTCTTGAATAACGAAGGAATTACTCTTACGGCAGGTCTTATACAGAAGTTACTCTCTTCTGGTGCTTTTTCAAATAAAGTAAATCAGATTATAAATAACAACTTTGCAGGAATTATTGGCGGTGGATCAATTTCTTTAGAAGAATTAAATGTCAAAATGATGAATGTTGTAGACATCAAAGGTCAGAATGCATTCTTCGAGTATATTTCTTCTAAACTTATTGAAACAGATAAAATCGTTGCAGACAGTGGTGTATTCCAAGAATTAAAGGCTTTTGCAGCTACTATCAAACAAGCAATTATAGGCTCATCTTCAATTGAAACTGGTATTATAATCAATCTTACGTCTGAAAATGCAACAATCAGTGAAGCATTGATTAAGAGTTTGATTTCACAATATATCACAGTTGGTGATTTAAAGGCTGGAAATATTATTACAGATAATATTAAGGTAATGTCACAAGATGGCAAATTGCAGATTGTTGGCAATACATTTACTATCTATGATAATAACAATAATCCAGTTATTCAGTTAGGACAAGACAAGAACGGTAATTATGGACTTGTAATTTCTGATGGCAAAGGTGCAATTCTTCTTGATTCTGAAGGACTGCATGAGGGCATTGTTCCAGATAATTTTATCAAAACTCAAATGATAGGTAATGGTCAAGTTACAGAGGATAAAATTGACAAGACAAATATCCGTGAATGGAAAGACACTGATGGAAACAATGTTTTTGATGTTTCTAAACTATATTACGGAAATGATAAATTTGAAGTCTCTTACTCTTCAATGAAAGAGTCTGTACAGACAACAAAGAATAATCTTGATCAATTACAAGAAACAGTTGATTATCTTGGAAATGGTTATTCGGTTGTACTGTCTAACGAATCTCAAAATATTCCATGTACAGCTACAGGAATTACATCTATAGAATTTAAGATTGAAATTCCATTCAAAGGGTATGAGGGAATCAAACAGTCTCCTTGTAATGTTGAAATAACTAATCTCCCACTTGGTATTACTCTTGCGTCAAATAAACCATCTACTGAAACAGAGGATGGTTTAGTTGTTCTTAACGTGCAAAAAGATAGTAATTTGGGCGGTAATATGACTGGTTCTATTATCTTTACTGGTAAAGTTGCTGACAGAACAATTGTAAAGAAATTTTCATGGTTAAAGAGTTTGGCTGGTCAACAAGGTAGTCAAGGTGTACAGGGTAAAAAAGGTGCTGACGGTGATGATGCAGTATTCTATTACTTAAAACCATCTGTAGATGTAATTAAAAAAGAAACGCTTATCAATCAATGTATTACTGATGAAACCGGAAATCATATTGTATCAGAAGATAATGCACATATTAGTGAACTTGGATATGATGATACTCTTACGCCATCTTCTATTACTTTTGAAGCACACAAGATAGTTGGAAATAATGCACCTGTTTCATACGCATGTAGATTTGTAATTCAAGAATCTGTTAATGGTATTTCATATGCTACTAAGTATTCATCTGTAAAAGATGAAACATCTGTAACATATACTCCATCTACAACTAATTTATATGGGTTAAAATGTATTCTTTATGCACCAGGTGGAATAACAACACAGTTAGATAGTCAAACGATTTCTGTTATCTCAGACTCTTCCGCTGTTACTCCTACAATCAAAGCATTCCAACAACAATTTAAGACGATTGATTTTACTGTCAATCAGATGGACAAAGAAATTAAGGCAAAAGCTACGCAGAAAGATATTGAAGATTTTATCAACGAATATGATGGTACTACGACACAAAAGGTTCGTGACCAATTGACTGAACAGACTGTAAAGATTGATGAAATATCTTCAAAGGTTTCTGATGTACAAACAGAGATTACAAAGAAAGCTGATGGTTCAACAGTCACCGAGCTTACAACAAAAGTTTCACAAATGAAACAAGATGCCGATGGATTTAAGCAAACAGTTGAAAAAGATTATGCAAAAACAGATGATGTAAGTAAAGCTATCAAGTCTTCCGTTGACCAAAGTGCGGAAAGCATCAAGACAGAAGTTGCAACAAAGTATGGTACAAAAGATGACATATCAAGAGTCGAACAAAAAGCAGATAGTGTTACAACGGAAATTGCAAATGCTAGGGGAGATAAAGCAACATTAAAAGAACGTGTTGATGGTATCAGCGCATCTGTTACAACTGCCGAGAAAGAAGTATCACAACTTAAAATTGATAAAGATAAGATTTCTACAACTGTAAGTAAGCACGATGAAAGAATTTCAAATGTTGAACAAACAGCGAATGGGCTTACTTCCACTGTTCAGAATTTAAAAATTGGTAGCAAGAATCTTATTAGGAATTCAAACAATCTTATTTTTGATATGTATAATTTTGTTTCATGGATTTTGGACGAGTCTGGTAACAGAATAGTAGATGAAAATAGACACAATATAAAAACTTATTATTAAAGACTCTTTTTAACAAGAGTCTTTTTTTATTTTTAGGAGGAAATTATTTATGGCAACAGAAAAAATGCTAAATAGCTTTGATATACAAGATTCAATTGCCGATGATGACATTGTATTAGGCTATGATAAAAGTGAAAATAAAGTAAAAAATTTTAAATTTGGAACTGGAATTTGGAATTGGCTTGTTGATAAAATGGCAACAGCCGTTGTGTCAAAATTGACCACCACAGATAAGACAGTTTTGGGTGCGATTAATGAATTAAATAGTAAGGTAACGAATAGGATAAAATACATTGAAATCCCTGAAGGTGCTGTACTTTCAGCAATTAACGACAAAGTTGAAGCTGCTAAATATATCATAGATAATTTATTGCCAAATGACACTGACGCCAGAAATTTCTATGTCGTGTCTTTTGTTAAGCAGACAAATAATATAATGATTGCTCAAAAATTAGATTATAACAATGGGTATGCAAGCTTTATCTTATTTGGCTATGGAATTGGGAAGTTATCATATTACACAAAAAATGACGGAACATGGTATGAATAAAATAGTAAGGCTCAGACGCTTACTTATACCGAATGCAGAATACGTGCAGGAGCCGGAATGAACAATATTAAGGAAAAAATTATCAATGGAAGTGTCCCAGATGGTAATGCATATATTCCAGTTGTGATTGCACATTCTATTAATAATTCAGTTACAGAAAATATATTCTTTGATGGTGGTTCATGGCGAATATATACTAACTGCGAACAAGTCGTGGCGATACGATTCTACAAGTGTGCAGAATAGTAAGGAGAACTCCGATTTAATATAGTTAACAAAGCACTCCCTTTCTAGAGAATAATAGACTAGAAAGGGGTGTTTTATTGACATGAATAATATTGATAACATTATAAGAAACGTGTTGAGTTCGATGCAAGATTGTTTGGATGATGAACAATTGCAAAAATTAGAGAATACTTTGTATATTCAGTTTCATGGATTAAAGTTGCAGGAGGAATGTACGCAACTTGTCACATCAGAATCACACTGGGAAAAGATTCTCAGACTATTTGTAGCGAGTAAGAGGTTGGAAAACTGTTCAGAGGGAACAATAAGCAGATATACAGAATGTGTTACGAAACTAATTCAATATCTACACAAGCGTTTTCAGGACATTACAACCAACGATATTCGGTATTATCTCGCAATGTATCAAGAGCAACGAAAAATATCAATATCTTATCTAGACACAATTAGAAGATATCTATCATCATTTTTTGGATGGCTCTCTGACGAGGGATTTATCAACAAAAATCCAATGCGTAGGCTGAAACACATGAAAGTGCCACAGAAAATTAAAAAGCCGTTCACAAGTGCAGAAATGGAACATTTAAGATGTAACGCAACATGCCAGAGAGATATTGCAATAATGGAATTTCTCTATTCAACAGCAGGAAGAATTGGGGAAGTGGTCGCTCTCAATCGAAAAGATATTGATTGGGGAAATAAGGAAGTGATTATCTATGGAGAAAAAGGAAAGAAAGAACGAAAAGTGTATCTAACAGATGAATGTGCTTATCATCTTAGAAAGTACCTGATGATGAGAAATGATACGAATCCAGCATTATTCGTCTCGAACAAGAAACCGCATACCCGATTGGGAAAGCAAGCTATTCAGTCAATGCTTAGAAATCTAGGGGAAAAGACAGATATACATGCTCATCCACACAAGTTCAGACGAACGTTACTTACAGATGCAGGAAGTCGAGGTATTCCATTGCAAGAAATACAGGCTTATGCGGGTCACAAAAAGCCGGACACGACAATGATGTATGTTACGGTCAGTGAGGAAAATGTCAAAGCATCATTCAGACGATATATAGCCTGATTTTCTTGATTCTATAGTGATTTTTTAAGCCAGCAGAAATGGTGGCTTATTTGTTGTACGTAAAAGTATGGATGGTATGCAATGGAACTTTGGAAAATAAAAAAATTAGTTATTGAATTAAATCGGAGTTGGCGAATTATATCCATTTGCCAGCAACTTTTCTGTGATAGGAAATGTTTCCTTCTGCATAACCAAATAAAATGTACGAGGCATAATCCTTTATCGAATATTTTTGTACTATCATCCTGTACCTTGATCCGACAGCAAAAGAAACAAAAAAGAATTTACTGCTATCTTCTGGTAGTTGGTTATCAATAATATATTGAGCTATTGCATTCACTGATTTGCCTTCAATATTATGGGTAGCTTCGACAAAAACAAGATTTGAAGCCTTACTATTTTATACAATTGTCCAACCATTTAAAGTATTTGTTTTGCTATTTTTTGCGAAATAGGGATTGGATATTAAGAACTCCAAACACCATTTACTTTTGTTTTATATACAATGCTTCCAATACTATATCCAAAAAGAATAATCGAGGCATATCCATTGCCATTGTCTGTTTTTTGTACAATCATTGTAAATGATGCATTTTGTGTGAAAGAGACAAAATAAAATGTTCTTGCAAATACATCATATGGTAACAGATTATCTACGATGTATTGTGCAGCTTTTACATAGTCCAATCCATCTGGTATTTTGCCACTTTCGATACTGACAGACTTAACATTTACCAGCCGCTTACTATTTTATTCAGATATGGATACGTTTCTCCATTTTGAATAAGTATTATTACCGAATTTCGTTCTGAAATAAAGAATACCATTGTAAGTAATATAGAACTGAGTCAACTGCTTGTTCGTTTTGACCACAATTATATTACCTGTCAAATCAATTGGATAATTTTTCATTCCAGCATTCGAAGGAGTAGCATTTGCTGTTGTATAGATACCACATTCAGTAAACGAATCAATATCTTTACCGTAACCATTGATTTCTTTTGTTGGGAATCCCAGGTTACTATTTTGTACATTTATAAAATGCAATTCTTATGTTTTGCGAAACTGATCCAAACACATACCACTTACCATTGTCACATAGCACAGAGCAATTCTCATCAACAATATTACCGTACATTACTACAAAAGGAATGTAATACTTGCTAGACGGAAGTTTTCCTTCTATGATGCTTTCTGGTGATAACAGCACTTTCTTATTTTCCTCGGTTTTAACGAGACAACTTATACTTGTAAGCGCCTGAGCCTTACTATTTTATCATCGAATTTTTATAGAAAGTATATTCATCTAAACGCCGGAGTAGCCACCCACACATGGAACGTTCAATTGATATTATTTCGAACATTCCGTATTTATCGTATCTATACCCGTAAGCAGTGCAATTGACGGTGGATGTTTTTAAATATAGGTTTAATGGTACATTCTGTGGAAGACTATCCCAGTTGTTTTTTATTATATCTACAGCGTTACCGGAATTTTCTAATACAATCGACACCGTGCGGTTACTATTTTATATACACGATAGCAAATAAAGTGTTTGATGTTTTGCATTTCATAACCAATTTATTGTCATTATTTTTGTATACAGCATAAAATCCTGTTCCAACAAGATTATCTGCTGCTGAATATATTTCTTTTTCATATACAATAGTTGCAGTAGTTTTAAGAATATAAGATTTTCCACCGTATACTTGTCCTGCATTTTTACAGCCTACGAATATCATGATTTCTTTTGTATTATTCGGAATGTTTATTTCAATTCCGTTACCAGTCGGAATATCATAACTTTCAAATTTTTTCCATACTTTATTACTATTTTATTGACACACTTTATATATTTTTATAGCACAGGCACCAGATAAATTCATTTTATAATTAGCTGATAATCCGTTTTCTGTGCAATCCATTTTGACAGTAGAATCATAATCTTCGCCTTTGACAAGCACCTCTAAAAAAGAGCCATTTTGCACTTGAATATTAAGCACAGATAATGAGCTTATTTTAAAGCCGCCGGATCTGTATGTGGTTACTAAGTATAAGCCTGTATTCAGCTTGATTGTCAAAGGGGTATTGCTTATATAGCCAGAATAAAACGGCTTTAACGCCTTACTATTTAATACTTAATGTTCTTAATCAAATCATTATATACCAAATCTAAGTCTAAAATCTTGTTATTGCAATTTTTTATAACTAAGGCGAGAACACTCGTTACTTTAGTAGTGTGAGGTTCAAAAAACGACAACAAGTATTCAAAACTAATATTTCACAAAATTCTTGAAAATCAAAAGATAATAGGGGGGTGATTAATTATTGTACAAGTTAAAAACAGAAAATACCTCTGGAATATACAACGAAAATGTCGAGTGTGGATATCTTCTATGTGATGAATCAAGCACATTAAGACTTAATAACATATTTGTAGATTCCTCAAATTACGTATTTCAAATGAAAATTAAATCAAATACTACATCTAAAGTCACCGTATTGATTGGGAATCAACAAAAGGAAATCCTCTCTTCTACTTCTTGGAAATGTTCAGTTCTAAAATTTGAAGAGGTAACAAATACTCAGCAATACATAGAATTAACATTTTCGGCAGGTGAATATTGGTTTTATAACGTCCAATTAGAAACTGGAAATGTACAATCGGATTGGAGAGAATCAAGTGGAGACACAGAATTTAAAATATCTGAATTTAAGCAAGACATAAATGGTTTTAAACAGACTGTCTCCGAAAAATATGAAACAAAAGAAGACGCAAATACAAAATTATCTAAAGTTGAAACATCCATTTCAAACAATTCTAACGAAATTAGTCTTAAAGCATCTACAGAGTCGGTAACTGAATTAGCAAACAAAGCGAATGAAACTGACAAAGCCTTATCGGATGCAAAAACCTTAATACAAAAAAATATGGACGCAATCGCAACACTAACATCTCGTGATTTCAAAGTAGAGTTTACCACCATCACTAATCAGATTGCAAAGGTTAATGGTGATCTGACAGCTTATAAGAACGAAGTCGGTAACTGGATGCGATTTGACGCTTCTGGAAATCTGGTGCTAGGTGCAACCCGTGTCCAAGGACAAGATGCATACGAATTAAAGCTAACAAAAAATCGGATTAGTTTTATGTTAAATGACAATGAAGTTGCTTACATAAGCAGTAACCAATTATATATTACAAATTCAACTGTAGTTCAGAATTTAAAAATTGGTGGATTTACTTTGGAAGTGCGTGGTAATAGAAATATGGGATTGGTTTGGAGATAAGGAGGTGAGAATGTATGGCTGGAATAGGTAGAATATATGTGACTGATGTACGAGCGGTTGGTGACATTAAACTTACGCACCAATATGATGTTGATATACGTTTTGACATTGCGTTTGATTGGGGTGGTCATAACTACAATGGCGCATCGTTTTCGATGTCATGTGACGGACAAGGTAGGTCTGGAACTTCCACTTTTGCAATAGGTAGTGGTGGTGGTTCATGGGTATGGGGAAATATCGGTGGAACACAAACTTTCCGAATTGCTATGCCGAATAGTGGACAAGCCAAGACAATTGGTTTCAGTGCTTCTATTAACACTGGTGTCAATCCAGCAACGATTTCTGCTAGTGACTCACATCAATTGGGTGCAGTAACGTGGCAACATACCGTATCCTACAATGCGAATGGAGGCTCTGGTGCACCAGGAAGCCAAACTAAAACTTACGGTAGTGTACTTACTCTAAGTAGTCAAACTCCGACACGAGAGGGGTATACATTTAAAGGATGGTCTACTTCTGATAGTGATTCAGTCAATTACTCACCGGGTGGTAAGTACGAAGCCGATAACAATATTACATTATATGCCGTATGGGAAATAAATACTTTTACAGTGTCGTATGACGCTAATGGTGGTTCTGGCGCACCAAATAGTCAGACTAAAATTTATGGAACACCTCTTACTTTATCTGGAACAATTCCGACACGAACTAATTACAATTTTAAAGGCTGGGCTACATCAAAAAATGCTTCAAGTGTTTCATACAATACAGGTGATACATATAATTCAAATTCAAGCATTACTTTATATGCCGTATGGGAACTTGCATATTGGAGTCCAAAAATAACAAACGTATATGTGGCAAGATGTGATAAGGTTGGAAATTTAGATTCTTATGGAACGTATGCAAAAGTTACCTTTAATTGGGAATGTTGTCAGATAGTTGGAACAAATAATGTTTCTGCTATTACTGTTAAATATGCAAGTGTAAACGCTTCTGTAGCAACAAGTGGAACAAAAGGAAGTGTTACAAAAATAATCGGTAATGATGATTTTTCAGTAGAAAAAGAATACGATATTATCATTACTGTTTCTGATACAAAAGGTGGCTCGTCTTCTTACAATATCAGTTTAAGTGGTGCTGCATTTACAATGGATTTCCTTGCAGGAGGAAAAGGTGTATCTATCGGAAAACCATCTGATACTCAAAACCTCTTCGATGTAGCATGGGACACAAGAATACGTGGAAACCTTACTTTAAAAGACACAGACGGATCTTCAGTAAATGCAATGCAAGAAATAAGACAAGAATTTCAATGTGGCTCATCAGTACCTTCCAATCAGAAGATTGGTGGGTTATTTTTTTATGTACATTAGTTTGGAGGAACTTAAGATTGCTTAAAAACGAAGTTGTTTTTGTAAAAAATGAAATAGAGTTTGAGGACTTATATAGTTGGATTAACGAAGCAGTTAATGGAATTTTTAGCTCAAAAATATTAAATACAGATGTAATAGAATCGGAAATAAAAAAAGGATTCATTAAATATCTCGTAGAAGGATTTGTTATTGAAGAAAATGACGATGACGATATTTTAAATGACAAAGATGTTGTCAATTTATATAACTCAAGCAAGGACACTTGGATTATTAAAAAGGTAAATGAACTTGTGGAAATAAAAATAAACAAGAAAATATTGGAGGTGGTTTAATGAAATATATTAGACTTCCGAATGGAAACAAAAAAGAAGTTTATAGTTATTTTATGTCTAATGGCTTTATAGCAAAATTTATTGATTCTGAACCATTAGATATTATAAATTTCTTTGGAAAAGAAATTATTAATTATATTGATATTGTAGATGACAGTGACACAATAATTGAGAACTTCAATCTGTGCATGAAATACAAACAGATGAGTATCGAAGATCAACAGATTGTAGAAAAAGAATATAGACTCATACGAGATGAATACAGCGAGGAAGTTTTAAACGAAGAGTCTGGTGAGACAGTTACAATTAGTTATCCTGCACAGTACGAAACTTTTGACAAATACAGAACCGTTTCAATGGTTACTATTGTTTTAGAAAAGCCATCTACAGAAGAAGAAATTGATAACATTAAAGAAGTAGTTGGTATTAAAAATGTTGCGAATATGTCAATAGATGAATTTAGAAAATACCACAAAGAAGAAATTGGAAAACTATGTACTGCTGCTATCGAAAATGGAGTGGATGTTGAAACTTCAAAAGGGTTAGAACATTTTTCATATACGATTGAAGACCAAAGTAATCTCAAGGATTTGATAATCATAAGACTTATTTATGCTTTTATCAAAATGAAATATGGGGATAAGTTGTCTGAGTTTAAAGATAGTCTTGGAGAAAACTTTGACGATATTATGTTTCCATACCATAGTGATGCAAATTTATGCGACATTTATTCGGCAAATGATATTTTGAAAATTTATATGGCGTTATCTTCTAACAAAACTTATCACACAACATATTGCAATTTACTAAATTCAATGATTTCTGAAGCTGTAGATATGACTTCTATTAAGTCCATTACTTATGGCATGGAGATTACAGATGAAAAATATTTGGCAGTTATTGAGAAAGTAAATAAATCAAAAGATATATTGTTAAAACTGGTTGAGATTGTTTTAAATGAAACAAATAATAAGAATGTTAATGAATCAAATAATGACTCAGCAAATACCGAAACATCATCTGGTTCAAAAGAAATAAAAAATAACACAGAAAATGTAGAAAAAGATACGAAAAATGAAGTAGAATCTTTTACTGAGGAAAATACAAATGAGTAAATCTAAAAATATTTTTTATAGAATCTTATGTCATCTCTTCATCTTTCTATTTTCTGGCAGTGTCTATTATTGCATGGAAATTATTTTCAAAAAATCGCACTCTTCTCATTGGACTATGTTTATGCTCGCAGGTGTTTCTGCATTGCTTTTTATTGATGGTTTGAACGATATTTTCTCATATGATATAGATTATTTATTGCAGATTATTATTTGTGCCACCGCTATTACTATTGGTGAATTTATAGTTGGTATACTATGGAACTCAAATTATACGATTTGGGATTATAGAAATATGCCATTTAATTTAAATGGACAAATATGTTTGCCTTTTTATTTTTTATGGATGTTCTTATCTGCAATATTTATTCCTTTTTTAGATTTTATAGAATGGAAAATTTTCAAATACAACCCAGAAAATCCACCTTATTATAAAATTTTTGGAAAGAAAATCTTCCAGTTTAAAGGTGGTGATATTTAATGGCTGTGTTAACAAACAACATTAAAAAAGGAACTTTTTATACTTTAGGGCAGAACGGATATGAAAAATTATGTCCTTATGCAAATGAAGTTTATATGCAAGATGGTACGACTGTTGAAGATAAGGTATCTGGCTTGAGTTTTACAGATGGTACATCAGGAAATTGGTATTACAGAAAATGGGATAATGGCTGGGCTGAAATGTGGGGATACGTTACAACCACTACTGCAAAAAATTATAGTTTGGACGGAAGTTGTAAAGTACAAGTATATTATCCGTTTACTTTCGTCGGGCAGGTTAGGTACTTCGCCAGTTTTGGAAGTAATAGTGATGCATGGGCTTCATTACGTTATGTTACCTCGTCGACAACTATGATAGAAGCATACGGAAAAAGAAACGACAATTCAAATGGTAAGGCTAGTTGGTTTAATTTCTATGTTGCTGGACATTGGAAATAGATTTAATTGAATATTTTTTTTACAAGTTGATTAAGAGAGTGGTTTAATACTGCTCTCTTTTTTGTATTGTATTTTTTCAAAAAGAAAGGAGTTTTTATTATGGCTAAATTAAAAGTTATTGATGTAAGTGAACATCAGGGTGTTATTGATTGGAAAACTGCTAAACAGTACATTGATGGTGCAATTCTTCGTTGTGGTTATGGAGATAACATTTTATCACAAGATGATGGACAGTGGTTAAGAAACATTACAGAATGTGAGAGATTAGGCATTCCGAGAGGTGTATATTTGTATTCGTATGCAACTAATGATGCAATGGCAAAATCGGAATTACAGCATATTCTCAGATGTTTAAAAGGTCATACATTTCAGTTACCTATCTATTTGGATTGCGAGGAAGCAGGAACAGAAGGATATGCTGCCAGAGCTTGTCAGATTATATGTGAAGGATTAAAAGTTGCTGGGTACAAGGCTGGTGTATATGCTAATACAGATTGGTGGAACAACTATCTTACAGGTGTGACAGCTTATACACGTTGGGTGGCACAGTATAATAGTGTATGTGAATATACGGGGAAATACGATATCTGGCAGTATAGCTCTGGTGGAAATGTTCCAGGTATAAAAGGTCGTGTGGACGTGAACTGGTGTTATGTAGAATTTGATAAGTTGTCTGGAAGTGGAAATGGAAATCAGAGTAAACCAAGCAATCCTGCACCACAGCAGAAACCAGCTTCAAAGCCAGAAATTATTTATGCTGTTAAAACAAGAAATCATGGTATTTTACCAGACGTTAAAGGACGTTCTGATTTCGCCGGAACAGCCAATGATTCTATCGTAGGTATAAAGATTGGAGTAACTAGCGGAAGAGTCGAATATAGAGTGTTCTGCGGTGGCAGATGGCTTCCTAAAGTAAGTGGAGCTAATTGGAATGACGCAGTTAATGGATATGCAGGTGACGATGTTCATTCTATTGAAGCTATTCAGTGCTATTATTATACTGATGCTAGTAAAACAGGTGGAAAATACTATTCTGTTGTTTACCAAGTAAAACCATATAACAAGAACAGTTATTATCCAAATGTAACTGATACAAATTGGGAAAGCGGAGATGGAAATCGTACTGCTGGTGCTTTTGGTGTGCCATTTACACAGTTATTAATGAGTCTTGAATAGACCATATTTTAGGGGATTACCTTTATTGGTAGTCCCCTATTTTTTTACGATTTTATTAATTGTTTTATTTGATTGGCAGTCTCTTCATCGCAATATTTTGTCAAATGTGGAATCGCTCTAATAAACATCCTCCTATTGACACGGGTTAATTTATAAATTCCAGTATAGTTTAATGTTTTATGTGAATTTTTTATACATTTTGTTGCCCATACAACTTCTCGTGCGTAATACTCATCTCTAGTTTCTAGATATTTACTTATTTCATCCATGCACGATGGAAGGTGTCTCATTTGATCTCCAGGAAGTCCCAATAGCCTTTCTATTGTGTAAACTGTAACATATTGAGGTTTTTGTTTTACATGATACTCTCCATTATAATATTTAGGGGTAAACAACTTAACTTTAGGCAAATTCTTCCTGTCAATCTCACTCCAATTTCGTATTGATAATGAAGGGACTATATTTTTTCTTTTGCATTCTCTTAAATAGCATTTTTTTACAGATTGGCTAGATATGCTTAATGTTTTAGCAATATTATTAAAAGAAAAATTGTCACATCTCATGTTAAAAACCTTTTCGTCTAATAATTCACTAATAGGTTTGTCGAGTTGTTTTCTATTTATAATATCAAAAAAATCAATATTTAAAAATACTGCTAAAAGACATATTAATATAATATTATATTTCTTGCCTT
>OHAC01000664.1_pt1 | contig 34503 bp, 35 predicted proteins | sample 1577051 | NCBI WGS metagenome assembly OHAC01 (sample SAMEA3541499, study PRJEB24748) | human gut metagenome | biome: human gut; feature: human-associated habitat; material: faeces | place: China | collected 2012 | reverse complement strand
AAGAAAGAAGGAAAACACCATGCAAATCAGTATTCTGCTGCTAAAACAGATCGTATAACTATTCCTGATGATCCTCATGGGTTACATTATGGTAAAGATCAAATTTTTAAAAGAAGAAGACAGCAAAGTGATCTCAAAGATCATTCTCTATCTGATCATACCAGCCGTGATCATTCAGGCATTTCAGGTAGACTATACCCCAAGCATTATGAAAGGACTGGCAGTTGCATGTATCGCATCTGTGATCCTGCAGTTTTTATTACTGTTTGTCACATGGATTATGGGAAAAATGTTTCATTTAAACACGGTGGAATACACATCTGCCTACTATTCCAACTCAGGAAACCTGATCGTACCATTAGTCACCTATATCTTAGGAAAAGAATGGGTCATCTACGGCTGCGTCTTCATGAGTGTCCAATTATTCTTCATCTGGACCCACTGCAAATGTAAGATCAGTGGAGAAACAGAGATCAGTTTAAAGAAGATCCTGTTAAATATAAACATGATCTCTGTATTCGCAGGAGTATTCCTATTCTTCACGAAGATCAGATTTCCAGAGATCATAGGAAATACCCTGTCATCTGTCGGAAGCATGATCGGACCATTAAGTATGATCGTCACAGGAATGCTGATTGCAGGCGTCGATCTAAAGAAAGTATTTACAAACAAAAGAATCTACCTGGTCACATTCATCCGATTAGTGATCGAACCGATCATAGCACTGGCAGTCATTATTCTATTAGGAATGAAAAACTGGCACCCACAAGCAGAAAACATCATCCTGATTACATACATGGCAGCGATCACACCATGCGCCTCAACGATCACACAGATGTGTCAGGTGTACGGAAACGATTCGAAATATGCAAGCGCGATCAATGTAATGACGACATTGCTGGCGGTGGTTACTATGCCGGTGTTTGTTTATTTTTATATGAATTTGTAATGTGAAATATTGACAAAAATGATAATGATAGTATAATAAGAGAAAAATATATTGTGAATACAACAAATATGATGTATAATTAAGGAGAAATACATGAACATTATCTAATCGGAAAGGAATGATCATATGCCATTTACAACGATAAAAACAGAAGAATTAATTCATGAAAAGAAACAAAAAGATAAAGCGTTTGCAAAACAATGGGATGAGAGCAGGAACGAATATAAGCTGATTCAGGAAATGATCAAAATTAGAAAAGAGCAACATATTACGCAAACACAATTAGCAAAAATGACAGGAAATAAACAACAATCAATATCAAGAATAGAAAAGAAATTGGTAAAACCGTCTTTGGCAACATTCTGTAAGATTATAAATACGTTAGGATATGACTTAAAGATTGTTAAGAGATAATAAAAAAGAGAACTTGCATACAAGCAGGCAAGTTCTCTTTTTTATTGTACATTCGTCAAAATTTATAATGGAGTAAGATTTTACTGTCTATAATATTCCAAGAAATCACGAAGCTTCACAGAAGCATCCTCAAGCACTTCTACACGAGGCAGATAAACCACTCTGAAATGATCTGGATCTTTCCAGTTAAATCCGCTTCCATGCACGATCAGGATCTTTTTCTCACGAAGCAGATCCAGAGCAAACTGCTCATCATTTGTAATGTTAAACTTCTTCGTATCAATCTTCGGGAAGATATAAAAAGCAGCTTTTGGTTTCACTGCACTGATACCAGGGATATCACACAATGCATTATAAATAAACTCTCTCTGTTCGTAAATACGTCCACCAGGAATTATGTAATCATTGACACTCTGATGGCCGCCAAGTGCTGTCTGGACAACTGCCTGTGCAGGAACATTGGAACAAAGGCGCATATTTGATAACATATTTAAACCTTCAATATAATCCCTCGCGATCGCCTTATTACCACTTAAGATCATCCAGCCGATACGGAATCCAGCGATCATATGGGACTTGGATAAACCGGAGAATGTCACACAGAACAGATCTGGAGCTAAGGAAGCGATAGATACATGCTCTTCTCCATCCATCACCAGACGGTCATAAATCTCATCAGAGAAGATCATCAACTGATGTTCTCTTGCAATATCAACGATCTGCTGTAAGACTTCCCGTGGATAAAGAGCCCCCGTTGGATTGTTAGGATTGATCAGAACGATTGCTTTTGTACGGGAATTTACCTTTCGCTTGATATCTTCCATATCAGGATACCACGCTGACTGTTCATCACAGATATAATGAACCGTTTTCCCGCCAGCAAGCGTAGCACAAGCTGTCCATAAAGGATAATCCGGAGAAGGGATTAAAATCTCATCCCCATCATCTAATAAAGCAGACATTGACAGATTGATCAGCTCACTGACACCATTTCCAGTATAAATGTCGTCGATATCAACATTTGGGATCTTCTTAAGTTGTGCATACTGCATGATCGCCTTTCTTGCAGCAAATAATCCCTGAGAAGCAGAATATCCCTGGCAGTCAGCTAACTGATGTCTCATATCATAGATGACTTCATCCGGGGTTCTGAAACCAAATGGAGCAGGATTCCCAATATTTAATTTCAGGATATGAGTTCCGTTACGTTCCATGCGGTTCGCTTCATCTACGACAGGACCACGTACATCGTAAAGCACATTATCTAATTTGGTAGATTTGCTAAATGTTCTCTTTGAAGAAGTTTCCAGATTCACAGTATTCCCTCCATTTCCAGAAAGCCAGTCAGCATCGACATCAAGAGTTTCTGATAAGAAATGAAGAATCTCTGCACGAGGAACCGTCTTGCCACTGACATACTGGCTGATATGACTTTTCCCAACCTTGACTCCAGCAGTCTCTGCTGCATGAATAAGATCAACCTGTTTCATATGTTTTTGTTCCATTGCAGACTTCAAACGATCTGCAAAGGTAAATGTCTGATTCATAACACCCTCCGATAAAAAAGTTCAAAGTGAAATTCAAAGTTCAAATGATTTTGTTTAATATAGCACAAAAACAAGAAAAGTTCAATGAAAAGTTCAAAATAAAAGCCGTAAGTTCAAAGAAGTTAAGAAAAAAATCAAAGTTCGACAAAAAGTACAAAGATTTGTATTGAAATTTAGAAAATATATGTTATAATTTGGAAAGTATAAATAATTAACACAAAGTGTGAAAATAAATGGGGATGAAATAGAATATGGGAGCAACAAGATTACAGATGCAGAACTTCCTGATCTTTTTATTAGATCTGGTGGGAGTGACTGTTGGTTATTTTGCAGCAGTATGGCTGCGGTTTGGAAATATTGAAACAGGGTATACTGTGATGGGAAACGATACATATTATCGTTGGCTCATTGCAATCGTAGTACTTATGATGATTTACTTTCTGTTTCGTCCGAATCGTGGCTTTTTTAAGCGCAAATTTATAGAAGAAATGAGAATGAATCTGCAGACGGTCATCCTGATGGCAGCAGGAATGGCGATGGTCGCATTCCTGATCCAGGATGCAAAAGATTACTCCAGATTTATTTATATCTTTACTTCTGGATTCGGCTTTGTATGGATGCAGATCATACATCGAGTTTATCGCAAGTATTGGTTATCAAGAAGAAAAGATCATTCTTATGCAAGAAAGATGATGATCATCACAACGAGTGATCATGCAGAAGAAGTGATAGAGAATATCATGGAAGAGAAGAACTGGGACCTGTGGATCACAAGTGTTGCAGTTGTGGACAAAGACATGACAGGATGGCTCATCAATGAGATTCCGGTTGTAGCATATTCGTATCGAAGTATTTTTGAATATGCGATGCGGTCGGTTGTAGATGAAGTATTCTTATATATACCGATGGATGATGAATTCCCAATCGCAATGACAGTGCAGAACTTTGAGGACATGGGAATTAAGACGAATTTGAACATTTCCCAGTTCCAGATCAATGAGAATCTGGAACGATCACTGGATAAGGTTGGTCCTTATGAGAGTGTAAGTTTCTCTGGTCATAATGTATCCTTTGTCATGCTGATGATGAAAAGAGCAATGGACATCGCAGGGGGATTGGTTGGAATGTTGATCACAGCGATCGCAGTGATCATTGTCGGACCGTTGGTGAAGTTAGAATCACCAGGGCCGCTGTTCTTCTCACAGAAGAGAGTTGGGAAGAATGGAAGGATTTTCAAGATCTATAAGATCCGTTCGATGTATCAGGATGCGGAAGAACGCAAGAAAGAGCTTATGGCACAGAATGAGATGGACGGCTTGATGTTTAAGATGAAAGACGATCCGAGAATCACCAAGGTTGGAAAGTTTATCAGGAAGACTAGTATTGATGAACTTCCACAGTTTTGGAATGTACTGAAGGGGGATATGAGTCTGGTAGGGACAAGACCGCCTACAGTGGATGAGTTTGAACAGTATAGTGCTTACCATAAGAAGAGACTTTGCCAGAAGCCTGGATTGACTGGGGTTTGGCAGGTTAGCGGAAGAAGCACGATCACAGACTTTGAGGAGATTGTTCAGATGGATGTTGATTATATTGATCATTGGTCTATCTGGAGAGATATTGGGATATTGTTTAAGACAGTGTGGCTTGTTGTTTGTGGGGATGATGGGGCACAGTAGGAGTAGAAGAGTTGATGATGAAAAATTAGTTTGTTGAAATGAATGAAGGGGAATACACGAAGTGAAGTTATTCAAAAATAATAATAAAACAAAAGAAGATGTGCAACATGTATTTTTAGTTGGTGCAAAAAGTCTCGGAGCCTATGGAGGATACGAGACTTTTGTGGATAAATTAACAGAATATCATCAGAATAACAAAAAATTGAAATATCATGTGATGTGTAAAGCAAATGGTGATGGATGTATGGATGAAAGAAAACTGAAAGATGCTAAAACAGTGTCTAAGAAAAAGTTTATTTATCATAATGCGGAATGTTTAAAAATTCATGTGCCTAAGATTGGACCTGCACAGGCAATTTATTATGATGTTGTTTCTTTATATAAATGTTGCAGATACATTAAAAAGAATAAAATAAAAAATCCAATTGTGTATATTATGGCATGTAGAATTGGACCATTTATGAGTTGTTTCTATAAAAGAATTCATAAATTAGGAGGAGAAGTTTATTTAAATCCAGATGGTCATGAATGGATGAGAGCGAAGTGGAGTAAGCCAGTTAGAAAGTATTGGATGTTATCAGAACGCTTAATGGTAAAATATAGCGATTTGGTAATTTGTGATTCTATTAATATAGAGAAATATATACATAGACGTTATGATGGAAAAGGAATCAATAAACGAGATCCTAAAACTACATTTATTGCGTATGGAGCAGATTTAACATTAAGCAGATTAAAAAATGATGATCCTAAATTACTTAATTGGTATGAAAAGAAAGGCTTAAAAAAGAAAAATTATTATCTTGTAGTTGGACGTTTTGTACCAGAAAACTCTTTCGAAATTATGATTCGAGAATTTATGAAATCAAAATCAACAAAAGATTTTGCAATTATTACAAATGTAAATCAGAAGTTTTTAAATGAATTAGAAGAAAAGTTGCATTTTAAATCAGATAAGCGTATTAAATTTGTTGGTACAGTTTATGATCAGCAGTTGTTAAAGAAGATTAGAGAGAATGCTTATGCATACTTCCATGGGCATACAGTAGGTGGAACTAACCCATCTTTGATTGAAGCTTTGGGAAGTACAGATTTGAACTTGTTGGTTAATGTTGGATTTAATCAGGAAGTGGCTGAGAATACGGCTTTGTATTGGAGACGTAAGAAAGGATCATTGGCTAGATTGATTAATAAGGCAGATGCTATGAGTGAAGATGAAATCAAGGAACTTGGGAAGAAAGCTAAGGAGAGAGTTTTTGAAGAGTATACTTGGGAGAAGATATGTGGGAAGTATGAAGAGGTGTTTGTGAGATAGGTGAAATATAAAATGAAAATAATAGAGATTTTAAATAAGCAAGGTGGAATAAAATTGCTGAAACAATATTGGAAAGGTGGAGCTTTTTTTACTGCAGTTTCTCAATTGTTAATTTTAGGTAAAAGTAAAACAGCACTTGAAATATTAAGAAATTCAGCCTCTTTAAAGATTAAGCAAAAGTTAGAAAGAAAATATGAAAATAAGATTATTCAAATTGAAGATAAATATGAAGAACAGAAAAGAGATAAGGAAAGGGATAGTAAAAGAAAAGTTTGGGTTTGTTGGTTTCAAGGTATAGAGAATGCCCCTGAAATTGTAAAAAAATGTTACGAATCATTAAAAGAAAATATTATAGATAGAGAAATTATACTTATTACAGGCAAGAATTATAAAAATTATGTTACGTTTCCTAAAGAGATACAGGAGAAAATCAATAAAGGAATTATAAAAGGTGCACATTTAAGTGACTTATTGCGGTTGGAATTATTGGTAAATTATGGTGGAACTTGGATTGATGCCACGGTATTTTGTAGTGGTAGAAATATTCCAAAATATATGTTGGATAGTGACTTATTCCTTTTTCAATGTTTAAAACCAGGGAAAGATGGGCAATCAAGTATCATCTCTAATTGGTTTATTACATCAAAATCTAATCATAAACTTATTTTTACGGTTAGAGAATTGTTGTATGATTATTGGAAAAATAATAATGAAGTATGTGATTATTTTATTTTTCATGATTTTTTTCAAATTTTAATAGACAGATATCCAGAAGAATGGGAAAAAGTTATTCCGTTTAGCAATAGTACTGAACATATTTTGTTATTAAGATTGTTTGAAGAGTATAATGAGGAGGTTTGGAATGCAATTAAAAGTCAAACACCTTTTCATAAATTGACATATAAATTTTCAGAAGAGGATAGAAAAAAAGTTAATACGTATTATTCAAAAATATTAAGCATATAAACTTTGAATAATTTTAATTAAAAGATAATGTAAAGAATTATATATGTAAAATAAATAGATAAGAAACATTAAAATTCTATGATGTTGCTGTTTTTAATTAAAAATAGTATATAGAAGTTATCATAGATAAACAATAGAACTAAATTTAATATTACCCTGCAAGTAAAAAAGAAAGGAATTATGATATTTTTGCTTCTATAAATACCATATAAATATAAAATGAAAAAAATAGCATTAATAGTTTTATATTATGGAGAGCTACCACAATATACAAAATTATTTTTTGATTCATTAAAATATAATCCTACAATAGATGTACTATTATTTACCGATCAAGAAGTTAAATATGACGGGAAAAACTTAATTCAATATAAAGGTTCATTTGACAATATGGTAAAAAGGATTCAAAGTAATTTTGAGTTTAAAATAACATGTGATAGACCATATAAACTTTGTGATTATAGACCTGCATATGGATATATTTTTAAAGAAGAACTAAAAGAATATGACTTTTGGGGACATTGTGACTTGGATATGATATTAGGTAATTTAAGAAAATATTTACCAGAACAACTATTAGATAAATATTCAAAAATTTATCAGCATGGACATTTGTGCTTATATAAAAATACAAATGAAAATAATATACGTTTTATGGAGAAGGGTGGGAAAAATTATAAGGAAGTATTTACAACATCAATTAGTTGTATATTTGACGAAGTTGAAGGAATTCAAAAAAAATATGATTTATTAAATATACCAACTTATAAAAACAGAGTTTGTGCAGATATATCACCATGGCATGATGATTTTCAAGTAGTAGAAAGTTATTTATCAAAAGAAGATAAAATTAATTTTAATTATGAACAACAAGTATTTTATTGGGAAAAAGGGCATATATTTCGTGCTTATATAAATAAAAGAGGGGATGTTCAAAGAGATGAATTTAATTATTTACATTTTCAGAGAAGAAATATGGATTTTGACGAAGATGTAATAAAAAATGATGAGACATTTTTTATTACAAGACAAGGTATTATAAAAAAAGAAGATTATAAATTACCATCTGTGGAGAAAATAACAGAACTTAATTCAAAAAGAAAAATAAAAGAGCTACAAAAAAAAATAGAATATTATATATATATATGGAAAAGAAGATTTAATAAATATATATTGCAAAAGTAGTAACAAAAAATGTATAGAGGTAAAGGAGAAAAATGCGAATTAAAATTAATATTGAAACATTAATAATTTTTATTTTTGTGATTACTGCAACTCTGCTAAATCCATTATTTGATAATATTTTTATTCAATATATTGATGAGATGTTTATGATATTTGCAATAATGCGAATTTTTATTAAATATAAAAAAAGAATTAAAAATAATAATAGAAATATGCAATTATTTAGAAGTACTATTTTGTATTTGATAATAATTGCTATAGTAGGAGTAATTTCTAATGCTAATTCTGGTCTTGTAGGAATACAGGCTATCATTATAGATTTAATAGGAATGATAAAAGCACCAATTGTATTTATATATGTAGCATGTATATGCAGTGATGTAACAAAAAAGAAAACATCAAAAATATTAAGAATAATAGCACAAATATACATATTAATAGTATTTTTGTTTGGAGTTATTAATTTGGTAACAGATATAGGTATGTCGTATGATGTAAGATATGGAATAAGAACATACGAATTTATTTATAGAAATCCGGCAGCATTGAATGAGGTAATATTTTGCTTTTTAGGTGTAATATACAAAGAAGTAAAAAATAAATATATATTACTTTTGTATTCTTTATGTGCGATTATTACAGTATTATTAACTTTAAGAGGTGCAGCATTAGGTTTAGTTGTAATTTTTATATATCTTTTTATAGTGATGAAGAAGAACAAGAATTTTAAATTAAAAGTATCGCATATAATAATTGGGGTAATTGGTGTGTGTGTTGTTGCTAAGAATCAGTTTGTAGAATATTTCATGGAGGAAAGCCCTAGATCACTTATGTTGAGAAATTCAATAATAGTTTTAAAGAAATATTTTCCATTAGGTGCGGGGTTTGCTACATATGGATCAGATCAAGCTTTTAAAAACTATTCTCCACTGTATAGTTTATTCGGGTATAATAATATTTACTGGTTATCAAAAGAGGGCGGATATGCTGCTAATGACAATTTTTGGCCAATGATAATAGGTCAATTTGGATGTGTAGGCATAATAATATACATATATATATTGGTTAATCAATTTAGATTTGTTATGAAAAATAAAGTTGGAAAAAATGAAAAATTGATACAAATAGTTTTATTTACATTATTAATAATTAGTTCTGTAGGAAATGCGATTTTTACAAGTGTTTCTGGTATGTTAATTTATGTTTTTATTGCTTTGTTAATGAAAGATGAATAGTATATAGTAACATATAGGCACATAGAAGAAAGGTATGAGAAATTGATGAAATATTCTATAATTATTCCAGTATATAATGCTGAAAAATATATAAAACGATGTATAGATTCTATTTTAATTCAAGAATATATGGACTTAGAAATAATTGCCATTAATGATGGATCACTGGATTCGTCATTAGAAATTTTAAAATCATTTCATGATTCAAGATTAAAAATATTATCGATAGAAAATCAAGGAGTTTCAAATGCAAGGAATACTGGATTGAGTTATGCGAAAGGTAAATATGTTATTTTTTTAGATTCTGATGATTATTTAGCACCTGATTGCTTTGAAGTATTAGATAACATTATATCAACAGAGTATTCTATTTATGCTTTTTGTCATCAAGTCACAGGAGTAGAAGAGATAGAAGTAAAAAGAACAAAGAAGTATAATATTTTAGAGCTAAGTAAAGAAACTGTTATTGATTATTTAGTACATCCTAATCAGAAAAAATTATCAAATAGTAGATTTAATACAGTATGGGCGAAAGTTTTTGAAAGGAATATATTAAAGAAGAATGACATTTGTTTTAATGATAAATTGAGTGTTGGTGAGGATTCATTGTTTTTTTTAGAAGCAGTTTTATGTAGTGAAACTGTAATATTTGCTAATTATTGTATGTATTATTATTTTACAAATAGCAATTCGATAACACATACATATAAAGAAAATATGTATGAAAATGAATTTGAATGGCAAAAATGCTTTAATAATTTAATTGGTCCGATGGATTTAAAAAATAAACATGAATTAATACAGTTTTGTTTATTTAAGGGATTGCTAAATAATATTTATTTGAATATATTATATCGAGATCAAACATGGCTTAATAAAAGAAAATCTATTAATGAATTGCTAAATAGCAAATTATATAAGGAAAAAAATTTAGATAAAAAGGTAATACAAGAGTTTGATTTTAAAGATAGAATGGTTCTTAAATTAATTTTTTTGAAAATGTTTACAGCAATAATTTTTTTATATGATGTAAAAAGTTTTATAGATAAAAAGATTAGAAAGTAAAAGATAATGTGATTGCAGAGGAAGAAAAAATGAGTATAATTGGGATAATAACGATACAAAGCAAAAATTTGGGGAATAGATTGCAAAATTACGCTCTTCAATTTATATTAGATAAATTGGGAGCCAATGTAATAACTATAAAGAGAAAATATTATTATACGAAAAAAGAAAAAAGTAAAACGATTATGTCAAGATTAATTTCTCCGATTTATAAAATAGATTATTACAAATTGTTTCCATATAAAATAGCTCAGAAATTAAATAAATTGGAAAGAACATATAATTATGAAATGTTTAATAGAAATTATATTAATTTGTCAAATTTTTATGATGAAGAGTTAAATGAAAAAAATGATAAAAAGATTGATGGATATATAGTTGGAAGTGATCAAGTTTGGAATCCAGAATTTAATATGTTGACAGGTATAGATTTACTGAATTTTACATCAAATGAGAAAAAATTTTCATATGCAGCAAGCTTCGGGATTAGTCAACTTCCAGAGTATAGTAAAGATATGTTTAAAGCACAGTTAAGATTGTTTAAAAAGCTCTCAGTAAGAGAAAAAGCGGGAAAATTAATTATAAATAAATTGATGAATAGAGAAGATGTTATAGTACATCCAGATCCTACATTGTTGATAAAAAAAGAAGAATGGGATATATTAGCGGAAAAACCATTATATTTAAAAGAAAAAAAATATATTCTTACATATTTTTTGGGGAATTTGGATCAGGGACTGTTGCTTAAAATAAAAAAATTAGCTATTGAATATGATTGTGAAATTATTGAATTGTTAAATAAAAATAATAGATTTTATTCAGTTGGACCTAAAGAATTTTTATTTTTGGAAAAAAATGCTTTTTTAATTTGCACAGATTCTTTCCATTCTAGTGTATTTTCATTTATATTTGATGTACCTTTTGTTGTTTTTGACAGAAAACAAAAAGGGAAAAGTAGTATGAATTCTAGAATAGAGTCTTTTTTGGAAACATACTACTTGAAGGATAGAAAGATTAATATAGAAAATGATATTAGAGAATATATAAATCATGATTATTCTTTAGGATATGCAGAATTGAAAAAGCAAAGGAAACAAGCTTTGTTATATTTAGAGGGTATCTGTGAGGATTTAAAGAATGGCAAAAATAGAAAGAACTAAAAATGCAACTCGAAATTTAATATACGGCATGATTTTGAGGTTATATCAAATAGTGATTCCTTTTTTGATGAGGACAGTAATGATTTATACATTAGGTGTTGAATATTTAGGATTGAATTCTTTATTTACATCAGTTTTATCAGTTTTAAATTTAGCTGAATTAGGTGTAGGATCAGCTATGGTATACAGTATGTATAAACCTATTGCAGATGATGATAGCGAAACAATTTGCGCATTAATGAAATTGTACAAGATATATTATAATTTTATTGGGTTTGTTATTGCCTTAGTAGGTATAGCATTAACACCGTTTATTCCAAAACTTATTTCTGGAGAAATACCAAATGGAATCAATATTTATATTTTATATTTGATGAATTTAGGTGCAACTGTGCTATCGTACTGGCTATTTGCCTATAAAAATAGTATTCTTCAAGCACATCAACGATCAGATGTGGTAAGTAAAGTAACTTTAGCAACTAATACAATTCAATATATTTTACAAATTTTAGCGTTATATATTATGAAAAATTATTATTATTTTATAATTGCAATGCTAATTGTACAAATTTTAACTAATGTAGTTACAGCTATTTTTGCTGATAAGCTTTATCCATCTTTTAAACCTAAGGGTAAATTAAGCAAAGAGAAGATTAAAAAGATAAATCAAAGAATTAGGGATTTATTTACAGCAAAATTGGGATCTGTTGTCGTAGGATCTGTAGATACTATGGTAATTTCAGCTTTTTTAGGATTGACAACATTGGCAATATACCAAAACTATTATTATATAATGAACGCAATATGTGGGTTTATAACAGTTATATTTGGTTCTATCACAGCGGGGATAGGAAACAGTTTAGTTATGGAAACAGAAGAAAAAAATTATAATGATTTTAGAAAGTTTACTTTTATAATTTCTTTTATATTATGTATATGTTGTTGTTGTTTTGTGAATTTATATCAACCATTTATGGAATTATGGGTTGGTAAAAAATTGATGCTTGATTTTAGTTATGTTGTTTTATTTTGTGTTTTATTTTATTGTCTGGAATTAGCAATGGTATGGGCAACTATAAAGGATGCAGGTGGATTGTGGCATTCTGATAGATTTAGACCATTGGTAGGAGCAGGTGTAAATCTTATTCTAAATATAATATTAGTTCAGATTATAGGGTTATATGGTATTATTTTATCTACGATAATTAGTTATATTTTTGTTTCTATGCCGTGGCTTATTCATAATTTGTTCACGACTTTGTATAATGAGTCTATAAAGATATATTTGATACACATATTTATGTATGTTGCAGTTACAATTATCACTTGTCTTATTACGTATGTTATATGTGATAAGATTTATGTTGAAGGAATAGTAGGGGCATTAATTAAAGGAATGATAAGTCTTTTGATTCCTATTATATTACAGTGTATTATATACTCGAAAAAATATGAATATGTTGAATCAAAAAGATTGTTAAAAAAGATGGTAAGGCTGGGTAATTAATTTTTTATTTAATAGAAATTATAAAGTAAAGAAAGAGGAATAAAGTATGTTGATGGAAAATTGCATACAAGAGAATAAGGAAAAAAAATTTGTAACATTGTCTAATGATTATAAAATTCCTAATATTTGTTATGGAACGGATATAGTTTCTAAAGATTTTTTTTCGGATAACGTATGTTATCAAAAAGTAAAAAGATTATTTTTACCAATGAAAGATTTGGCTAAATTAATACTAAAAAAGGGTACAAGACAGTATAAAAAAGATAAAGGAATTATAAAATGTACTAATCATGCGGTAGAAAATAAATGTTATTTTTTTGATACTTCAAGAGCATATGGTGGATCTGAGAAGATGCTTAGTCAAGCATTAAAAAAATATGATAGAAAAAACTATTATATTTGTACTAAATTACCAAATTATGATCAGTTAAATGGAATATCAGCAAGAGACTCATTAATGAAAAGTATGGATGAGTTAGGTGTGAATTATGTAGATTTATATTTAATTCATTGGCCAGTGGAAGAAACATATCTAAAATATTGGAAAGAATTAGAAGGATTATATCGAGAAGGACTTGTAAAAGCGATAGGGGTAAGTAATTGTAAAATACATCATTTAGAAGAAATAAAAAAAGTAGCTCGAATTATGCCGATGGTTGATGAAGTTGAGTTACATCCATTATTAACAGAACAAAAATTAAGAAAATATTGTAAAAAAAATGGAATTCAGCTCATGGCATATACAAGTACAGCAAGGTTAGATTTTAGATTAAAAGCAAGCAAAAGAATGCAAAATATATGTAGAAAATATAAAAAAACTTTGTCACAGATAATTTTAAAGTGGCATATACAAAATGGAATTATTCCAATTTTTAATACATCGACGATTGACCATTTTAAAAATAATATGGATATATTTGATTTTACTTTAGAAGATGATGATATGCAAATAATAGAAAGTATGAATATTAACTCAAGAACAAGATATGATTCAGATAATTGTGAATGGGATAGATTATAGAAATATCATATTAAATTTAAATATATAATACGAGTTTAATGAAAAGGAATAAGACGATAATGATTAACGAAATAAAAAAAGAACAATGTACAGGATGTAAGATGTGCGCAGATTTATGTCCTAAGAAAGCAATATCATTTGATATAGACGAAGAAGGATTTTGGTATCCTATAGTTGGAAAGGACTGTATTAATTGTGGAATATGTATAAAAAAATGTCCATCTTTAAATGATAAAAAAATAAATAAGAGAAAACCTAAAGTTTATTCATTATGGAGCAAAAATGATGAGACAAGAATAACGAGCACTTCTGGAGGGGCATTTTGGGAGATAGCATACCAATTTATAAAAGAAGGAGGAGTTGTAGCGGGATGTAAATATGGAGCTGATTGGAAATCAGCAGAGCACATGATTGCGCATAATGTTGAAGAGTTACTTCAAATAAAAGGTTCAAAATATTTTCAATCTGATACTAAGGGAATTTATGAGGCTGTAAAAAAAGAATTAAACGAAGGGAAAAAAGTCCTTTTTTGTGGAACACCTTGTCAAGTAGCGGCAATAAAAAGTTATATTGATAAAAATACAGAAAAATTATATTGTATGGATTTTATTTGCAGGAGTATTAATTCGCCAAAGGCATTTAAAGCATATATAGAAGAGCTAGAAGAAAAGTATAAATCTAAAGTCTCTAAAGTGCATTTAAAGAATAAGAAATATGGATGGCAAAGTTTGGCATCACAAGTTTGTTTTGAAAATGGACAAGAGATAATTCAAGATAGAAATAAAGACTGGTGGGTTAAAGGATTTATATTTAACGATTTATATACAAGAGAATCTTGTTATCATTGTCAATATAAGGTGCTGCCAAGGGTAAATGCAGATGTTACAATTGGAGATTTTTGGGGAATTCAAAATCAAACACAAGATGATATGTTTAAAGGTATATCTGTTACATTGGTAAATACGGAAAAAGGAACAGAATTAATTGAGAAGAGCAAAGCAGAGTTTGAATACGAAGAACATAAGCTACAAGAAGTATTGCCTGGTAATCCTGCATTATTAAAAAATCCTATAAAAACAAATAAGCAGAAACTATTTTTTTCATTATTGAAGGATTATCCATTTAGTTATGCTGTTAAACAATGTATAAAAGTTCCAATAAATATTAAAATAAAGGATAAGTTTATTAAGGGATTAAAGAAAATATATAAAAAGATAAAAGTTTTTATTAGTCCAAGGATATCTACAACTAAATATATATACTATAATTATTTTTGTAGAAATATTGTAAGAAATGGATCTGCAAAAGTAATACCATATAAGGGAACAGTTATTAATTTTGGGAAAGGTGCCAAATTATATTTACATGGTAAAAATCTGGAATTAAACACCAACAAATTAAAGGGATCGAAAGCAGAGTGTCATGTAAGATTGGATGATAATGCAGTATGGAATTGTAAAAATGGAGGATATATTTTTTATAATACTGTAATTGAAGTTAAATCAAATGCCATATTTGATACATCCTTTTTTTCAGCAAATGGAGGAAGTGTAATTATTGCACATAAACATATAACATTTGGTGAAGATGTTATGATAGGAAGAAATGTTATAATTTATGATAGTGACTTCCACACAATTTATAATAGATATGGCATTGCAAGTAATCCACCTAAAAAGGTGGAAATTGAAGATCATGTTTGGTTAACTTCTAATATTATAGTGCAAAAGGGTGTTACAATTGGAGAAGGCAGTTTGGTAACAGCATATACAACAGTTAATAACGATGTGCCTAAGAATTCGATATTTGGTGGTAATAGCGTTGGAACAATGATTAGAGAAGAAGTGGCATGGGGTAGGGATTCCTGTCCTTTGGAATAAGATATTGTATATTAATGATATGAAAGGAATGCTAATGAAAGATGAATTAACAATAAAAGAAACACAAGCGATATCACTAGAAATATTGCATACAATTGCAGGAATTTGTGAAAAAAATAAATTAAGATATGCATTAATTTATGGAACACTTATTGGTGCAGTTAGACATCAAGGTTATATTCCATGGGATGATGATGTTGATATTATGATGCCACGTCCAGATTACGATAAATTATTAATATATTTAGAGAATAATATTAAACAATATCCACATTTACAAGTATTTAATCATAAAGAATGTCAAGAATATCCCTATATGATTACACGTATAAGTGATGATCGATATGAAATAAAAATGGAAAATGAAAAATCATTTGGAATGGGGGTTTTTATTGATATTTATCCATATGATGGTCTTGGAAATACAAAGGAAGAAGCTTTAAATTATGGATTAAAAGGAGACAGATTATCTTCATTATGTTATCAAGCAACAAGAGAACATTTTGCGATTGAAACAACTACTTCTTTAATAAGAAAAATAGTAAAATTTCCAGTATATTTATATGCTAAAATGCGTGGAAAAGAATATTTTCAAAATAGATTAGAAAAATTACCTAGAAAAAAGAATTATGATGAAAGTGAATATATTGGATGTGTAGTTTGGTTATCTGGTGGAGAAAAGGATATATTTTTAAGAGAATGGTTTGATGAAACTATTATGATGAAATTTGATAAATATGAATTTAGAGTACCCAAGAATTATGATGAAGTATTGAAACATGGATATGGAGATTATATGAAACTACCACCGAAAAAAGATAGAATAGGACATCATTTTTTTAAAGTTTACAAGAAATAAAATAAAACCTAACCCTTATTTGGTGTTAGGTTTTTTAAGAAATTGATGTTCAAAAAAATGAAAAAAGGAGAAAAAATGAACAAAAAAAATAAAGACATATTAAATATGCTATTATTAGAACCTTATATAAATCAAAGAATATTGTCTGAACAATTAGGATATTCATTAGGAAGTGTTAATAAATCACTAAAACTATTAATGGAAGATGGATATATAGATAATTTAGTAAAACTAACGTCAAAAGCATATGGGGAAATTGATAAAACAAAACCTAAACGTGCAATTATTTTAGCAGCAGGTTTTGGTATGCGAATGGTTCCAATTAATACAGAAACTTCAAAAGGTTTATTAGAAATTAGTGGGGAAGTATTAATTGAAAGAACTATTAGACAATTACATGAAGTTGGAATTGCAGAGATTTATGTTGTTGTAGGATTTATGAAAGAACAATATGAATATTTAATTGACGAATTTGGTGTAGAACTAATAGTTAATCCAGAGTATGCGACAAAAAATAATTTGCATTCACTGAAATTAGCAGTAGATTATTTAGAAAATGCATATATTATTCCTTGTGATATATGGTGTAATAAGAATCCATTTTCAAAGAATGAGTTATATTCATGGTATATGGTGAGTGATTTGGTTGATGATGAGAGTAATGTCAGAGTTAATCGTAAAATGGAATTAGTTTCAGTGCAAAAGAATAAGGGTGGAAATTCTATGGTTGGTATTTCGTATTTAGTAAAAGAAGATGCTGAAATTGTCAAACAGAGAATTATAGAGTTGTCAAAGGATCATCGTTATGATGATGCATTTTGGGAAGAAGCGTTATATAAAAAAGATCGCATGATTGTTTGTGCAAAAGTTGTTCATTCATTGGATGTTGTTGAGATTAATACATATGAGCAATTAAGGGAATTGGATAGCGATTCTGATCAGCTGAAAACAGATGCAATTGATGTTATTTGCCAAGCGTTAAATATTAATGCAGATGAAGTGGTTAATATATCAGTTTTGAAAAAAGGAATGACAAATAGATCATTTTTATTTGAGTGCAGATCAAGAAAATATATTATGCGTATTCCAGGAGAAGGAACAGATCAATTAATAAATCGTAGAGAAGAAGCAGAAGTATATAATTGCATAAAAGATAAAAATATTTGTGATGATATTGTATATATCAATCCAGATAACGGATATAAGATTACAGAGTTTTTAAAAGATGCAAGAGTTTGTGATCCTTTAAATGAAGAAGATGTAAAAAAATGCATGAATCGTTTGCGTGATTTTCATGAAAAGAAATTGAAAGTCAATCATGAGTTTGATTTATTTGGTCAGATTGAATTTTACGAAAAATTATGGGATGGAAAATCATCAGTATATAAAGATTATTTAAAGACAAAAGAAAATGTATTATCTTTAAAAAAATATGTAGAACAAAATACAGAAGAGAAGGTGTTGACGCATATAGATGCTGTTCCAGACAATTTTTTATTTGTAGAAAAAGATGGTAAGGAAGATATTCGATTAATAGATTGGGAGTATGCAGGAATGCAGGATCCTCATGTAGATGTTGCAATGTTTTGTATTTACTCTTTATATAACAGAACACAGGTGGATCATTTGATAGATGCTTATTTTATGAATGAATGTAGTAAAAGTATTAGAACAAAAATTTATTGTTATATTGCAATTGGCGGATTGCTGTGGAGTAACTGGTGTGAATATAAAAGAAATTTAGGAGTTGAATTTGGAGAGTATTCACTTCGTCAGTATCGATATGCAAAGGAATATTATCGAATTGTAAAAGAAGAATTACAAAAACTAGAAGATGAGTAAGAGAGGATTTTTGCAATGTATAAAGTAGAAAGAGCAATTATTATGGCTGCAGGACTTGGAAGTAGAATGCAGCCAGTTACATTAGAAACTCCAAAACCATTAGTTAAAGTAAATGGAGTTAGGATGATTGATACAGTTATCAATGGATTGCATGAAAATGGAATTACAGAAATTTATGTAGTAGTTGGCTATTTAAAAGAAAAATTCAAAGTTTTAGAAGAAGAATTTGAAGGAGTTAAATTGATAGAAAATCCTTATTATGCCGAGTGCAATAATATTTCATCCTTATATGTAGCAAGACAATATTTAAAAAATGTTATGATTCTTGATGGAGATCAGATTATTTACAATACAGAAATCTTAAAACCAGAATTTGAATATTCAGGTTATAACAGTGTATGGGTGGAACATGATACCGATGAATGGTTGCAAACCGTTGAAGATGGAATCGTAACATCTTGTAGTAGAAATGGTGGAAATAGAGGATGGCAATTATACAGTATTTCTCGTTGGTCAGAAAATGATGGTACGAAGTTAAAAAAACATCTGGAAATTGAATTTGAGGAAAAGGAAAATCGTCAGATTTACTGGGATGATATTGCAATGTTTTGTTACCCAGAAGAATATAAATTGGGAATAAAACCAATGAAAGAAGGGGATATTGTTGAGATAGATAATTTAAGCGAATTAGCACAATTAGATGAAAATTATAAGAAATATTTGGAGGGAAAATAAATGAATAGGGAAGTAAAAAAGAAAAAAGGTCAGATTGATTGGATGATTACAATTTTGCCATTGGCAATAGTTATTGCATTATGTGTTCTGTTTTTCTTTGCACCAGAGCAATCGAATGTAGTATTAAGTCAGATTAGATTTTTCTTTGGAGATACATTTGGAACGTACTACCTTATCATAGGGTTAGGAATTTTTATTTTATCTTTGTATATTGCAAGTTCTAGATATGGAAATATAGTATTAGGGCGTCCAGATGAGAAGCCAAAGTATCCATTCTTTGCATGGGGAGCAATGATGTTTACTTGTGGATTGGCAGCAGATATTTTATTTTATTCATTTTCAGAGTGGGTACTGTATGCAACAGATCCACATATTAAGGAAATGGGAAGTGTTCAGGAATGGGCAGGGGTATACCCATTATTTCATTGGAGCTTTATTCCTTGGGGATTTTATTTAGTATTGGCAGTTGCATTTGGATTTATGCTACATGTAAGAAAAAGAAATCGTCAAAAATATTCTGAAGCATGCAGACCAATTCTAGGGAAACATACAGATGGCTTTATTGGAAGAGTTATAGATCTTTTAGCGGTATTTGCTTTATTAGCGGGAACAGCGACAACATTTAGTGTTGCAACGCCATTAATGGCAACAATTATAGGCGAATTTTTACATGTTCAAGTAAGTAGAACAGTGATTAATATTATTATTTTACTTATTACATGTGCGGTATATACATATTCTTTATTACATGGATTTAAAGGAATTAGTTTTTTAGCAAATGCTTGTATTTATTTATTCTTTGGCTTATTAGCGTATGTATTATTATTTGGTGGAGAAACAAGATATATTATTGAAAGTGGATTTTCATCATTAGGAAAGATGATTCAAAATTTTGTAGATTTATCAACATTTACAGATCCGCTTCGAAAGACGAATTTTCCACAAAATTGGACAATTTATTATTGGGCATATTGGATGGTATGGTGCGTAGCAGCTCCGTTTTTCATTGGAAATATTTCAAGAGGTAGAACTGTTAGACAGACTATTCTGGGTGGATATGCATTTGGAGTTGGATCAACATTAACCAGTTTCATCATTTTAGGAAATTATTCTATGGGACTTCAAATGTCTGGAGTTAAAGATTTTATTGCACAATATACAAAAACTGGTGATTTATATGGAATGATTGTTTCTATTATAAAAACACTGCCATGTGCACCAGTAGTTATGGCTGTGATATTAATTACGATGATTGCATTTTATGCTACATCTTTTGATTCTATTGCGTTGACTGCATCTTGTTATAGTTACCATAGATTAGAAGAAGATGAACAGCCACATAAGGGAATTCAGTTAATGTGGTGTATTTTGCTGATTTTATTGCCAATAGCTTTATTGTTTGCTAAGAGTTCTATGAGTAACTTGCAGAGTGTTAGTATTGTTGCGGCATTTCCTGTTGGGGCGGTGATTGTGTTGATTGCTGTTAGTTTTATGAAGGATGCTAAGAAGTATATGGAAGAAGAAAAAAAGAAGTTTGATAAATAGAAATGCGATATATTAATTTATAGAAGAACAAAAAGAGAAAAGGAAATTATTGTACTAAATAAAAATAAAAAAATAAGGTTCACTTTTGGTAAAAAAGAACCTTGATTGTTTGTGATCTCTCAAAATGTCCATGATATGATTTTACTTGCGTCCAAGGATTGATCATTTCAATGTCCATATAGTTCTTGAATACCCATACCTTAATTAGTATACTATCCTTATCAACAAAAAAGGAAAGGTTCCAGAGACCTTCCTGCAAGATCGTCCTCTGGAACCAAGGTTTTGCAACCATGTATATTGTATCAGTTTATACCCGTGTAGGGCAACATATTTTTATCTGAGAGTAATGAATTTTTATGTCCTGTGTGTCAAAAAGGACTTTTACTGTTTCGTGATTATTGCAAACGGATCATACGTTCAGAAGATGGAAGCCATGAATGGATCATGATCCCAAGACATCAGTGTGATAATCCAAAATGCAGAAAGATCCACCGGATGCTTCCCGCAAAGTAATCAGAAATCTGAAACAGAGAAAGAATAATTGTGCGGAGAGGTCTTCGAGAACTTAAGAAGACACATTAAGGATATAAAAAATCAGATTGACAAATTTGAAATTGATGTTATACTACAACTATAACAAAGCTAGTAATAGGATTTGGTTCGATTCCAAACACCATCAAATTAACATTGGAAGCATTGTCGAATTGCTTAGTTTCTGGATTGATTTATGATGTAGTTAAAGAGGACATTTGCAAGAAAGAAATTGATTCGATGAGAAAAGTATTTATATTATTATTTGGTCTGGGAATATACGATGGTGAGGTGTAATGGTTGCACGATTATTCCCCCAGACCACCCAATAATTCAGAGCTGATAAAAACTCTTTTTTCTTATAAGATATAATCAGAATGTAAAATAGCCATGTATTGAATAAAGAAGGGATAGCAGAATTTATGAAATTAAAAGTAAATAATTTTGCAAAAATAAAAGAAGCGGATATTATTATTGATGGTATAACAGTGATTGCAGGAGAAAACAATACAGGAAAAAGTACAATAGGGAAGATATTGTTTTCACTGTTTAATGCATTGTCAAATTTGGATTTAAAAGTAAGTCATGAACGAATTAAAGAGATAGAATATACAAATCGTTTAATTATACAAAATACATTATCTGATACAGAGTTATCTAGAAGTATGTCAAATCGTATGACTTTTGAAATTAGTAATATAGTTATTAAAGTTTTTGAACAACAAATTACCGATGATAAGAGAGAGTTTTCATACAAATATTTTTGTCAAGCAATCAAAGAAATATTGGAACCTGAAATTGAAAAGACAGTGAAATTACAAAAAATTGACTGGAATCAAATGATAGAACAGATTTATAAAAATATTATTGATGTTTTAAAGCTTTCAGAAGAAGCTATAATCTTAGAACTTGTATCAAGTTATTTTAAAGAAGTTTTCCATTCACAGATAAACTCTTTATCAGCTAAAGAAAAAATCGAAACTTCTTTGAATTTGGAAATTAAAGGAAAAAATGATAGGCTGATTTTTAAAAATAATGAGTGTAAAGAACTTGAAGATAATATAAAACTTATTCATAAAGCCATATATATAGATAATCCATTTGTAATAGATGGTTTGGGGTGTTATGGATCTGATAGGAATACAATGGGTGATTTTCTTGCAGAATTATTAGAAAATACAATGGAAGATAATTTCATGGAAGGACTTGTAGGAACTGTTAGAGCAAAAGAAAAATTAAATGATATTTATGAATCTTTGAATAATGTTGTTAATGGTGAGATAGGATTTAACTCAACGAATCATGAATATTATCTTAAGAGTAATGATTTTAATAAACCTATTTCATTAAACAATTTATCAACTGGAATGAAATCATTTGTAATTTTAAAAATTTTATTAGAAAAAGGATGTATTAGAGAGAAAGATGTAATTATATTAGATGAACCAGAAATTCATTTGCATCCGCAATGGCAGATAATTTATGCAGAATTAATTGTATTAATACAGAAATATTTTGATTTGTCAGTTGTTGTAACAACTCATAGTCCATATTTTGTTGATGCGATTAATTTATTCTCATGCAAGCATGGAACAGATAGTAAAGTAAATTATTATTTATCAGATAATGTAGATAATGAGGTTACAATGGAATGTGTTACAGAACACATAGATTTAATATATCAGAAAATGGCATCACCAATTCAAGAATTAGAAAATTTAAGATACGAATTAAATAATAATTGAGAGGTATACAATGACAAAAAATACAATTTCAAAACTTCCAAAAGTTTTAAAGGAATACCTATGTACGATGACAAGAGCATCTAAAGACACAACGAAAGATGAAGCTATGTGTGAAAGCAATATAACAGTTATTAATTTTGATAAGATACCGAACGAATATACAAGGGGAAAAGGCTGGAGAGGAGTTCCAAAATCAAATGATGCATTATATATTGATGATGATAATAAGTGGTTTTTTGTTGAATTTAAAAATGGGACAATTCATAAAGAGGATATATATCGAAAAATATATGATAGTTTAATAATGCTCATAGAGTTAAAGATTATTCCTGATTTTGAATTTGCGAGACAGAATATTACATATATATTAGTATATAATGAAGGAAAACATAGTAAAATTCAACAGTCACAAGGTCGAAATCAAAATATGAATTATTTATTAAGATTGTCAGGAAAAGAAAATCGTATGTTTGATATATATAAGTTGGAAGATTATTTGCTGAAAGAGACTCATACATATACCAAGGATTTATTTAATACTAATTTTATTATTCCAAAAGAAAAAGAAGAAACATAAGAGATTTTTAGTATAAATAGATTTAAGTGCCCTGAGACCTTAAGAAGTCACAAATACAGAGAGGTCCCGAGCATTCACTTAAGGTCCTAGAGAACTCAAAAAGTTTTGTTTGAATGGAGGAAAACTATGGCGAGAATAAATCAAGCTATTTTTAAAGAAATCTGCGATGAATATAAAGAATTATACAATGATTATGTGAAAATTAATAATAGATATTTTCCAGATGAAATTTGGAATTATAATTATGATTTTGTGACAGAATTTGCTTATTCAGCGGATAGTGTATATAAAAAAGCAAAAACACTATATATAAAAATTGATAAAATGTTAGAGTGTACAAAATTTGAAATAGAAGATACTGCTAATAAATATATAAAAATGAGGGATAAGTGCAAAGAAATAAATGAAGATATGAAATACAAATTTGATGATACATTAAGGCAAATATTATATGGAGATAGTATTAGAGAACTGGGAAAAAATACTCTAGAAAAGATGGATATATACAGAGAGGTATGTAAATAAGATAATTGCACTTGAAGGAAAAACAGATAAAGAATTTTTGGATATAATGAGAATAAAGTATGAGGAGATTACAGGTAAAACTGAACCGAATAATGTTTATATTGTTATAAATGGAATTGATACAATTAATAGTAAACTTATAATATATTCAAGGACTTTAAAAGAAATAATTCCAAATGAATGTAAATGGATTACAATTAGGGACACAGACTGTGTACCTTATAATAATACAGAAAGTGGGAAATGATGATATAAGAAATATGGATACAGAGGTTGAAGTGAAGATACTTTTTCAAAAAGGATATGGAATAGAGTCTACATTTTTATCAGAAATAGAAAAATTTGTTAGACTTTTGGGAAGATATTATAATTTAGAAGAAGACAAGTATTCAATTATTAAAGATTTTATTATGAAAATGAATATAGAATTTAAACAAAAAGCATGTGACATAACAAATGTTGAAGTTCATCAAGAATTAGAAGCACATTTTAATCGACAGCTACAGAAAAGAAGTGGGCGTGTGTATCGGAATTTGTACTTTGCGGATATGTTAAGCCAAATAAATGAAAATAATATTCAATATATTATGACGAAGAAAATTTTAAATTTGTATTTGTATTGACGGAATTACATGAAAAAATAGTTCATGAATTTCCACAGATAGTGAATATAGATAGTTTGAATACAAGTAATATTTTTACAGCTTATTATTCGCAAATAGTTACTGAAGAAGATATATATGATTGTCATAAAGAGATATATGATCATTTGGAAATGAACTTTAGATTAAAAAGATAGTCAGTATAATTTAGAGATAGATAGAATTATATTGACTATTATTTTTAAACGATTGTCATAAAAAATAAAAAAAATATATATATAATATGACAGTGTGTGATATAATAATGTGGAGAAAGGAGATTTAGTAATGCGTGGAGAAAAAATTGGAAAAAGAATTAAAGATTTAAGAAAAAGAGCTGGATTTAGTCAAGGTGTAATTGCAAAATATCTTAAGGTTGATCAAAGTTTAATATCTAAAATAGAAAAGGGGGAAAGAGAAGTTAGTACAGATATGATAAAAAAATTATCAGAATTATTTGGATGTACTGTTAAAGCATTTATAGAGGAAAGTCAGACTGAGGAATATTTGAACGTTGCGTTTAGAAGTAGTGAATTATCAGAGGAAGATTTAAAAGCAATTTCTATCATCAATAGAATCGCTTTAAATTTGGAAAGCATGCAACAACTATTAGGAGAATAAAAATGAAAAGTATTAATGATATTGATAGTATGGCAGTTAAACTTAGAAGAGAATTAGGAGAAGATGGTATGTCTCCGATTGATATTTTTTCAATTGCCAAAACCCAAGAAGATTTGACTACAGTATTTTATCCTTTAGGAGAAAATATTAGTGGAATGTGCATTAAAGGTAAAAAATCAAATTTGATAGCAATAAATTCGAGCATGTCATTAGGTAGACAACGTTTTTCAATGGCACATGAATTTTTTCATTTAAGATATGATGAGGAGTTAATAAATTGTGTTTGTTCAAAAAATATGAATGAAGGTAATGAAAGAGAAAAGGAAGCAGATAAGTTTGCATCACATTTTTTAATGCCCGCTGCAGCATTATATGCTTATTTAGGAGATTGTAATGAAATGACATTAGAAAGAGTTGTATGGATAGAACAACATTTTGGATTAAGCCGGCAGGCTATATTATATCGCCTGAAAGAAGAAAAAAAAATAGATGATGAATTGTATAAAGATATGCATCAGGATGTACAAAAATCAGCAGCAAGATTAGGATATGATACAGTTTTATATAAACCAACGCCGACAGATGAAAATATGAAAACTATAGGGAAGTATATACGTTTGGCAGATCAATTGGCTAATGAAGAGGTAATATCTATAGGAAAATATGAAGAACTTCTTTTAGATGCGTTTAGGGATGATTTGGTTTATGGAACTAATGAAGAGGGGGACGAAATTTTTGACTAAAGAGATTTTTATTGATACAGATTGTATTTCAGCATTTTTATGGGTGGAAAATGAAAGTCTGTTAGAAAAATTGTATCCAGGTAGAATTGTAATGCCAAGACCTGTTTATGAAGAAATGAATAGACCGAATCTTGCATGGATGAAATTGCGAATAGATAGTATGGTAGAAAATGGAAGTCTGAGAATAGTTGAATTAAATGATGGGACAGAAGAATTTGAGCTATATTATAAAATGACAGAAAATCCAGATGCAGGCCACGCAGTAATAGGAAATGGTGAGGCATCAGCAATTGCATTAGCAAAAACGCAAAAAGGAATAGTGGCTAGTAATAATTTTAGAGATATTCTAGGATATATAAAAGAATATTCTTTAGATTATACGACGACAGCAGATATTCTTGTAGATGCTTATAATAGAAATGTTATAGATGAAGATCAAGGAAATAAAATTTGGAATGATATGTTAAAGAAACGTAGAAGAATAGGAGCTAAAAGTTTTTCTGAATATTTAAGTAAGTGCTAACTTACCAGAAACTATCATACTCAATCGGATTTCTTATATTACCAAGTGACAGGCCAGCGCATTTTAACATCAGAGTGTATAGAAAATTTTTTCCTGCTTATGCCGTATATAGTATTAATGTTTTGGAATTTTGAAGAAAAAATATTTGGTAAGAAAGTGTATATAGGGAAAATCATATTAAAAAGTATTCAAATAGCGTTTCTGTCATCTCTGACAATTGAGCTGTTGCAGTTGTTTTTAAGATTAGGAACATTTCAAATATCAGATTTATTTTTTAATACAATTGGAGGATTAGCAGGAGGAATTATTTATTTTCTAGTGAATGCCGTGGCAGAACGGATTAGACGAATCAGAAATTAAATACGACCAAACACAAACAGCCTCATTCAGAAATTGGTACTACAAATTGCACAAAAACAATAGCAAAGACATAGTTATTACAGAAAATTTTGCTAACACCAGAGGGAAAATGCAAATGAAATGTTGTAATTTCCTAGAAAATAATGCTGCATATTGATTCTCCGAAATTAATTTGATAAAATATAAAGCATAAATACAGAATACATAATACAACACAATATAAAGAGGAGAATAACAATGCATTTATTAGGAACAATTGCAATGATCTTAGTGTTAAGCTTAATGATCGCAGGGCTTTTAAAATTAAATTACAAAGATTTATGGGTATCAGAAGATAAGACATCCAGAGAGCCAGAGGCAAGAAGATTAAGAAGTTGTTAAGTATAAGATCAATAAGATAAAAGAGCAGGTACGAAACAGAGTACCTGCTTTTTTGGTGTTACAATAAGAAAGAACTGCTGATTCCGCCATCTACAACAAGGTCGATTCCACTAATGAATCGTGCGGCATCAGAGCAAAGGAAAGCAGCTGCCATTCCAAGGTCTTTTTCTTTTGCGAAACCACGAAGAGGTGTGCGGTTTTGGATTTCTTCTAATCGTTCTGGTGTTTTTAAGTTTGTTTTTGCGAGCATATCTGTGTATACGAATCCCGGATTTAAGCTGTTAACACGGATGCCATATGGACCAAGATCGCGGGAAAGGCTTCTTGTAAGACCTTTTACGCCGCTTTTACATAAAGTATAGGCCTGAATATCATGCATTCCGAGGATTGAAGCAAGGGAAGAGATAAAGAGAATGCAGCCGGATTTTCGTTTCTTCATATTCGCAGCAACAGTCTGTGAGAATAAAAATGGTGCTTTAGCCTGAGTGGCGATGATGGTATCTAATTCTTCTTCAGTAAAGTCAAAATAATCTTTTTTGTTATTGATCCCAGCATTGTTAACCAGAATGTCGATAGGTGTAGTTTCTTCGATTTTGGAAATGAGTTCGTCATAGTGTGAGGTATCTGTGACGTCGAATACGTAATAAGAACAACGTTCCCCAAGTTTTTTGGCGGCTTCTTTTAATTTTTCTTCTCGACGTCCAAGAATAATAACGTTAGCATCCGCATCCAGAAGTTCGCTTGCAATGGCGAACCCGATCCCGGTAGCTCCTCCAGTGACGATGGCAGTTTTTCCTTTTAAGGAGATTTCTTTTTTCATAATGCTTTCCTTTCGTGAAAAATGTTAAAAAACAACAAAAAATATTTAAAATAAAGAAAAAATCTTTACAACAAAGATTATAATACAAATAACAAAAATGTCCATATGAAAATACAATAAAATAAAGAAGTATTTAAGGAAAGGATAGCCAGAAGATATTGACATTATAGAGAATAATATTTATAATGAAAGGTATATGTGAGGACAAATATATAGAATGTTTTACACAGGATATAACAAGTATACAGGTAACAAAACAGGTCAGATGACTGAAGGGGAGATTTATGGATACTACATTAATAATTATGGCAGCCGGAATCGGATCAAGATACGGTGCAGGAATCAAACAGCTTGCGAAGATGGGACCGAATGGTGAGATCATTATGGATTATTCAATTCGTGATGCGAAAGAAGCTGGATTTAATAAGGTTGTATTTATTATCCGTAAGGACATCTTTGAAGAGTTTGAAGAGATAATCGGCAGCCGAATTAAAGATCAGATTGATGTAGAATATGTATTTCAGGAATTAGATGACCTTCCAGAAGGATTTGAAGTACCAGAAGGACGTACAAAGCCTTGGGGAACAGGACAGGCTGTTCTTTGCTGCAAGGATATCGTCAAGGAACCATTTGTGATCATCAATGCAGATGATTACTATGGAAAGGAAGCTTTTGTGAAGCTTCATGATTTCTTAGTATCTGGAGAAGATCTTGGAAGAGAATTCACAATGGGAATGGCAGGATTTATCCTGAAGAATACATTAAGTGACAATGGAACTGTCACACGAGGAGTTAGTGTTGTAGATGAGAATGGATTATTAAGCCAGGTTCATGAGACAACAGGAATTATGATGGGGGAAGATGGTAAGATCAAGTGTGATCTTCCAGATGTTCAGGAATGGATCAGTCCAGAGGATAAGGTTTCTATGAATATGTGGGCTGCATATCCAGAATTTTTAGAGTTTCTTGCAGAAGACTTCAAGACTTTCTTAAGCGAAGTAGAAGAAGGAGATCTGAAGAAAGAATATTTATTACCAAACATCGTAGATAAATTATTGAAAGAAGGACGTGCAAACGTCAAAGTATTAGAGACACAGGATCGATGGTTCGGTGTAACTTATCAGGAAGATAAGGAAGCTGTACAGGAAGCATTTGCCGGATTGATCAAAGAAGGTGTCTATCCAGCGAATTTATGGGGCTAAGATACATGGCATAATTTAGAGGCAGTCAGTGTTGAACTGGCTGCCTGTTTTATTTCAGAGGAAGTTTTGGTGAGGTCCTCTTTGGAATAGAATAAGGAGGATCAAAGTGAAATATAGTAAAACAATTGCGGGAATTACGATAGAGATCTGTGAAAAAGCAATAGGAGAAGATCTTGTTTTAACTCTAAGCGGCGGTGAGAAACCGCATATTGGCTGTGTTGTTCAGGCAGTTCCACGCCCTTCGCTGAGTGGTGACGGAACGATCAGTGTCACTTCATCTGTGATCAATCTGACAGGTCATAAAGACGAATTTCTATGTCGCAGACTGGCTGAGAATCGATGCAGGGAAACAGGAAAAGTAGTGGTATGCACAGGCGGGGTGCACATGGATCATATAACGGGAGAACAGATCGAAGAATTATTAAAGAATATCGATCGTATGATGACAGAATAAGATCATAGAAGATGATCAGAAAGCAGGTGATTTTTTGAAATTTATTCATATCGCAGATGTTCATTGGGGAGCCAGACCAGAGAGAGAGCAGACATTTGGAAGAATTAGAGAACAAGAGATTAAAGAGACATTTCAAAGAGTCATTGATCATGCGAATAAGCAACGGGCAGATCTGTTATTGATCGCAGGGGATCTGTTTGATCAGCCGCCAACGCAGCAGGAGCTGAGAGAAGTGGATTATCTGTTGTCCAGATTGAATCATACAAGAACGGTTTTGATCGCAGGGAATCACGATCATCTGGAACCGCATGATGTATTTTCTGAGTATAAATGGAATTCGGAAGTTTATCTTCTGGATGGAAAACAAAGAGATCATATTTCTTTTGAAGATCTTAAAACGACCATTTATGGCTTTAGTTATTGGAAGAATCAGATCACGAAACCATTGTATGATCGCATGAAACCAGATGAGAGAGAAGGCAGTGATTTTTCAATCCTGCTGGCACATGGTGGAGATGCCAGTCATATTCCAATTCAGAGAGAAGTGTTAAAATGGTCTGGATTTGACTATATCGCTCTTGGACATATCCATAAACCAGAGATCATTTTCGAAGATCTGATGGCATATGCAGGATCGCTGGAACCATTGGATCACACAGAGACGGGATATCATGGACTGATCGAAGGGGAGATCAGCGATGAAAAGAAACAGATAACCTTCGTTCCCTTTGCAAAGAGAATGTATACACAAGTGGAAGTCATGATATCGGATGAGATGTCAGCGTTAGAGATCATAGATCGGGTGGAAACGGAGCTTTCATATCGTGGAAGAGAAAATATATATGAGATCATACTAACAGGAAGTATTGATCCACAGATCCATCTGGACTTTTATGAGATCATGAGTCAGTATATGGTCACAGATATCATTTATGAAACGAGGGATCAATGGGAATACGAACAGTTATCAGAGGAAGATGATTTTATCATCCAGAAGGTCGCAGATATTTTAAAAGATGAACCAGAGGCTTTGCGTTATGCGATGGAAGCTTTAACATATGCCAGGGAGAAGTAAAAGATGAAGATTGAGGAGATCAATATTGATGGATTTGGGAAATTTCATAAATATCATTGCCAGACATCTGGGAAGTTAGAAGTTTTCTATGGCAAGAATGAATCTGGCAAGACAACGCTTCGTAAGTTTATGATCGCAATGCTGTTTGGGCTGGAGAAATCAAGAGGACTTGCTGCAAAATATGATGATCATACCAGATATCAGCCGGTAAATGGTGGTATTTACGGTGGCTCCATGGTCTTTGAAAAGGACGGGATCAGATATAAGATCATGCGAAACTTCGGCCAAGGGCAGACAGAGTATCGAATATTTGATGCAGATACGATGGAGGAACTTAAGGGGAAGGAATACTTATTTGAATCCGATAAACAGGCATTTGAGAATACGGTTTCGATGACACAGGCAGAGATTCGTACTGGCAGAGAGATGAAGGAAGTTTTGCAAAATTCCATGGCGAATCTGCGAAGCAGCAAGGATGCCGCGATCGACCTTCGAAAAGCGATCGATCATTTGAAAGCTAGACGAAGACAAATGCGGAAAGATCCTGTGTTTGCACAGATTGACAATTTGCGAAGACAGCAGGGGTCATGGCAGTATGATGCACAAGCGTTGAATGAATATGAACAGGAAGAGAGAGAGATTCGGAAACGTTTAAGACAAAAGAGAAAGTTGACACTGCTTCAGAAGATTTTGCTGTGGTTTCGAAAGTTATTTGGTGGGGAAGATGAAGAACGAATTCGCAAAATAGGACTAAGACATCGCTTAGAAATCATAGAGATCGAGAAAGCACAGCTTATGCAGCAAAAAGAGCAGGCAGATAAGAGAAAGCAGGAATACGAGATCTTGCTGGGGCAGAAAAGGAAGAAGGAACTTGAGATTCACGAGATAGAACTTGCAATGAAAGCGATCGAGGAAGCTGCAAGTCAGGTACAAAAAACTTTTGGACAGGAACTAAATGAGAAGATCTCAGAGATTTTTTGTGATATGACGAATGGAAAATATACGCAGGCAGTCATGGATGAGAATCTTTCGATGATGGTTTATGATGGATTTGATCATGTCGATATGAAGTATTTAAGCAATGCCACAGTAGAACAACTATACTTCGCACTGCGCCTTGCATCGGCCGATCTTTTGTATGAAAATGACGCATTTCCGTTGTTTTTAGACGATGTGTTCGGTAATTATGATGATGAAAGACTGGCACAGACGATGCAGTATTTAAGTCACCATACAGACCGTCAGATCTTTTTATTTACGGGCAGGAAAGAAATAATTCGTTTATTGGATGAGAAAGAAATTTTATATCATCTTATTTCTTTATAGCTTTTTCTGTGCTAAGATAATGAGAGATAAAGTAACAAAGGAGATCAAAATATATGGCAAAGAAGATGACCATGGCAGATATCGCAAATTTATCAGGAGTTGGAAAAAGCACAGTATCCCGCTATTTTAATGGGGGATATGTAAAGGATGAGACGAGAGCGAAGATTCAGAAGGTCATTGAAGAATACAATTATACACCGAATGCATTTGCAAGATTGAATGCGAAACAAAGCAACGTGATCGGTGTAGTTGTGCCGACATTGAATTCTAAGATCACAAGCCGTGTGATCACAAGTATTGATCGGTATTTAAGAGAAAAGGGGTATACAACCCTTATTCAGAACTCAGACCATGATATTGATCAGGAATTACAGAATATCCAGCGCCTGATCCAGTTAAATGTGGATGGGATCTTGATCAGTTCCATTGCGATCACAAAGGACCACAAAGAGCTGTTAAAGAAAGCGGGAATTCCAGTGGTTGTTTTAACACAGGATTATGAAGATGGAATTTCCATTATTTATGATGATTATCATGCAGGGAAAACGATCGGAGAGTATATCGGGAAGAAAGGACATCAAAAGGTTGGATATATTGGTGTCTATGAGACAGACCAGGCAGTTGGGATCAAGCGCAGAAATGGTGTGTTAGATGGATTGAAGGAATATGGGATCACACCGGTGACAGGGAAGAGTGATTATAGTTTTATTGGTGGACAGATGGTTACAAGAGAATTACTTGAGAGGGAATCAGATTTAGATGCGATCATCTGTGCAACAGACCGGCTTGCATTTGGTGCATATAAGATTTTACACGAACATAAGAAGAGGATACCAGAAGAAGTGTCTGTGGCAGCGTTTGGAGGATATGATGAAAGTACACTTCTGACGCCAGAGCTTACAACGCTAAAGTTTGATTCCTATGGAATGGGATACCTTGGAGCGGAAACGATCCTTAAGATGATCACAGGAGAACCAGTATCCAAGAAACAGATTGTGGGATATGAATTTATTGAAGGCGGAAGTGTCAGATCATAAATTCTTCATACATGCTTATAATATCGCCCTCCTTCCGTATTGCTCGGAACGGAGGGTTTTGTCGTTTACCTGTTGCTTTGTTAAATCGCTTCACATAAAACATAAATAAAAGTAATAAAATAAAAAAATGTGGTATCGATTCCATAAATACTATTGACAAATAGAAGAGAAAGTTATAAGATACAGATATGGAACCGATACCATAATAAGTTTCACAATAAAAAAGGAGAGAAGATATGGATTACGCAAAAATCGCCAGCCAGGTCATCGAGCATGTTGGTGGCAAACAAAACATTAAGTCAGTTCAGCATTGTGCAACAAGACTTCGTTTACAGTTAAAAGATAACGATCTTCGCAATGAAGATGCAGTCAGCGACATTGAAGGAGTTAAGGGAGTGTTCTTAACACAGTCACAGTTCCAGATCATTTTCGGATCAGGACTTGTAAACTTAGTATGTGACGAAGTACAGAAGCAGTTAGGGATCGCAGTCGATGCACCTGCAGATGCTGAGAAAGAAGAGAAGAAAGGAAATGTTCTTCAGAGATTAGTAAAGTTATTAAGTGATATTTTCGTACCGATCATTCCAGCCATCGTAGCAGGTGGTCTGTTAATGGGAGTGAACAATATCCTGACAGCAGCGATGTTTAGTGGCAAGTCCGTCATTGATCTGTATCCACAGTTTAAGGGTCTGGCAACAGCGATCAACATGTTTGCAAGTGCTCCATTTGCATTTTTGCCAGTATTGATCGGATTTAGCGCAACGAAGAAGTTTGGCGGGAATCCATATCTTGGAGCAGCCATGGGTATGATCATGGTTCATCCAGATCTGTTAAGTGCATACAGCATCGGTATCGCCAAAGCGCCAGTATGGGATATCTTTGGATTTAAGATCCAGGCGATCGGATATCAGGGAACTGTACTTCCAGTATTAGCAGTTGCATTTATTTTAGCAACGATCGAGAAGAAGTTACATAAAGTAACACCAACATGGTTAGATAACCTGACAACACCATTGATCTCTATCATGGTAACATCAT